>Ga0196965_1000892_pt1 | contig 13710 bp, 13 predicted proteins | sample S1_20metaG_FD_148668 | JGI IMG/M metagenome (GOLD analysis project Ga0196965, IMG submission 148668) | Soil microbial communities from Anza Borrego desert, Southern California, United States - S1_20 | ecosystem: Environmental > Terrestrial > Soil > Desert | place: USA: California | collected... | reverse complement strand
TACCACCACCTTCGTCCGTAATCTGAAACTTTAGCAGATATAACTATTGTCGATGTTGGCTAGAGTATTTACTATTTTCTAAATTTAGTGAGAATGACTCTTTATGTGGATGTGCATAGAATATTCGTTGAAGGTCTTGAGGTTACTTTCATTACTGAAAAATTCTTGCGAATCTCCATGAAAGAACAGTTTCTTGTACAAGCACGCAACCTTGCTAGAAACCATGTTAACCGCATCTAGGTCATGAGATGACCATATGATTGTGATATTTTTCTCTTTATTTAATTTTATGAGAAGCTTGTAGAATATCTTCAAAACACCTGCATCAATTGCCGTGTCTGGTTCATCTAAAATAAGTAATTCTGGTTCATGAATCAGAGCCTTTGCAATCATAACCCTTTGTTGTTGGCCGCCAGAAAGATCCCCTATTCTTTTGTGTAAAAAATCTCCAATACCTGTCAGCTGTACGAACTCGTCTATTTTTTCTTTACTATGGGATTTGTTTCTTGGTGTTCCAAGATGCACTATCTCTTTAACAGTAGCCGGAAATCTGGGATCAAAACTGTTAGATTGAGGAATATATCCTATTTTTTTGTAGATCTCCTTTGTACTGGTTCGAATATCTTTATCAAATATTTTTATGGTCCCCTGGAATTCTTTATTTAATCCCAGTAAACACTTGAATAGCGTTGTTTTGCCCGCTCCATTTGGTCCGATTATTCCTAAGAAATCTCCTCTATCTATTCGAAAGGAAATATTATCTAAAATTACATCCGAGTTACTTCTATAGCTTACATTTTCAAGTATTACTAGTGGTGTTGGTTTTGAGGAATTCATATTACTTGACTCAGACATGTCTGTGTGTATGATTCATAAAAACAGCATGTATATAATTAATATTCTGTTTCTGTTTCATCGTGCCTGATCTCTCAATAGAGTAAATATAAAAGTTATCAATATCTTGGCTTTAAAATGAGCTGTTCTAGCTCTATTGAATTCAAATCCTATGTATTTAAAATTATAAAAGTATTATAGCAAATTCTTATAGCTAAACCGCTTGTCTGGATGGATTTTTAGTATTTTGGAATGGGAATTGCCAGGCCTGGTATACTAAAATCTGGCAACTCTGGCAATTTGAAATCTGGCAACTCTGGCAATTTGAAATTAGGAAATGGTGTGTTTGGTTGAATATCGTTGTTATTAGGATCAGATTGAGATTGAATTTCTTGAAGGGGCAAATTTGGCCTGGCATCTAATGTTGCAACTAGATCAATTATTTGGCCATTGCGGTTAACAGTTAATGTTATTTTGTCGCCAACCTTCTTTTTGATATCTAAATAGGAAATGATATCGTCTATCCTATAAACCGGATTTCCATCAATTTCAATTATAATGTCTTTATCGATTATTTGCTGTTCCCCGTATCTATTTCCTTGAATTAGCATACCTTTTAATCCTGCTTTGTCTGCAGGTCCATTTGGCACCACGTCTTCTATTAAAACACCTTTGTAATTATGAGCTAGTCCAAAGACTTCAGCTAAAGTAGGGGTGAGTTTTGAGCCAGAAATACCCAGCCAAGGGTGTTGGTATGTTCCAGATTGTATTAGTGACGGAATTATTCGAACGATATCATTTGAGGGAATTGCAAATCCAACCCCTGTATATGCTCCAGTATTTGAAAATATTGCTGTGTTCATGCCAACTACATTTCCATTCAAATCAATTAATGGCCCTCCTGAGTTACCTGGATTTATTGCTGCATCAGTTTGGATGACATTTGGTATAGAATATCCCAGATCTGAGTTGGGTAACAGTCTACCAATTTGGCTGACAATGCCAAATGTCAGGGTATTATCAAGTCCATATGGATTACCTATTGCCAATACGGGATCCCCTACCTTAAGATTTGATGAATTTGACAAAGTGACCGGCACAAGCTTTTCACCTCTTGGATTGTCTAATTTAAGTATGGAAATATCTCCGTATGGATCTACGCCGACAACTTTTGCCGTGTAGCTGTTACCATTGTTAAATGTAACAATGATATTGGTAGCAGAACTTACAACGTGATAGTTTGTTATTATTACACCCGACTTATCGTAAATGAATCCTGACCCAAATTTCACAGGAAATGGATTGTTACCCGTAGAGTCATAAAGACCAGGAGGAAAACTAGGATCTTGATACTCTGTACTTATTTGAACTACCGAGTCTTTAACCTTGTTAAAAACATCATTCAGCAATGAGGTATTTCCATTCACAAAGAGCCCCAAATGTTCTTCTAGGCTCTGATTTTGACCTTGTGCTGATATGAATATCGTGTGCTGAGATAAAAAAAAATATAATGAAAATAATAGTGTTAAACACAACAAGCTCCTTTTATACAAAAAAATTTCCCTGTGATATTATACTCAATATTATATTTATATATTCTATACTTTGATTATTATAGTAAAAAAATCACGAGCAAGTAAATACGAATGATATTATTTAATTGATTGCAAACTAACTAGTATTATTTTACCATATTCAAGAACATTAAATGATTTGAGCGAATCACTATGACCGTTATAATCGGTATCTCATGATAAATCATAACACATTATTCACAGGTAGGATATAAACAAAACTATAATTAATGTATGGATAAAATAAAAAAATCCTATTTCATTTTATTCTAAAGTAAGTAGCATAAAGTCCTTCAAAAGGATACAAAATTTAGCAGTCCAAAATGATTAACCTGATCGTTCCATCAAATTAACTTTATTTTCTTTGTTTTCGATGATAAAACACACCAAAAAAATGAATAATAATAAATGGACAATAGTTAATTGCTAGGGTAACAAAAAAAGATTGTTCTTAAATAATTGCCAAGTAAATTATGTAGTATGCGTTATATAATTTATTATAAGATTTATTAGAATGAAATATTTTTACTGTTCTTATAACAGGACCTTGATTTGCGGTACATCAGGAAATCAGAAAAACCAAAATTCGAAAATGGAGAGAGGGGAGAGGCAGTAATTTAAGATGATTTTAAATCTAATTCATACAAGAAATATATTGCAGATATCTTGCATAATGTTTTCACTTTTGATCCTAGCACAAATTTCTATTGTGGATCCGGCAAATGCATTAACTAGATATTTTAATTGCGTAACAAGGACAGCAAATAATATTGGATCATTTTCGATGGAAAATGCAGAAGTTTGCTATGATAAGGTGTTTAAGGGAGCCGCAGATAATGACGAATATGGCCGGATTATAAAGTGATCATATATGTATAAATATGATACTATATCTCCGCTGCTACCCCTTTCGACAGACTTTGCTTATGACCACCTCCAACACCACCACGATGAAGATGTCCCATTCATTTTTGTATCCCTTAATTAGAGAATGAAACTTCAAAGCATGCTATTTTGCTAATTCTATCAACCCCTCTATATTCAAGATAGTTACGCTATTCCAGAGACCTTCTTCCCTCTGCCCCTTATGCATGATTAAAAATAAGAACAAGACAATATAAGCTAGAATATAATACCACAGCAGCAACAGCTACAGCACCTGCTGATGTAGTCCATTTACCCTATTTGAATGCGATATACTTTCAAATAGAAACTATTTTGTACTGCATTCTTTCATTAATTAATATGAAGGATTTTTTGGCAAACGAGGTTGATTCTGTTGTCTCGAGTTCAAAATCGTTGCTATTATTTTATGCAGATTGGTGCGGATACTGTAAAAGTTTTATCCCTGAATTTGCTCAATCTATAGAAAATTTAGATTCAGATATTCTTGCAGGTGGTGTAAAGTTAAATGATGATGATAATCCACTTTGGGATAAATTTAAAATCAATGCTGTTCCAACAATGATAGCCTTTTCAAAAGGTTCAGTTGTGGATAGAAAAGATGCAAAAATGGGCATTGGATTAGCCAAGAGGGATTTGAATTCGATATTGTCCAGTCTTGGACATACCGCTTAGATTCTGATTTAGGTGGAAGTTACCTTTTTATCTATTTGTCAATTCAAGGATCAGTGAATTGTAATATGGGTAAGTTGGAGAGGGAATTGTTCATTTGGGTGAGGACCATAGAATGTATTTTGTAAATAGATATTTGAATTTAAAAGAAAAAATAAAGGAGGTTCGTATACTAGCCTTGACTGGTATTGCAGAAGCCGGCTCTGGACATCCAGGAGCATCTTTTTCTGCCGCCGAAATAATGGGTTCACTCTATTTTCAAATAATGAATATCGACATTAGGAATCCAAATTTGCGTCATAGAGATTATTTTATTAATTCAAAGGCACATTCAGCACCTGGATATTATGCAACATTGTCATTGGCTGGATCTTTTCCAAAAGAGGAAATGAAGACTTTAAGAAAATTAGAATCTAGACTTCAGGGACATCCCGTTAGGTATAGTGAACTTCAAAAACATCATAGCGTCCCTGGTATTGAATATTCTGGTGGCTCTGAAGGAATTGGCCTTTCTGTATCTATAGGGGTATGTCTTGCCAATAGGTTAGATAAACAACCTAGTACTGTGTATTGCTTGTTAGGAGATGGAGAAACAAACGAAGGACAGGTCTGGGAGGCTTCTATGGCCGCTGCAAAATTTAATCTTGATAATTTAGTCGCTATATTGGATAGAAACAAAATACAGCAGGACGGTTTTACAGAGGATATCATGCCTATCGATCCGATTAGAGAAAAATGGATCTCCTTTAACTGGGATGTTGTGGAAATTAATGGCCATAAAATAGAACAAATTATTCCAGAACTTCTAAATAGACCTGCAGGAAAACCCAAAATTATTATTGCAAATACCATAAAAGGAAACGGAATAAAACATATGGCTAATAATCCACAATGGCATGGTAAGGCTCCATCAAAAAAACATTTACCGTTATTAATTGAGGAACTTGAAGGAGAATACCTGATATCTCCTTCCATAATAGCCGGTCCTACTGGAATAGAAGAAAGAGGCTTGATACAAAAGATTGAGTTGGCAGAAAAATACGGCGCAGATATGATTCACTTAGATGTAATGGATGGTAAATTTGTACCAAATTCTACCTTTTCATTTGATACAATAAAGAAACTAAGAGCAATAACCAAATTACCGTTTGATACTCATTTGATGATCCAAAATCCATCTGCAGATCTGGACTCTTATATTGATGCAGGATGTGATGTTATTACGGTGCATGCAGAAGTATGCAATAGTGAAAAAGAATTTGAAGAGATGAATTCAAAATTAATCTCTAGTGGTGTGAGTCCTGGATTGGCTATAAATCCATCAACTAACTTACCTGACTGGATTTTTTCATATCTGGACAATCTGGATGTCCTGATTATCATGTCAGTTAATCCCGGTTTTGCTGGCCAAAAGTTTATTCCAGAGTCTTTGGATAAAATGAAAACTTTGATACCAAAGTTGAGGGAACACGGTTACAAAGGGTACATAGAAGCTGATGGAGGAATCGATCAATCCACCGTAATAAGATGTTACGAAGCAGGCTGTAGAATATTTGTCATGGGAAATGCAGTTTTTGGCGGTTCAGGCGATATAGAGAAAAATATTTCTGAAACTAAACTTAAAATTGATTATCATTTAGAACAGACTCTATTTGACAAATCTCAAGCTTTAAATATTAAAGAAGATTGGAGCAAAGGCAGAAAAACTATATTGGATCGTCTCGAGATCAAAGGTGTTTAGTAGATGGTTAACACAAAAAAAGTAACATTAGATAACTATTCTCCTTATCCCATACGAAAAAATATAATGAGTAGGTGAAATAGGATTTGTATTCTTTGAACGCTAATGAATTTCGTTTCTCTGATATGAGGTCTGCATATGGCGATACCCTTGTAAATCTGGGTATAAAGAATTCTAACATTGTATGCGTTGGCGGTGATACCACTGATTCGTTAAAAACCAAGAAATTTGGTGAAAAATTTCCAGAAAGATTATTTAACGTGGGCATTGCTGAGGCAAACCTAGTTTCAATTGCAGCCGGACTTGCGATAGCTGGAAAAATATCCTTTGCAAGTACCTACGCAGCCTTTATTCCTGGTCGGTGTCTAGATCAAATTAGAAATGCTATATGTTACCCGAATCTTGATGTAAAAATAGTAGTATCTCATGCAGGCTTGTCTGTTGGGCCAGATGGAGCATCACATCAACAAATCGAAGACATTTCTATAATGCGATCTTTGCCAAATATGAGAGTCTTGGTTCCTGCAGATGCACCTTCAGTAAAAAATCTGTTAGAAAAAATTGTACAGACTCCAGGGCCTTTTTATGTCAGACTGGCAAGGCCCTCTACAGAAGAGATACATACAGAAGATTCTGATTTTGAAATAGGTAGAGGAAAAGTAGTGACTGACGGTGCTGATTTGAGTTTGTGTGCTTGTGGAACAATGGTTTCAGCCTCCCAAAAGGCAAGTAGTATATTAAAAAAGGATCACGACATTTCCTGTAGAGTCATAGATATGTATTCAATAAAGCCTATTGATTCTGATTTAATCTATAAATGCACAAAGGAAACTGGATCAATACTGTCTGTTGAAGAACATAATATTGTGGGAGGCCTTGGTTCTGCTATATCCGAAGTTACATCTGAAATTTGTCCTACATTTGTAAAAAAAATTGGTATTAGAGATCAATTTGGAGAATCCGCTCGAGATGAGGAAATTGATTCTCTCTTAGATAAATATGGCTTGTCTCCGAAAGAAATAGTAAGAAATGCTGTAGAATTAAAGAAAAGGGAGAAAAAATGAAGATATTTTTAGATACTGCCAACCTGGATTCTATTGTAAAATATGGAGAAATGGGGATAGTAGACGGCATTACAACCAATCCTACTTTACTTTCAAAGGAAAAAGGTAATCCTATAGAAGTGATGAAAAAAATCGTCGAATTCGTAAATGGACCTGTGAGTTTAGAAATAGTTGCTACTACATTTGATCAGATGATGGATGAAGCGTTGAAACTTGCAAAATATGGAGAAAATGTGGTGGTAAAGGTACCAATGACTATGGATGGTTTGAAGGTCGTTAAAGCTCTAAGTGATAAGGATATAAAAACAAATGTAACATTGATTTTTTCTGCAACCCAGGCACTGCTTGCAGCTAAAGCTGGAGCGACATATGTTAGCCCATTTATAGGCAGATTGGATGACATAGGAAGTGAAGGACTAAATCTTATCAGTGAAATAGTTCAAATTTTTGCAAGCTATGATATTTCTACCCAAGTTCTGGTGGCAAGTGTACGCCATCCTCTTCATGTTATAGAGTCTGCAAAAATGGGTGCAGATGTCGTTACCCTTCCACCAGATATCCTTGACAAAATGATCCGACATCCACTAACAGATAAAGGCCTGGATCTATTTTCGGCAGATTGGAAAAAATTAGAAAAAGAAAATCCTGACCTTAAATTCTAAAATCCTTTCTATGTGGAATTTGGATTATTTTTCTTTTTCCGTATCACTCTACAGTTAAGAGTCCAAGTACCTTCTTAGGAAGGTCTTGTAATCTCTTTTTAGATAGACTTAACGTTCTCTGGTAATTAAGGTATTTTAAATTGTGACCTATGCCTATAGAATCACCTAAATCTGCTCCCAATCCTATCGCTATCATTTGAATTCCACTTCTTTTATATGATAATACGATAGACCTTACGGCGTCCATATCCGAAGGTTCGCCGTCTGTCAACGTCACAAAAATGTCTGGTTTAAATGCGTTGATACTAGGATTAAGTATCCTGTATACTTCAGCTAGTGGCGTTCCTCCCAGTGGTCTTACTTGCATTAGTCTTCTAGCATATAGTGTTCCCCATTTAATAGATGGTGGTTTTATTATCCAACATTTAACAGAACGAGATTCCGTATTAAAGGCGTAGATTGAAAACTTTATACCCAAGTAATCTAGTCCTTCACACAGTGCTACTGTTGCCTTTTTGTACTCTATCTCGTTATCTTCAATGCTACTTGAGAGGTCCAAGAGTATTGAAATCTTAATATTTATTGCAATTTTTTTATCTTTTATGAACACCTTGGGTTGACGTTCAATGTAATTTTCTATCTCTATTTCTTCTCCTGTAAAATCATATCTTTCTTTCCAACCGCTCCTCCATTCTTTGAGAGCAGTTTTTATTTTATTTATAAGATTAAAATCATATATTGCATTTTCATCTATTCCCATATTATCTGGAATCGCAATAGACAGATTCTCAGTCGATTCAAATCCTTTGTTATCATTTTTTTGACTCTCCTTTACTATTATCCTGAATTCTTCGTGAATGTCGTTGCCTTGAATTATTTCTTTTTTTAGTTTCTCTATCTCAATCTCCTTTGTTTTAATTTTTACTAACTTTTCTATCTGAGAAAGTATCTCTTCTTGTCTCATGGACAAGCCAACTTTACTTTTTGGCATAAGCAAAGGAATTGGCGGAACAGACATTAGCGAATCTACTTGAAGTATTTTTATTATTTGTCTTGTTTCTTTTTCCAACCATCTTTGATCTTCTAGAGGATCATAGGTTTTATTTCGAAGGTTAAATTTCTTCAGATATTCTTTAATTATTTCATGGGCATATTCTGAGGCCTTTATTACACGTTCATTTTCACCTCCATAAAGTTCGCCTTTTATATAGCCAGTTAAAAAGTATTGGGAGAATGCCTCTAATACTTTATTTCTACCGTGAAGGGAGTTTAAAAGTGGCTTATTATGCCATGAAAACCCTTCATAAAATATAATCTCTTTAATCATTCCTCTCCATTCTTCAAGACCCAATATTTCAACACGCTTTGTTTCTAAAATATTGAATATGAATCCAAATACTACATCTGTATCAAATATTTTAAAAGAATATTTTAGTCTTATTGATTCATACCATAATAACGTTCGCCATTGTCTATATTTTTGAAATATATTACCATAAAAATAATCCAAACCTGGGAGTGTTATCCTCTTTTTCTCAAGATTAGTTGAGGTTTTTCCTTCACGTGAAATGTGTATTGTCGATTCAGAAGTATCTGACCATCGCCTAGACAAAAATGTAGCAATCTCTAAGAGGACATCATTTCTAATATGAATACTTTCAAGGTCTAGATCATCAAATTTAAAAATTGGTTCAGAGTTGTTTTTTTTCTCTGCTTTGGAAGATACTATACTGTCATTGTTATTTGTATATGTTACTGAAATAGGAGATCTCGAAGGGGAACTTAAAGCCTCTGACTTTTCTTCCTTATCTTCTGATTTTTTTTTATTCCAAAAAATAGACATTTTTATTCATTATCATATGAATATAGAGGCTATAATGTCCATAACTTTCCTATATTCAATTTCGCCCCACTGATGGTAAACATTTGCAAAGACTATTTCTGCCGCTTCTTTTGCATTCGTTCCGCTCGTTACAAGCTTGGAATAAGCGATTGTTTCTCTCAAACTTGGGCTATAAAATATCTCTTCTAGTGAAGCTGCCTTTCGCAGATTACTTGCTAATTTAATTGCACTTCTTACATTCTCTTCGTGTGTAAGGTTGTTAATATTTACATGTTTTCTAATGATTTCTAATTCAGTTTCCTCTGGTGGGTAATCGAGCATAATTCTTATTGGAAAACGACTTAAGATCTGGGGAGGAAGTTCTTTAGTTCCTACATGGGATAACGGATTGATAGTTCCTATTACAAACCAATTATCTTTTGCCTTTATGGTCTGACCGTGAAATTCTTTTAACACTATTTGTCTTCTGTCGTCAAGTGCCTCATCAAGCCTTAACAATACATCTGGTTCAGCCGCATTTAGTTCATCTAAATACAATAAATCGCCTTGGGTCATTGAATGAACCAAAACTCCGTTTACAAAATTAATTTGGCCATTATCTAGGGTGTTTGTACCAATCAAGTGAGACTCTCTGGTTCTTAAGCTAAAGTTTACTGAGGATAATTCCTTGTCCATTTGAGTAGCAAATTTTCGCACAAGAGTAGTTTTACCTGTTCCCTTTGGACCAATAATTAATACAAAAATTCCAAGCTCATAAGCTTTTTTTAGTGTATCAAAAGCGTGATTCCAGTCAATATACTCTATATTCGCATCATTGGCTGTAGACATCAATTTAAGTTTTATCCCTATTCTATCTAATTAAAATATATCGAAGATATAAGCATCGTGCCCAATAAAAAAATTGATAAACTGGTCAATTAACGTAGCAATTAATAAACAGAGTTAGCAACTACAATAGAAAATCATAAACTACTCCAAATGTTGGGTATTTAGCACAAATTAGTATTTATAGGCTTATCAAGCAAATTAATACATTTGTCACAAAATCGCTCTATTAAAGACGAAGTCGGCCATCTGAGTTAATTATCGAAAAAAATTCTTGTTTTGTATTGTGATTTTCTTTAAAAATTCCATCAACAGCCGATGTAGTAAATTCAGCCGAAGTTGACTGCGTGCCTCGAGCAAAAACACAAGTGTGAATCGCTTTGATTACGACGCCCACTCCTTTAGGCTCTAATCTCGCTTTAATTTCTTCAAGAATTTGATATGTTAATCTCTCCTGAAGTTGAGGTCTTGAAGAAACCTTATCCACCAGTCGCTGAAATTTCGATAATCCAAAAATCTTGTTATTTGGTATGTATCCTATCGCTACTTCACCAAAAAAAGGTAACAGGTGATGTTCACAAAAAGAAAATAATCTAAGATGATTTCCAACGATCATATCATCATGATCTGCCTTGAATGCTGTAAATTTCTCATAAGACCTTTTACGATAAAGTTCTTCCCCAAAAGCACGCAGTCTACGGCTCGTTTCTTTATCGTAGTTTTTATTGTCTCCTCCAATTAGTCTATAATAACCATTAATTGTGTCATTAAACTCATCTCTGGTCTCGCCTACAAATAATTCGTTGCTTAACTCTTTACTTTTTAATTTCATCTTTTCTTTTTCAACCATTTTAATCTGTGTAATTATCAGTAGTAGTGGAGGAATTCAAATAAAAATCCTTTTGTTTTTTGCTTCTATCTTTTATAAAGTATTAATTAGGCACCTAAAAAACCTATTAACTTTTTTTTAACTTCTGGACTGTTATTGAACAAAATAAAAGGGCTCCATGATCGTTTAAGTTAAATTGACTCGCCTATAATTTTGATAAAAGTGGTATTTACTTTTTACTGTAATGATCCTAATGACTTGGCAAATTGTGCCAAGTTAATAGATAAGGGAGGGGTTATAATCTTTCCTACAGATACCGTATTTGGAATAGGTTGCGATCCAACTAATGAGATCTCGGTACTCAAACTATATAATATCAAGAATCGTTCGTTAACCAAAATACTTCCTCTATTGACTTTTTCAAAAGCGATGGTAACTAAGGTTGCTCAGATTAATTCGGCGGCTCAAAAATTAATGGATTTATTTTGGCCTGGTCAATTGACTATAATAATGAAAGCAAAAGAAGATAATATTGGATTATCAAAATATGTAACTGATGATCTCAATCGTTCAATCGCACTGCGGATTCCAAACAACGATTGTTTACAAGAGCTGATTAAGGCAACTAAATGCAAGTTTTTAGTGGGAACTAGCGCTAATTTATCTCAACAACCCTCTTCCAATAAACTAATAAAAATAAATGCTGAATTAATTTCAAAGTGTGACGCTATTTTTATGGATAATATCCGGAAAGGATTAGAACTAGTAGATAAAAAAACAAAATCAAAATCAATACCATTAGGAAAGGCAATGGACACATCAGATACAGATATACACAAAAGTAACTTAAAAACTGAATCTACTATTGTGGACATTACAAATGAACTAAAACCCCGTATTATTCGTGAAGGAGCCGTACCAAAAGATAAAATTATTGACGCACTGAAGGTTACTAGTTAGGCTCAAAAATATGGATTTCAATTTCGTTGCTACTACCTTTAGGTTTAGGGAAGAAGACTTGATGGACGAACTAGAAGATTTATTCTATGAATTTGGGGAAAATGATTTAGAAGTAAATGAAACAAATGTTTCAGGATTAATAGTTGGAAAGTGTTCTAAAAATCCACAAGAATTTATTTCATTTTTAAGAACAAAACTGGACACTTCTTCATGGGAAATTAGATACTTGCTTCGGTTTATTCCAGTTCAACTTGTAGTCTTGACAGAAATTGAAAATATAAAAAATGCATTATTAAAATTAGCCGATGATACAACTATACCGATCGATGAGCCTATAAAAATACTTGTAGAAAAAAGACATACTAAATTAAAAAAAATGGAGATTATTGACGCAGTAGGCCCACATCTTAGGTTACCTGTAGACTTGTCTAATCCTAAATGGATATTTTTAGTTGAAATAATAGGAAAATACTCGGGTATATCAGTTCTTCCGAGTGATTGTATGTTTAGCTCTATGATTGAAAAAAGGGTTTTAGAATAGTTGTTGCAAGGATAAATTCAAAAAAATAAGAAAATTGTAAAAGTTTTATCTTAAAGCAATCGCTGCTCTTTCTATTAGAAACTTTAGAAATCCATCATCTTTATTTAAAATAGGAAGGTTAGGATCTTTAAATTTGTCTTTAAAAAATGTATTTACTATGTGGTCTCTTTTGTTTTTTGTGGCAGCTATATTCTTTAGTAAATTGGAGTGGTTACTACTTGTATGTACGTTAGCATGATATGAAAGTTCCAATTCAATACCTTGTAGTGTTTGTTCACTATTTGACATGATCAGGATTACATAATCCCTATTTTCCGTATCGCCAAAATTTCTATTTAACGCTTCTTTTATCTGATCAGTACAACATAATCTCAATAAGAATTCTACCTCAACATTTTTGATTTCAGAAATTTTTTTTCTTTTTTTCTCCTCATTAATAATTCTCATTATCCCAACCAGATGGTCTTTACCAAAAATTAGCATTGGATTTAGAAACACAAGATCAGTTTCTTTGTACATGGACTTTGTCTTTATTTTTTGATGGATTTCCCTAATATTATAACCATGAAAGGTAACAGGAACTATTCTTGCTTTCAAGTCTCCAACACATATGATATCGTCTTTGCTATCAGCTACCACTTTGCATAGTATTATGGAAACTCTTCTAATATCTTTCCGGATTAAACTTGGATTCTAATCTGCCAAAGCATTTTTTTGTCTTTTTAATTATTATTGGATAAAATTAGTTAGAGAGATCTAGAGAGCTACTAGAGTTGTGCCAGCCTTGTTGATACAAAAATTCAATATCCTCTATATTAATTAGTTTTTTATTGAATAATCATGGCCTTGGAAATGCATACTGGAACGATGTAATAAATATACTCAGAAATATTATTCCTGTATATGATAGAGTAAATAGCGCAATTTCCTTAGGTAAAGATAACAAATACAGAAGAGAAGGTATTCTTAAATCTGTTTTTCCAGGCAATGATATCCTGGATGCGGGATCTGGTTATGGTAATATGTCAAAGTTGGTCCTTGAGAATGTTTCAAAGGATATTAATATCCATTTCTATGATCCCATTCCAGAGATGCTTAATGGCATTTCTGAGAATTTCAAAGGACTTTATACAGGCTCCTTTTTGTGCAGCGGGGTATTTGAAAAAATCCCATTCAAATCTGAGACCTTTGACGCCGTTATATGTGGCTATTCGATCAGGGATGCGATCGATCTGGAAAAAGCCTTTGAGGAGATACACCGG
>Ga0196965_1000891_pt1 | contig 13713 bp, 12 predicted proteins | sample S1_20metaG_FD_148668 | JGI IMG/M metagenome (GOLD analysis project Ga0196965, IMG submission 148668) | Soil microbial communities from Anza Borrego desert, Southern California, United States - S1_20 | ecosystem: Environmental > Terrestrial > Soil > Desert | place: USA: California | collected... | reverse complement strand
AATGGGAGAAATTAATAGTACACCGGCGGCGATCAACAGGGTTCGGTCAGTTGCTTTGGAAAAAGCCGGGAGCAGAAAACCGATCATTGCATATAGTAACAGGATATCACCATCCCATAAAAAAAATGAATGAAGCACGCCAAAAACCAGCAGGATAAAGAGCCGGCGGTAGAAAAGTCGAAATGAGTTGTGGGCGAGAACACGATTACGTGTGATGAGGATTGAAAAACCGATTCCAAATAGTAAAGAAAAAAGTGAATAAAATTTTCCGTGAACAAGTGCGAGGTAAGCGTAATTTACCCAGCCGTCGAAAGGATATGTAATTAACGCGGCTTTTTGCGAGGCATCTAAAAATACGTAACCACTAAAAACGGAAATGTTGGCAATAAAAATTCCCAGTATCGCAAAGCCTCTCAATACATCAAGTATTTCAGCGCGATCGGAAGACATGGTTGGAATAGTTATGATTGGATTCATAGCGGTAGACGTGCTGCTAAACTACAAGAACAGGCCACGATGAAAAATACCGCAATGATGTGATAGCAAGGGGAGAGAAGGAGGTGCCGGTAGGGAGGTACGAAGTACGAAGGAAAATACGAAGTACGAGGTATAAGGTGCAAAGACCCATAGAACCTAAAGTGTGGGGTATACCGATAGCCCACTCCTACCTTGTCCCTCGTGCTTCGTACCTCGTTTGCCCCACTTCTTCTACAGTAAAACTGATTTTCCGATTGATGCCATGCAGGCATTCACTTTTCATTAAAGCATGATACGAAAAGAGTTTAAAATTAAACAAGAAGAAATATGTCAAAGACAAACACCATGATACTGGCCGCCCTGGGTGGCGCGGTCGTAGCTGCTTTAATTGCGAATTACCTGAGTACAGAAAAAGGCAAACAATTGCTGCACTCTGCCTCAGATGCGTTGAAAGATTTATCTGGTCAGGCGACAGAATATGCAAAAAATAATCTTGGCCAAGTGTTACAGGAAACGAAGACCAGGGTAGGTGATGTGGTGAAGGAAAAAATCGTACAGGAAATTTCAAAATAAATTCAATGTCGTTTAGTTGGACTTTTCTCTTGCCTCACCCTGCCCTCTCGGGGGAGGTTTTAGAAAGTGTAGCACGACAATCGAATAATATATTTTCAACATGAAAGGGGCATCCATTGTCCCTTTATTTTGTGCTTTACAGTGATTCAAAAATAGTACAGTTCTTTACGACTGCTTCAGGAATTGCAGTGTACCTTTGGGTTTAGCCACTTCGGATGAAACAATATACAGGGGTAATTCCAGTCTTAATTTTTACCAACCTCATTTTTGCAGGAGTAACATTTCTTCTTCCCGAGATGGAACAACAGATGTTCCATTGGTTTGCGCTGTATTTTCCGGAAAATGACCGTTTTCGCTACTGGCAAGTAGCAACCAATATGTTTATGCATGGTGGGTTTGCCCACATTCTCTTTAATATGTATGCGCTTTGGGCTTTTGGTACGCCATTGGAGCAACTATGGGGAAAAGGCAAGTTTTTATTTTTTTATCTCGTATCTGGGATTGGTGCTTCTATTATCTATACCCTGGTGAATGTGTTTCGTTTTAATAACCTTTATGATGAAATAGTGAGCAAGGGCGTGCCAGACGGAGAAATCAGGCAGTTACTTCAAACAGGAGAATATAACACCCAATTATTTGGTGTCGTATCACAGGAAACTATTGAACAGTTATATGAATTATTTGCCATTCCAGCTGTTGGTGCTTCCGGTGCGATCTATGGTATCCTCGTAGCGTTTGCGATATTGTTTCCGAATGCAAAGCTCATGTTAATTTTTCTTCCTTTTCCGATTGCTGCAAAATATTTTATTCCCATTCTGCTAGCATTGGATTTGTTTTCAGGTGTTACCGGGTTTTCAGTTTTTGGGGGCGGTATTGCGCACTTTGCGCACATTGGTGGTGCAATCATCGGCTTCATACTCATGTGGTATTGGAAACGCCGTTATGAAAAACGTGTGGTGGATAGAGAAACGTTTTAGCCGTTTAAACATTTCCTTCACGGAATATCATTTTTCCGTAGTGACATAACAAAAAAGGCTGCCCATCACGACAGCCTTTTGATGTAGTATACTTGCGAAGTTACGAAGGTATTTGCTTTATCTCATGTCCTTTTAATCCATAATAAAAGATGTAGAGATAACATGCGATCGGGAACAAGAATGAGTACTGATATCCAACAGCTCCAACGATGATTCCCATCACGGGGGTCATAATCGCTCCGCCTACAATGGCCATTACAAGCAAAGAAGATCCCTGACTGGTGTATTTCCCCAGGTCCTTAATGGCGAGTGTAAAAATAGTAGGGAACATGATTGAATTGAAAAGTCCGATGGCGATAACAGACCACATGGCAACCTGGCCAGTAGTAAATACAGTGATAAGAAGTAAAACGACGACGATCAATGCAAAAATGGTTAACGTTTTTGCGGGGATAGATTTTCCAAAAACGAAGGCTAAAGTGTTTGCCAAGATCAACCCGAGCACAATAAGTGCAAAAATTACATTTCCAGTTAAGAAGTAAATGGTCATCACTGCGATTACGGCGATCAATGCCATGAATATGTATTTCTGGCTGGTGCTTCGGTCGGTCAGTGAAATAGCACCGGTAAATCTACCCACCATAGCGCCACCCCAGTAATAGGCAACATACGTTGCAGCAGTAGCCTCATTGAATCCCATGAGTTCCTCAAAGTAACGTACCAGGTAGCTGCCAATAGCGACTTCGCCACCAACATACATGAAGATGCCAATCACGCCCAGTGTAAGGTGGGAAAATTTCAATACACCAAGGCCCTTTTCAATTTTTTCTCCTGTAAATCGCGGGAGTTTAGATAGGGCGATTATTACGGCAATTACGATCAACGTTGCTGCGAGAAACAGGTAAGGTGTTTTGACGGCATCTGCAGTCATGTGTTCTTTTCCACCTACACTCTCGAAAATCAGTTTTGCGCCGATGATGGGCGCAATGGTTGTGCCCAGTGAATTGAATGCCTGCGTTAAGTTAAGTCGGCTGGAGGAAGTTTGAGGGCTTCCTAATAACGCAACGTATGGGTTAGCCGCCATTTGCAAAATGGTAATCCCTGCAGCCAAAACAAATAAGGCAACTAAAAAAATACTATACAGTTTAACCTCTGCTGCGGGATAAAAAAGACAACATCCTATCGCGGCTGTAACGAGCCCGATGATAATACCATTTTTGTAACCGATTTTTGCCAGGGGATCGCCCAGATTTATAGAGATTAGAAAGTATAAAAGCGATACGACAAAATAAGCCCCAAAGAAGGCAGATTGAATAAATCCTGCCTGCGCTGGCGTTAAATTAAATATGCCCTGGAGATATGGAATGAGGATGTCGTTCATACAGGTGATGAACCCCCACATAAAAAACAGTGTGGTTAAAATGATGAGCGGAACGGTGTAATTTCCTTTAAAATTGGAAACACCCCCTGGATCCGTCGGTGTTGTTACGATTGACGCCATTGGTTTTAATTTGTTTGGGTAAATTGAGGCGCAATATAAAGGAATACTGAGCACCGAAAAAGGCACGAAGCCTCGGTTTGTGCGATGCTTCAATTTTTGCAGTGATATATCTTATTAATAAACGACTACGGTTTTCATTCCGTCATTGAAATTTTAACCGTAATGCTTGAAAATCAGGATTATTTTCCCTGGTAACATTTTCACCAGCCATCCCGTTATGGATAAAAAACCTTTGCGAAATGAAAAAAATCGATATTCTTAACTTCATTACGAATTTCCGTAAAGCGCCCAATGATATTAAAACCCATACCGAAATTGTTACCCACCTTGGTGCCATCCATGCTTCTGAAATAAATACGATGTTGTCGGAACTCCAGCAAAGCAAAGTGATTCGCGAAACCGAACTAAACGGCGAAAAAGCGTATCAGGTAATTGCCAGGTGATTTAAGGTACGGAGTACGAAATACAAGGTACGACTCAAAACAACTGAAGCGTAGGCTATTCCACTTTGTACCTCGTACCTTGTACCTCGACATGATTTATTTATCTTTAGCTGCATTGCTGATGAATGAAAGATATAGTTCCTTCGGAAATTATTAAACAACTAAAAGCGTCTGATCCCTGTGCGTTTGAAACGGTGTTTAATTTATATCAGGATGCGATTTATCATTTTCTTTTATTTAAAACGCGGGATCAGCCACTAGCGGAAGATTTGTTACAGGATGTTTTTTGTAAACTCTGGAGTGTCCGAACCACCTTAAACGAAGAACAGTCGTTGAGGAATTATCTTTATACGATGGCGGATAATCTCGTACTGAATCATTTCAGACACTTGAAAGTAGTGTCACGCCATCATCGCGAAGCAGACAAAACAATTTTTTCTCAAGGTGATTCACCACATTTTAAACTGGAAGAGAAGGAATGGCATGACACCCTGGTTCAGGCCATCGAATCTCTTCCCGAAAAGCCGAGGATTGTATTTCTCATGAGTCGCCTGGATGATCTTACGTATCAGGAGATTGCAGACCGGCTTTCCCTTAGTATCAAAACGGTGGAAAGCCATATGGTAAAAGCCCTGAAAATACTCCGTGAGACAATTACGGTGAAAGTGTAAACAGTCCTTCAGGGTAAATAAATAGTTATGTGTTTATAGAAGAAATTATGGAATCCGCTGAATTTGAATGGGAAAGTCTGATCGCAAAAAAACTCTCCGGTAAGTTATCGACGGAAGAGGATTTATTATTCGAGAGGAAAATAAAGGATGATCCGTTGGCGTTCAGGCAATTCAAAGAAATGGAAACTGTATGGAAATCTGCAAACTCCCTTCAGATCAATCGCGGTCGTTCGCGGGAAGAAAGGTGGCATAACCTTCAGGCGAAAGTGAGTGTGGCTTCGCCGCCAAAATCTTCCTCCCATGCCATCGTATTTCGATATGCTGCGGCATTGATTGGTATTGTGCTCCTGGCCTGTGTGTGGTTTTTGCTGAAGCCCACTTCCATTGTTGAAATTACCACCGTTCAGGGAGAAATCAGGAAGATTCTGCTTCCGGATAATTCATCGGTAACACTCAATGCAGAAACAACCATATCCTACGATCCTTCCAGTTGGGAAAACGAAAGGAAAATTGAGCTTAAAGGTGAAGCTTTTTTTAACGTGACAAAAGCAACGTCTCCTTTTCGGGTTAACGTCGGTAACGCAATCGTAAAGGTTCTTGGTACGTCATTTAATGTACGCGCACGGGATCATGGAACAAATGTCTCCTGTGTTCACGGACGTGTTAATGTTAGTGATAAGCAATCCGCCAACAACTCGGTGGTGCTCACGAAAGGTCTGGGTGTTTCTGTTCGGGGTGATAAGCTTTCGGATGTTTACGTTATTCAGAAAGAAGAGGCTATCAGTTGGGTAAGAGGTGACCTATACTTTAACGACCTTCCCTTGAACGAGGTGTTTAATGAATTGGAAAGGCACTTTGGAAAGGAAATCCGTATTCAAAAAAATCTGGATGGGAAAACTTTTACGGGAAAATTCCGGGCGCCACGATTTAGCACATCGCTTCAAACAGTTTGTCTTTCTGCCGGACTTACCTTTACGGTAACAGCAGATTCTACTGTTATTGTTCGGTGATATGTTAAAACGATTTTAGAATAGGGCGAAATGGAATCAGGGGAATTGTTCTTGTCCGTGTATATGGATGATCATGATAAAAATGATTAAACAATTTGCAGTTGTATTGATCGTTCTGCTGGGAAGTTTGAGCGCAATCTGTCAAAGTCGGAATGTCCTTATTAAGGGAGAATTCTATAACATGCCGCTTCGTGATTTTTTACGGCAAGTAGAAAAACAGCATGGTGTTCGGTTTCATTATCTGGAGGAAGTAGTAAAAGGGGCAACGGTAAGTGGCATCCTTAAATACAATACTACGCTTCACCAGGCCCTGGAAATATTATTGAAACCGCTTCCTATTTCGTTCACGGAAAATGATCAGGGTGAAATTGTATTATTTTCCAATCCGAATAAGCCAGTGCCACGCGTAGAAAAGTATGGAAAGGTAACAGGCACTATCAGAGATAAAGCTACGGGTAATCCGTTGCCTTTTGTAACGGTTCACCTACCCGCTTTGTCGAAAGGTGTAATTTCTGACGAAGCCGGAAAATTCGCAATAAGCCCCGTGCCGTATGGTACGCTGCTGATCCAGTTCAGTTTTGTAGGATACCAGACAGAAATGCGAAAAATTGACGTAGTGGATGTAACTAACGTAGACGTTGTTTTGGAAGAGAATGCGATGCAGTTAAAAGAACTGATCATAACACCCTCCATGTTTGAAATTGCTACTGTGGAAGTTGCGCCATTGACACTCGGAAAAGAAGAGATACTTCATTCGCCCAATATGGGTAAAGATATTTATCGAACGCTACGTGCCTTACCTGGAATTGCCAATAATGATTTTTCCGCCAAGGCGCGCATCCGCGGAGGTCACAGTGATGAATCAGCGGTTTATCTCGATCACTTACTGATCAATGAGCCGTTTCACCTCGAAGAAGTGGATGGATCGTTTAGTATTTTTAATACAGACTATGTTGATGAGCTAACCGTACTTACGGGCGGATTTTCAGCCCAGTTCACAGATCGTCTTTCCGGTGTTATTGATGTTAAGACCTCCGATGACCTGGAGTCGGATCGATACCGGTTATCCATCGATCTGTTGAATGCGAGTTTCATCGGACAAAAAAAACTGCGCGAAAAAACAAATGTTTTTCTTACTGCCCGGAGAGGCTACCTTGATTTTTTGCTAAGCGATATGGGTTCTGATGATACCGATGCACTTAAGCCGCGTTTTTCTGACGTCTGGACTAAAGTGACACATGTGGTTAATTCTCAAAACAGGTTAAGCTTTAATTTTTTGATGGGTCGCGATAATTTTTATGTAAAAGATGTCGATGATTTTGCTGCGCAACTCGACCTGAAAAACATCCGGAACAACATCAACGCCTGGGCTAACTGGAAATGGTTTCCTTCCAAGCGGGTAAATGCCATCACAACCTTAGGATACCAGGTATTGACCAAAGAAGCTGATTTTGTTTTTGATGAAAACCTGGCGTACGATAATTTCGATGACAACAGCACCAGTACAATCGGCCTCACCAATAACACATTTTGGGATATCAACGCTCAGCATAGTATTGCAGCGGGTTTTGAAGTAAAATGGTTTCATGGTACTTATGATTACAAAGAATCGCGTTATGATGTCTTTCACTCTGATCCTGATCACATTATAATTAATGAAATTGATCTTCACAATAAAATAAACGGGGTTACTTCATCGGCATATGTTCAATACAATGCGCGTTTTAGCGAAAGGTTCATTGTACAGCCGGGGATTCGACTTAGTCATCAAACCTTTTCTCCTGAATTAAAAGTAGCGCCACGCATTGCCCTAAGTTACACTGTTGTGCCTGCTGTTACGGCGCGGGCTTCGTATGGAAAATATTTTCAGCCGGATCTTTACTATAAATTAAGGTCATCACTCCAACAGACCAGACCCATCGATACAAATAGTGAAGCCGTACATTATACCGGATCCGTTACATTTCATCACGGAAAGACCGATATCATCACCAATGTGTACTATAAAGATTATCGAAAGCTGTTGGATGACTACCGGTTTGAGTTTTTCAACCGTGTTGGAGGTGTGAACATTCTGGATGTTCCATTCAACACCACTTCCGGGTTTAGCAAGGGCGTGGAGATTATGATTCGCCAGCAATATGGCAAGCAAAACATGTTGAGCTTTTCTTATGCTTACGCAAAAAGCCGGATCAGAAGTGCCACAGGTGTTGAGACTTTTCGTGACTTTGATCAGCCCCATACGTTCATCCTTAATAACATGTTCCGCCTGCCCCGGCATTGGAATATCAGTTTATTAGGGACGTATCATACGGGGTATCCATACACGCCGACGCGGGTTGATTTTTCGATTGAAAGGTCAAACCAGGAAGGTGTTATTATATTCTACGAAGCCGGATTGAAAAATGATAAACGCTTGCCTGATTTTCACTCGCTGGACGTCAGGATAGAAAAATCATGGCACTTTAAAAAAAGTATGCTTACAGCTTACCTGAATATTGTGAATTTTTACAATCGCAGTAATGTACGCAGTTATTGGTGGTCACCTGAACAAGATCGTAATGGTAACATGTATTTTATACGGGAAGCTCAAACCAATATTCCTTCCTTTATTTCGCCGGGCATTAGTTTTACGATTTATTAGCATAATTAAGTGTTGTTCAGCGGCTGGTCAGTCTGGTTCAAGATATAGTTTCATTCAGCCAAAGTCGTTAGCAGGTTGTTAAAACAGGCAGCGCAACGATATGGATATACGCGCTGGTTTAATCAGACGAAAAAAATCCCCAACACGTTAAGGTTCGGCATCGTTGAGATCCGGTATCATTTTTTTGAAACGGATAAGCAACAAATTTTCTACCTATGAAATCCAGCAATTCTTTGTTTCTATTATCACGTTTACGTATAACGACGATTTTACTAATACTCGGCATCGGCATGGCAGCATGTGAAGAATGGTTTGAAGACGATGACGACGATTTGGGTCATGATAAGAAAGGTGTGGTGGCACATCATCTCGATACGCCGTGGGAGATGGTTTTCGCTCCGGATGGGCGTATGTTCGTAACCCAAAGACCTGGTGTGGTGTCCGTAATAAAAAACGGGACTGTAGCAGCCTGGCTAAAACTCGACTCGGTAGTAGAAGAAGTTGGTGAATCAGGACTACTGGGGCTCGCACTTGATCCCGATTTCAATGAAAACGGTTATGTGTACATCGGGTATACTTATGCTGCCAGTAAAGGCCCGTTGAAACTGGTAAATAAGCTGGTTCGCTATCGGGAAAATCCGGAAACTAAAAAACCTGAGTTCAATAAAGTATTGTTGGATGGAATCGAAGGAAATTATATTCACAACAGTGGACCCATCGAATTTGGCACTGATGGTTTATTGTATTGGGCAGTAGGTGAACGATATATTCCCGATCTTGCGCAAGACAAAAATGTATTGAACGGAAAAATTTTACGGATGACACGCGATGGTGAAATTCCTGCCGATAATCCGTTCCCGGGATCATACATTTATTCATTGGGCCATCGTAATCCGCAGGGACTGGCGTTTCACCCGGAAACAAATGAGTTATGGTCGACAGAACATGGACCATCCGAAGATCAGGGATGTTGTATGGATGAGATCAACAATATTAAAGCAGGTGCAAACTATGGATGGCCTGTGATCCGCGGAAGCGAAGAAGCCCCTGGTATGGAATCTCCAGTGTACCACAGTGGAGACACAACGACATGGGCACCTGCCGGAGGATATTTTGTTAAGGAAGGTGATTGGCAAGGGTCGTTGATATTCACAGGTCTTCGCGGTCAGGCACTTTATCGTGCTGTGTTTGACGATTCCGATCCAACGAAAATAGCGAAAGTAGAACGTTATCTTTATAGAAAATATGGCCGGTTAAGGAATGCTATTCAGGGGCCTGATGGTAAAATTTATATTGCTGTAAGTAACCAGGATGGCCGAGGCGATCCGCTTACAATAGATGACCGAATCATCGCATTCACCGTCGATGAGATTGTCAAAAAGAAGTGATTCTTGTGTTTTTAGGGCAATAATCAGGTATTTATTTATGGACTTATTCCATTCCGTGATATAGCTTTGTGTACCAACGAACGATTGAACACAGGTGCACATAAAAAATAAGATCAATTTCGATAAATCAGGATTGCGTTTAAAAGTCGGATCTATCATCGAAAGGAATGTCGGCCCGGAACCTTTGAAATGGTTTTTCGAAAAGATAGCTGCAGCCGAAACTTCGCCTGAAAGTAATGCCCTGGCGACTGCATTTGCAGCAACGTCAAGGAAGACAGGTAAATCAATCGTAACGGTTACACCGGATGATCTGGCCGAAATTCAAAAACTACGTTCAGGATTTACGATCAGAGACTGGAGTATCGATCGGTTAGTAAGAGTATTGCTGATGATGTATATTCCTGACACGAATCAGCAGCAGTATATCCGGCAAGTGGAAAATTTTTTTCTCACTGCGGAAATGAATGAACAGGTGGCGTTGTATTCTTCGTTGCCAGTATTGTCTTTCCCTGACGTATGGCGAAGTCGTTGCGCAGAAGGAATTCGAAGTAATATTGGTTATGTGTTGGAGTCCATCATGTGTGATAATCCTTATCCTGCAGAATCCCTGGACGAACCGGCATGGAATCAACTGGTGTTGAAAGCGATCTTTACGGAGAAACCAATCCATCGTATTGTGGGGCTTGATGAACGGGCAAATCAAGATCTGGCCAATACATTGTCTGATTATGCGCATGAGAGATGGGCTGCTCATCGCAAAGTGAATCCCATGCTATGGCGTTGTGTTGCGCCCTTCATCAACGAGAAGATCTACCCCGACATTGAACGTATCGCTGTTTCAGAAAATCAACTGGAACGCGAAGCCGCTGCGTTGGTATGTAAGCAAAATAATTTCGAAGCTGTGAAGGATTTGCTAAAAAAACATCCTGAACTTCAAGAGTTTCTGCACACTGGCTTAAGCTGGACAAAACTAGCGGAGAAAACCGAATCGGTTTCATGACGATAGTATCCTATATTTAAAAAATAAAAGTCAATCATGTGCTGTAGCCATAACTTTACCGAACGCGATCTTCAACCCACAACAACAAACCTGGCATACCGCGACAGCATCCGCGGAATGAAATTCTTTGACCCACATGTGCACATGACTTCGCGTACCACGGATGATTACCAGGCGATGGCAGATGCAGGTGTGGTTGGTTTAATTGAGCCTGCCTTCTGGCTCGGACAACCACGCACCGGTGTTGACACATTCCGCGATTACTACAACAGCCTGATTGGATGGGAGCGTTTTCGTTCTTCACAGTTTGGTATAAAACATTATTGTACGATCGGCTTAAATTCCCGGGAAGCAAACAACGAAGCGCTGGCAGAACAGGTAATGGAAATTTTGCCGTTGTTTATTTATAAAGAAGGTGTGGTTGGCGTAGGAGAGATTGGCTTCGACGATCAGACTGCAGCGGAAGAAAAATATTATCGTCTTCAATTATTAATGGCGAAGGATGCAGGCCTGCCGATACAGATTCATACACCACATCGCGATAAGAAAAAAGGCACACAACGCAGTATGGATATTGCCATTGAATGCGGGTTGGATCCGGGCTTCGTTATTGTCGATCATAATAATGAAGAAACGGTTAAGGAAGTTCTTGACCGTGGGTTTTGGGCAGCGTTTACAATCTATCCATTCACGAAGATGGGCAATGAAAGAATGGTAGAAGTTGTCAAACAATACGGCCCGGAACGGATTATGATTAATTCGGCGGCAGACTGGGGAATCAGTGATCCCCTTGCTGTTCCTAAAACCGCCGCGTTGATGAAACAACATGGAATTCCGGATGATGTTATCCACCTGGTAACTTATAAAAATGCAATCGCTGCTTTTGGCAAGAGCGGGCAATTAGAGGAATCTGATTTCGCCGGGATAAAAGACATCGATCAGAGTCAAAAATTTCAAGGCAATACCGTGTTACGAGGGGGCCAACAACCACGCATCGATAAGAATTCGTTAATCATTGAATAGGATTCACCTGACCCAGTGGTCACGGGATCACATACAGTAGAAGAGTCACATTATCTTTCAATGCGGCAATAACTTGCGCTTGGGCGCCCAGGGAACTAGCGTCCGCTCAACTAGTGACGATCCATCTGTCTTTATCATAAAAATTTCTTGAGAAAAACTTTACATGCAAGTTCTTACTGACATAGGGCTGTCACTCCGCCCCGCTTCTTTTGTACCATACATTTCGAGTACAAAACTAATCCTTACAATTATGAAAACTAACAGCAGTCAGATTGAAGAAGCAACAGCAGTGGTAATGACACCCCAAAACCTTCTGGACCATTGGCAGGGACACCGTAGATTAACCCGACGCATGATTGAGAAATTTCCGGAGGATAAGTTTTTTGATTATTCCGTGGGTGGCATGCGTCCCTTTGCTGCCTTAGCTATGGAGATGATCAAAATGGCGGCGCCCAGCATATCCGGTATTGTAACGGGGAAATGGACTGCATGGGAAGACGGTGAAGGATCAAATGCTCCCAAAACAAAAGCAGAGTATCTTAAAGTCTGGGATGAAACGACAGAACAACTTGATACCCTGTGGCCGCAGATTGCACCGACGCGTTTTCAAGAAATCGATGTTGCCTTCGGCCAATGGGAAGGTACCGTATACTGGATCATCATGTACCTAATTGATAATGAGATTCACCATCGTGCACAAGGGTATGTATATTTACGCAGTCTTGGCATTGAGCCACCACCGTTTTGGGAACGGTAGATTTGCCTGAAACATATATAAGAAAGGACCAGCATATTACTGGTCCTTTTTTTTTAAATGAGCGTTGTGCTAAGCTTGTTCATTTTCTTAAGATCATTCTATCAACTGAAAATCCGCCACTACCAGCAACCGAAGATAATCCGTGAACGGCAGAATACTCAGAGCGATATGCAGCGTGAATGAAAGCTAAGTCGTTTAATTTTCATGCATTTTGTCTTTTGTGTCTCTGATAAAAACAATTATTGGCTGGACGATTCAATCATTACACTTAATCATACTTAGGGAACATCGTTGTAAGGACGCTTTATGAGATGAGTATTCTGATTTCTGAACGTGCGAACACAGCACGAACAAACATTATGTCAAAGTATATAAAAGTTCCATAAAATCAGTAATAATATAGAAACGTTAGGAGTTAAAAGTATTGGAAAATGGTGATTTCGTAAATCCGATATTAATCACTATCTTTGTATATCAATTCTCTTAGTCCCGCCCGGAAGCGGCTTATCTTTCCAAGATCATTTCTTCCCACCCGAGATTTTTTCAATTGAATGAGATTTCATCTCATAATCACTATTATTTAATATTTAATCACAGTTATGAATCTATTTGTAGCGAACATCAGTCGCAAGGTAAAAGATGATGCATTAAAAGCGTTGTTTGAAAAATTTGGTGAGGTAACCTCAGCAAAAGTAATCCATGATAAATTTACCAACGAATCCAAAGGGTTTGGTTTTGTTGAAATGGCCAACGAAGCAGAAGCTTCAGATGCTATTGAAAAATTAACCAACGCCGATTTCTTTGGAAGAAGCCTCGTCGTTTCCAAAGCGCGTCCTAAATAACAGGCTTTTGAGTTTAATCATGCGATTAAGCGCTGCTTTAAAGGGAAATCAACACAATTATCATTATTTCATTTAATCACACATGTCATTCTTAAATTTTGACTTAAGCGAGCCCATATTAAAGGCCGTTAAAGAAAAAGGTTATATCAACCCTACCCCTATACAACAACAAGCTATTCCGGCAATTTTATCCGGAAAGGATGCGTTGGGAATCGCCCAAACAGGTTCAGGAAAAACCGCTGCATTTTGTATTCCTGTTTTACAACGTTTAATGCAACCGTCTGCGAATAGAGGTATTCGTGCCTTAATCCTGACACCTACGCGCGAACTTGCCATTCAAATTGCAGACAACCTTACAGCTTATGGTAAACATTTACCATTTAAGAACACGACGATATATGGTGGTG
>Ga0196965_1000890_pt1 | contig 13716 bp, 11 predicted proteins | sample S1_20metaG_FD_148668 | JGI IMG/M metagenome (GOLD analysis project Ga0196965, IMG submission 148668) | Soil microbial communities from Anza Borrego desert, Southern California, United States - S1_20 | ecosystem: Environmental > Terrestrial > Soil > Desert | place: USA: California | collected... | reverse complement strand
TGACGCGCAATGTCGTCCATAGAAATACTACGTACTCCGTATTTCATAAACAGCTCCTCGGCCCCCCTCAGTATTTTTTCTTTAATGTCGTTTTCTGTCATGGCTGGCAAAACTATGGAAACTTTTAACATTTCAAAAGTTTCCAACGTTTCCTTTAACGCAAAATAAGGGTAGCAGGTTTAACTATTCGCTACAATAATTATTGAAGTGTCAATTCAATCGTTTGAAGCTGGTTCATTTGGCAACGAGCTGTTTTTCTTTTCCGGACACCACTTATCCCACATTTTCTTTTTAAAACGCTCCTTCTCCTCCGGCGACATACCGGCCAGCTTGTCGTGGTATCGTTGTTTCCAATTCCAGTGCGAATGGTTTCGTCCGCCGCCCCCGCATTTGCCAAACCCGCCAAATAGAATTTTAGAAAGCAAAAACAGACCGAGTGCCTGAATAAATGTTATCGGGCTGAGTCCAAAAACCGGCGGCATCAGCCAGTTCCATAAAAGCATTATGATATAGCCGAATACCAGCACGAACACCACTGCGACCGCAGTCCATTTTAATATCATCAGACCCTTATTCATGGCAACAACAATTAATATTTAACACCGTCATAACTCGTCGTAAAAGGATTGCAGTTTCTTGCGAAGCGCCAGAATCGCGTAGCGCTTTCTTGAAAGCAATGTATTTATCGAGACGCCCGTTTCCTCGGATATCTCGCGAAACGAACGCTCCTGCAGTTCATTTTGAATGAAAATGTCTCGCTGGTCTGGTGGAAGCTCGTCCAACGCATACATGATCGCCTCCCAAAGCATTTCGCGCAAGTACGCATCCTCAGGCGTGTTACCGAGGTCCGGCAAGATCTCCTGTAACGTTAGCGGCGCATCGTCTTCCTTTCCGGTAAACACGCCGAACGCCGTTCTTTCAGGACGCGAAGCGTCCCGGCGATACCGATCTATGATCTTGTTACGGGCAACCGAAAACAACCAGGAAGTGACTCGGTCGAGGGACTCGATTGTATTAAAACCAGCCACGAACTGATAGAATACATCCTGAAGGATGTCCTCAGCTTCTTCGGTGCTCGAAACGCGATTCCTGATAAAGCCCAGCAACCTGTCTTTCTCGCGCAGAAACGTTTCCTCCTTAATTTGCATGGCTAGTTCCATGGCCTGATTCCTTTCCCTCATGGTCGGAACTGGAACCGGAATATTTTATAAACTTCGAAATTTATGTAAAGTTGATTCATATTTAATTCAGCCCGCATGATTGAGCATAATTATATTGTTCATGGCAAAAGCCGCCTCCACTATGTTCACGCTGGTGGTGGCAAAGAAGCCATGTTATTCTTTCATGGCTTCGGGCAGGATCATAGTGTGTATTTGCCGCTCATTCAATCGTTAACGCCGCAATACGACCTATACATTTTCGACCTATACTTCCACGGTAAAAGTGTGTGGGGAAACGACGAGAAGCCAGTCACAAAAAATATCTGGAAAGAAACGCTTGATATCTTCCTGCAAACAAAAGAGATAACACAATTTTCCGTTGTTGGATTCTCAATGGGAGGCAAGTTCGCGCTCGCTACGCTTGAATTGTTTCCCACGAGGGTTCGATCATGTTTCCTCATCGCTCCCGATGGCGTGAAAACAAGCTTCTGGTATAATATGGCAACGTATCCTGTGATGCTGCGAAAATTTTTCAAGGGTATGATCAATGATTACCATCGATTTCAGCGCCTTGCAGTCGTGCTGAATAAATTAAAACTGGTTGACCAGGGTCTTATCCGCTTTGCTGATTATCAGATGGGCACCGAGCAAAAACGTAAACGTGTGTATTATTCATGGGTTGTGTTTCGACTGCTACGCTTCAGCATGAAAAACATTAGCGCTTTGATCAGGGCAAACAATATTCGGCTTACAGTCATAACCGGGAAATATGATAAGGTGATTAAGCCCAAAAACATGCAGGCACTTCTGCGATATGTACCGGAAGCCGATTTTTATATACTTGAAGCGGGGCATAGCGGGCTTATTTATGAAAGCCTCTCGTATTTGAAAAACAAGCTGCCCGGAACGCAAGTGAATTTTAAGAATTCACTTCGAAAACAATAAAATCGCTGTATTTTTACAACCTCTAATTTTCCCTTCAACACTCAATGATTTTATTCTTCCGTTCTAAAACCAACAAGATTTATGCTGTTGGTTCGGCGCAGCCTTTATCCAATGTTGAAATTGAAAAGCTCGTCTGGCTTTTTGGCGGTGCACAACCGATGCCGGAGACAAGCATCACTGGTACATTTGTGGGTCCAAGAAAGGAAATGGTAACGCCGTGGAGCACAAATGCCGTCGAGATTACCCAAACAATGGGCATCAGCGGCATCCAGCGTATTGAAGAGTTTGATGTACCTGCAAATGACACTCCGAGGTACGACAGGATGTTGCAACTCGTTTACAAAAAGCTCGATCAAACCATTTTTACAATTAAGCACTCTCCCGAACCGATCAGAGAGATCGAGGATATTGCGGCCTACAACGAAAAAGAAGGACTTGCACTGAGCAAAGAGGAAATAGATTATTTGAAAAATGTGAGCGCGGAACTCGGACGAAAACTTACTGACAGTGAAATTTTTGGTTTCTCGCAAGTAAATTCCGAACACTGCCGACACAAGATTTTTAACGGAACGTTTATCATTGACGGAAAGGAGAAAGAAACCACACTTTTCCAACTGATTAAAAAAACATCAAAGGAAAATCCGAATCTTTTGGTATCAGCGTATAAGGACAACGTTGCATTTATAAAAGGTCCGCGCATCACACAATTCGCTCCTGAGCGCCAGGATGTCGCTGATTACTTCACGATAAAAGATTTCGATTCTGTTATTTCGATCAAAGCAGAAACACACAACTTCCCGACAACGGTCGAGCCGTTCAACGGTGCAGCTACCGGTTCAGGTGGTGAGATCCGCGACCGGCTTGCCGGTGGAAAAGGCGCTATCCCGCTTGCGGGAACTGCCGTTTATATTACTTCCTACCCACGGCTTGAAGGAGGCCGCGAATGGGAAAAGAAATTCGAAGAACGCCAATGGCTTTATCAATCACCTGAAGAAATACTTATAAAAGCTTCGGACGGCGCTTCTGATTTTGGAAACAAATTCGGCCAGCCGTTGATCACAGGAAGTATTTTGACATTCGAACATTTTGAGAATGGTAAAAAATATGGTTTCGACAAAGTGATCATGCTTGCCGGTGGCGTTGGCTACGGCAAAGAAAAAGACAGTCAAAAAGGACATCTGCAAAAGGGTGACAAGATCGTGTTGCTCGGCGGCGACAACTATAGAATCGGCATGGGCGGCGGAGCCGTTTCATCAGTCGCAACGGGTGAGTTTGGAAACGCAATAGAACTTAACGCGATTCAGCGATCAAATCCTGAAATGCAAAAACGTGTTATGAATGCGATTCGCGCAATGGTTGAGGCTGACGAGAATCCTATCGTAACTATTCATGATCACGGAGCCGGCGGACATTTGAATTGTTTGTCGGAACTACTCGAAGAAACCGGCGGAAAAATTCACATTGATCAATTACCGATTGGTGATCCGACGCTTTCCGATAAAGAAATTATCAGCAACGAATCCCAGGAGCGAATGGGTCTCGGGATGCACGAAAAAGACCTCGAGATCCTGCGAAAGGTTTCCGAACGCGAACGCTCACCTTTTTACGTGATCGGCGAAGCCACTGACGATCAGCGCTTCGAGTTCTCTCGAAAAACACAGCAGGAAAAACCGGTTTCACTAAAGGTGAATCATCTTTTTGGTTCCTCGCCAAAAACTATTTTAAAAGACACACAAGAAAAAATCGCGTTCAAGCCGGTTGGATATGATGTCGCGAAGTTCGAACAATATCTGAACGCTGTACTGCAACTTGAAGCCGTTGCATGTAAAGACTGGTTGACAAATAAAGTCGACAGATCAGTATCAGGAAAGGTGGCAACGCAGCAAACATGTGGACCAATACAATTGCCACTGAACAACGTTGGCGTGATGGCCCTCGACTACACGGGAAACAAGGGCGTCGCTACTGCAATTGGCCATGCACCCGGCGCTGCCCTCATCGACCCGGTCGCCGGAAGTAAGCTTGCCATTGCAGAATCATTGACTAACCTTGTTTGGGCTCCGCTGAGCCACGGACTGAAAGGCGTGTCGCTAAGCGCAAACTGGATGTGGCCCGCTAAACAAAAAGGTGAGGATGCAAGATTATACGAAGCTGTCGAAGCGGTAAGCGATTTTGCAATCAAGCTCGGAATTAACATTCCTACCGGGAAAGATTCGTTGTCGATGACACAAAAGTATCCGAATGGCGAGGTCGTGTACGCTCCTGGTACGGTGATCATATCCGCCGTCGCGGAAGTCGCGGATATTGCGAGAACTGTTTCGCCCGTACTTGAGCCCATAGCTGGAACGTTGCTTGTGTATATTAATCTGGCAAAAGATGAGTTTAAGCTTGGTGGATCGAGCTTCGCGCAGATTCTCAACCTTTTGGGAAATGAGGTTCCGACTGTAGAAGATGAAAAGCATTTTGCTACGACGTTTACTGCCGTACAAGAATTAATTTCAGAAGAACTTATTCTGGCCGGCCACGATATTTCCGAAGGAGGACTTATCACGGCGCTGCTTGAAATGACATTCGCGCGCCCGGACGTCGGGCTAAAAGTCGATACCTCTTCACTTGGTGCTGATGCAATTGCTGTGCTCTTTGCCGAAAATCCGGCACTTCTTATTCAGGTGAGATCTGAAAAGGACCTGGCGTCGTTGCAAAAAGGCGGCGTCGATTTGACAATCATCGGCGAAATAACCAATGAACGAATCTGCTCCATAAACCACGGAAAACATTCGTTCTCATTAAATGTCGATGAACTTCGGGACACCTGGTATAAAACATCTTACCTGTTTGACCGTAAACAGCGACCTGCCGATCATGCAGAAGCGCGTTATAAAAACTATAAATCGCAGGTGCTTGAATACATTCTCCCGAAAAAATTCGATGGCAAATTTTCGACGTATGGAATAGATCCTGAAAGAAGAAAACCAACCGGGATTCGTGCCGCCATTATCCGCGAGAAGGGTGTAAACGGCGACCGCGAAATGGCGTATTCGTTATACCTCGCGGGCTTCGACGTAAAAGATGTTCATATGACAGATCTTGTTGCGGGGCGGGAAGATCTTTCTGATGTAAATCTTATTGTGTTCGTTGGCGGGTTCTCAAATTCCGACGTGCTCGGATCTGCAAAAGGTTGGGCTGGGGCGTTTCTTTATAACCCGAAGGCGAAACAAGCACTTGACAATTTTTATAAACGAACCGATACGTTGACTCTCGGCGTTTGCAACGGTTGTCAGCTGATGATGGAACTTGGACTTGTTTATCCGGAATGGACGGATCATCCAAAAATGCACCACAACAGCTCGGAGAAATTTGAATCCAGCTTCCTGAATGTCACAATTCCAGACAATACCTCAGTAATGTTACAATCGATGGGCGGTACGCGCCTTGGCGTTTGGATTGCCCATGGAGAAGGTCGATTCATTCTTCCTGAGAATCAGTCACAATATCAGATTGCTGCGCAGTATTCGTATGCGGAATATCCTGGAACCCCGGGAGGGTCAACCCATGCGGTGGCCGCCTTGTGTTCGAAAGATGGCCGACACCTGGCGATCATGCCCCATATTGAACGGTCTTTATTCCCCTGGAATTGGGGATATTATCCAACAAACAGAAAGAATGACCAGATTTCTCCGTGGATCGAAGCCTTTGCGAATGCCAGGGAGTGGATTAAAGCCTTAAAAAGGGGCTAGCCGGAAGTGATGGCTGCTTCGTGGTATTGGATTTTTAGAGTAAATTCAACTCCTTAACAACCATCGCTCTATGAGAAAACTCGTCGTCCCTGCTTTCCTGCTTGTGGTCTTGGCTTCGTGTCTGGGATACAAAGAACTTCCGGTTGAATATGATTACAGTTACAAAGGCACTTTTAAGAGGTACCGGACTTTCGATATCATGAAGCCTTCAGGGGTGGCTGATTCGAGCATGATGAATGCAACAATTGAAAAATCGATTGTAGCACGGATGAAATTCCTGGGATACAGGCAGGTTTCAAATAAGCCACACCTCATCATTGGATTCAAGATGTTTAGCGATAGTCTGAAATTCAATGGATATCACCAGCCTGAAATTGAGGAATGGGTAAAGACCCAAAAAAGCGACCTGAATTATGAACCGACGAAATTCAATATGCAGAGTGGAACGCTACTTATTCAATTTTATGACCGGCGCCAAAATCGGTCCATCTGGCAGGGGTACGCAACCACCATGTACGGTTCAATCGATTTTCATAATTCACGACATCTGAAAAATGCCGTTATCTCCATCCTGGACAAATACCGTTTCTGGGCTGAGGGATTTCTGGAAAACGGCGCCACCATCGCAGACGAACAGGAGCTATAAAATTTCAGCTCAATATTAAATTTTAGAAAAATAATTCTACCTTTGCAGACCCAAATTCAGTTTGAAACACTGATTCGGCTGGATGAGGAATGATTGTCCGATGGTGTAACTGGCAACACGCCTGATTTTGATTCAGGAAAGTCCAGGTTCGAGCCCTGGTCGGACAACTATAAATCCCGTCTGAAAAAGACGGGATTTTTACTTGAAAGCAAATCTTACTACCCGATGGCAGTAAAAATCTTCAGTGGCCGCGCCACGCATTATCTGGCTGATAAAATAGCTCACGCATACGGTGAACCACTGGGAGTTGTGAATTACCAGCAGTTTAGTGATGGCGAAATGTCGCCATTCATTACTGAATCGGTAAGGGGCCATGATGTATTCATCATTCAGTCTACGTTCCCGCCATCGGATAATCTGATGGAACTGTTGCTAATGGTTGATGCGGCGAAACGCGCAAGTGCCACGAACGTAAACGTGGTAATTCCGTATTTTGGATACGCTCGCCAGGACCGCAAAGACAAGCCCCGGGTTGCCATCGCGTCAAAATTGATCGCTAACCTGATTTCGGCAGCTGGTGCAACGCGCATTATGACATGTGATTTACATGCTGATCAGATCCAGGGATTTTTCGACATACCGGTCGACCACATGGACGGCGCCTACATCTTTGTTCCGTATCTGAAGTCACTCGGGTTGAAAGACCTAATGTTTGCAACCCCGGACGTGGGTGGTATAAAACGTGCCAGAAATTTTGCCAAGTTTTTCGACGCCGATCTTGCGGTTTGCGATAAGTATAGAAAAGAAGCAAATAAAGTCGCTTCAATGAGACTGATCGGCGAAGTTACAGGTAAGGATGTTGTGCTGGTGGATGATCTTGTGGATACTGCAGGAACGATCTGCAAAGCTGCAGCATTGCTGAAGGAGAATGGCGCCAAGAGCGTTCGCGCAGTTTGCACGCATCCTGTTCTTTCCGGAAGCGCCTATGACAATGTAGATTCATCAGTTTTAGAAGAACTAGTTGTCACGGATACAATTCCTGTGCAGCGCGACTCTTCCAAAATAAAAGTGCTTAGCGTTTCGAACCTGTTTGCCAAGGCAATCAGAAAAATTCATGACAATGAATCGATAAGTTCGTTATTCATCAAGTTGTAATAATTAAACCAAATTATATTTATGAAAACCATTGAGATTATAGGGTATAAACGAGCAAATCTCGGTAAGACTGGTTCCCAGAAGTTGAGAGATGAAGGAATGGTTCCGTGCGTATTGTACGGAGGCGACCAGCAAATTCATTTCCAATCGCCAATGATTCTTTTCCGCGAGCTTGTGTACACCAACGAAGCGCATTTTGTTCACATCAACATCGAAGGCGAAGAAGCACAGGCGATTCTACAAGAGGTGCAATTTCATCCGGTAAGCGAAATCATTCTTCACGCTGACTTCCTGCGTATCTCAGAAGATCGCAAGATCAAGATGAACATTCCTGCGAGACTTATAGGACAGGCACCAGGCGTTTCAAAAGGTGGTACGCTTGTTCGTAAGAGAGCCTCATTGAAAGTTTATGGCTTCCCGAAAGATATGCCGGATCATATTGATGTGGATGTATCATCACTTGACTTTCACCACGCGATTAAGGTTGGTGACATGAAACTAGAAGGCCTGGAATTCCTTGATCCGAAGCAGGCAACAATTGCTGCGGTGGAAGTTCCGCGCGCTGCGAAACTTGCTGCTGAAGAAGCTGCTGCTGCAACTCCGGCCGAAGGTGCTACCGCTGCAGCACCAGCTGCGGGCGATGCAAAGAAACCTGCAGAAGCGCCGAAGAAGGACGCTGGTAAAAAATAACGATTACGCTTTGAATAATAATCCCGTCCGAACAAGGCGGGATTTTTATTTTTATCCTCAATATGAAATATCTGGTTGCTGGATTGGGAAATATTGGTGCTGAGTATGAACTCACCCGACACAATGCAGGATTTCTTATCCTGGATCAACTTGCTGACGCACACAAAGCCTTGTTCGAGGTCTCCCGTCTTGCAGAGAAAACTGAATTCCGATTCAAGGGTAAGTCTATTCATCTGATCAAGCCATCGACGTATATGAACCTGAGTGGAAAAGCAATCGCCTATTGGTTGAATGAGCTTAAGATTCCGAAGGAAAATCTACTCGTTGTTGTGGATGACATTGCATTGCCATTCGGTAGCGTGCGTCTTAGAACAAAGGGCAGCGCTGCTGGCCACAATGGATTAAAAAATATTGAGTTGCTTCTTGCCGGACAGGATTATTCACGATTGCGCGTGGGTATCGGAAGTGAGTTTGGCAAAGGGCAGCAGGTGGATTTCGTACTCAGCAATTTCAGTAAAGAAGAATTCGAACAATTTCCGGCCGTCATTAAAAAAGCGAATGAAATGATCCTTTCATTCTGTACCGCCGGCCCGGCGATCACGATGTCACAATACAATGATTAATTACTGACGACCCACGCGGCGAAAGAAATTAACCCTTCGTGAATCAGCTTACAACGGAGCCTGCTGCAACTACCTCTGACGGCTGCAATAATCTCAGTTTACCATCCGCATCCTCCGCCATCAGGATCATTCCCTGAGAATCAATTCCCATCATCTTGCGTGGTGCAAGATTCGCAATGAGGGTGACCTGCTTCCCCGTGATTTCTTCCGGTGTAAAATGCTGCGCAATACCACTAAGTACCGTCCGCTGGTCCACACCTGTATCAACGAGTAATTTTAACAACTTGTTAGATTTCTCCATCTTTTCCGCGCGCAACACCTTCCCGACGCGTATATCCAGCTTGGCAAAATCATCGTAAACGATCTCTGACTTCAAGGGTTTTACAGGTTGATCGACTCGTTGGTTATCAGTCATCATAATTTTTGGGCGCTTTAAACGCTCGACTTGTTTTTCAATTTCGGTGTCTTCCACATTCCTGTAAAGCAACTCGGCCTGATTCAACTGGCTATGTTCCTTCACGGTATGGACAAGCTCTTCCTTTTGCCAGAATGATTTTGCAACGCCTGGGGCATCCTGAATGTTGAGCTGATGCAAAATATTCTTCGAGGCGTCCGGTAAGAAAGGAGCGCATGCAACACCAATATTCCCGACAACAGTGAGCGCATAGTTAAGAATACAACCTACCGCTTCCATATCTTCTTTAGCAAGTTTCCAGGGTTCCGTATCTGCAAGAAATTTATTTCCAATGCGCGCCAGGTTCATCATCTCAAACTGAGCTTCACGGAATCTGAAATTATTCAGAGCGTCGATCATTGATCTTATACTCCTGTTCAAATCAGCGTGCGCTTTGTTATAATGATCCAGGACTTTTTTGCGTCTGTCGGTGGTTCCCGGCAACTCATGCTCGGACGGTACTTTGCCATCAAAATATTTCCACGTCAGCACCACCACACGGTTCACGAAGTTGCCCAGTATCGCGACAAGCTCGCTATTCACTTTTTGCTGGTAGTCTTTCCAGGTAAAATCGGCATCCTTCGTTTCAGGAGAAATTGAATTCAAGACATATCTAAGCTCATCACGTCTGCCGGGAAAATCACTCAGGTATTCATGCAACCACACAGCGTGGTTTCTGGATGTCGAAAGTTTTTCTCCTTCCAGATTGAGGAATTCATTTGCGGGCACATTATCCGGCAAAATAAAATCACCTGCCGCTTTGAGCATTGCTGGAAAAATAATACAATGGAAAACAATGTTATCTTTTCCGATAAAATGAATGAGTCGCGTATCAGGATCTTTCCAATACTTTTCCCAATCATCTTTTTTGAGTTCTTTCGTCGCCGAAATATATCCAATCGGCGCGTCGAACCACACATAGAGAACTTTACCCTTCGCGTTGTCGAGCGGAACCGGTATGCCCCACTCAAGGTCGCGCGTGATTGACCGTGGCTGTAATCCCTGGTCAATCCATGATTTGCATTGGCCGTAGACATTCGTTTTCCAATCATTCTTATGGCCTTCGATCAACCATTCTTTGAGCCAGCCTTCGAACTTATCAAGTGGAAAGTACCAATGCTTTGTAGGCTTTAACACAGGCGTATTTCCGGAGACCGTTGATCTTGGATTGATCAGTTGACGCGGGCTCAGACTCGTTCCGCATTTTTCACATTGATCACCATACGCATTTGCGTTACCACAATTCGGGCACGTTCCGATGATGTATCGGTCGGCGAGAAAGATCTGCTCCTGCTCGTCATAATACTGATCCGAAGTCTCCTCAAGGAAAATATCCTGCTTGTGAATTTTCGTGAAAAAATCCTGCGCCGTTTCGTAATGGATCTTATCCGACGTTCGCGCGTATACATCAAACGAAATATCAAAATCGCTGAAGGCCTTTTTCATGATCGCATGATACTTGTCAACGAATTCACGCGGCGATAACTTTTCCTTTTTTGCACCGAGACTGATTGCAACCCCGTGCTCATCTGACCCGCAAACAAAAGCAACGTCTTCTCCTTTCAATCTTAAAAACCTGACATATGTATCAGCTGGCAGATAAGCACCTGCTATATGACCGATATGAAGCGGGCCGTTGGCATAAGGTAGCGCCGCCGTAACGGTGTATCGTTTAAACTTTTTCATAGTGCGAAATGACTCCGCAAGATGATAATACTATCGGATGTAAAAAAGCTTTGACGGGCGATTTCAGCCGGCGACGGACGCGGTTTCAATAGGAAGTTGCACGAAAAACTCAGTGAACCCTTCATCAGTTGTTCGCAGCCTGATTTCACCGTGAAGCTTTTCGACGGCCGTCTTCGTAATGTAGAGGCCAATCCCGCCCGTTTGAGAACGTTCAGAACCACGCGAGAACATTTGGAACAACTTGCCAGGCTCCTTTTGCCGAATGCCGATTCCATTATCTACAACCTTAATGAAAATGAAGCCACTGACCTGATCAATTGTTACAGAAACAAATGGCTCAATTCTGGATGACGAGCTCCTGAACTTGATGGCATTATCGATGAGATTTTCGAGAATGATCCTGATGAATTCTTTATCTGAATAAAAATCTGCCTGAACCTTAATCCTCGTCTTAATCTGCAACTGCTCAGGGAAACCCTTCTTCACCTGGATATTAATAACATCCGTGACCATTTGATCGAAATCAATGGGCTGCTTTCCAACTGTTGAACTATTAATCTGATTGACAACCAGCAAACGCGTAAGAATTGAGTTGAGCTTTTCGGCCGTGATATCGAGCTTATGTAAATATGAAATTGCAAGATCATCTTTCACGTCAAGCAGTGCCACATTGCACATACCCTTCAACGTTGCAAGCGGGCCACGGATATCATGAGATGTTTTATATATAAAGTTATCGAGCTCTTCATTGGCTTTCGTTAACGACTCATTAGCTTTCTCCAGGTCTGCGTTGCGTTCCTTTAGTTCCCTATCTAAATGGATATTCGAATTTAACAACTGCCTGTTTTGGTCTTCAATAATCGCTTTCGCTTCCGTGAGAGCAGCGTTGACTCTGTTCTTAATCCGATTATTCCGATAAAGTACCAACCCTAATAAACCAACAAGCACAGCAATAATAACAATGGCAATCGTCAGGCTTTGTTGTCGTTCAATAACCGAATCCTTAAACGCAATTGTTTGAAGATTCTCGCGCTCGTTGATGCTCGTGTGTGCTGAAACAATTTCATTCAACCTGCTATGAAGCAGACTGTCCTTCAAAGCGATGTATTTCTTTTGAAAGAATGCTGCTTGTTCATAGTTTCCTGTTCGGTTGTAAAGTTCAGAGTAGTTAAGAAAAACATCCATCTTCATTTCATTGATGCTCGTCCCTTTAACCAGGTCATTCGCCGCATTCAGTGCATCGGAGGCTGCTTTCAGATTGCCTGATTTCAGATACAGTTCGGAGAGCGTTACATTATTTTCAATCTGTGACCTCAGATTGCCATCAACAACTGATGCCTTATGCGAACGCTTAAAATTGTATTCTGCGCTATCGAAGGCAGCTTTGTCCGTGACATCATTTGTAAATTCAATTAAATAGGTTTTTCCCAACGCATGTGAACCATCAATCTCAACATACGACGGGCACTTTGGTGAGCATTCATCAAACGCTTGTTGAATCGCAGTGCGTGCCTTCTTAAAGTCCTGCAGGTTGTTATAACAAAGGGCAATGTTGATTAAGACGCGATCTATTCCGCCTTTATCATTAAACTCGCGCTTCAGGTTCAGCGCTTTTTCATAGTAGCTAATAGCCTCCTTGTAGTTTCGGAGCTTATAAAAGACGAGGCCGATATTCGACAACGTAATGCTGACTTCAGCAGGCGACCCATATTTTTCACGCTCAACGAGAGATTGAAAATGATATTCAAGCGCCTTCTCATAATTAGCCCTACCGTTATAGGATATTGCGATTGCATTAAGAAGGAATCTCTCTTCCTTTTTTAGATCGTTTCGTTGCGCAATATGCAGAGCCGGTATAAAAAGCTTGAGTGCTTCGTCAAGCCTTTCAATCTTTCTCATCACTGTGCCATACGCAAGTTTTGCTCTGACGATTTTCAAGCTGTCGCCAGATAGCATTCCGACTTCATTTAATTCGCTCCCATACACCAAAGCCTTTTCATGGTCACTGTCGAAAATATCGAAAGTCAAATCATACAACGTTTGGAAACGCTCATTGCCTTGAAGAGCAGGAAGAATAGTCTCCAATGAATCCAGATATCTTTCTGATTGTCCAAATGCATTGCTTGTGAAAGCAACCAGCAGGCACACGATTTTACAAAACTTTAACCAGCTATAATACACAAGTAACTACGTAATGACAATTGTCCAGACCGTTGTGCTTCGGCACCCGATCTTTGAAGCACTAAAGTTAAGGATATCACCAAAAATTCAACACCATGAAAAAATTCATTTTCGCTCTGATACTTGCAGTAGCTGCGGGTATGACCATTACATCTTGTACTGAAGAAGTGATTGCGCCAACAAATGAAACGGGAACAACCGGCGGTGGCAGTGGTGGTGGTACAGATGATCCAAAGCCATAGACAATTTTTAAAAATCTGAATTCACAATCTTAGCATCATGAAAAAATTTTCAACAATCGTTCTTGTCGCTTCGGCGATGATCCTGGTTTCTTTTACGGTTACCAGCTCAGCGTCAGAACAAGAAGTGAAAATCGAAGAAACGCACGAATTGCTTTTCGAACCCAGAGGTGGCTACGCGTTGGAAGACAGCAAGATTT
>Ga0196965_1000889_pt1 | contig 13722 bp, 16 predicted proteins | sample S1_20metaG_FD_148668 | JGI IMG/M metagenome (GOLD analysis project Ga0196965, IMG submission 148668) | Soil microbial communities from Anza Borrego desert, Southern California, United States - S1_20 | ecosystem: Environmental > Terrestrial > Soil > Desert | place: USA: California | collected... | reverse complement strand
GACCCACACCACCTTGCTGTTGAGCGCCTCGAGCCGGGCGCGAGCATGGCCGAGGTCGAGGTTGACGATGCGGCGCTCGGCGCGGCGGCCGTCCGGGGTCGGCAGGATGGCGAGATGCGCTTTTCTCAACGTGCGGCTCCGGCAGGGGATCGTGAGATGGCCCTATGGACGCAAATCGATAAATGACGGTTAAGGCGCCCGGAACGCGCGGAAGCGGAACGCGGCGGCGGCTCTGTCCGTTTGCTGCCGGACAACGAGGTTTGCGTCTGGGTGGTGCGTCGGTGAGGGCAGGAACCAAGGCCGCTGCGGCGGCGATGCTGGCTCTGGCCGGCTGCAACGGCATGAGCGGCGGCAACGAGAGCGGCTCCGCGCCGGTCGCGGTCGCCGCCGCCGATCTCCAGGCCGCGGTCAACGATCCGCGGGTCAGGCGATTCTACGAGGCGCGGCAGTGGCGGCCGGTCTGGGGCGAGGAGCAGGAGCGCGCCCTCGTCGCGGCGGTCTCCGACGCGCGCCGCCACGGGCTCGATTCCCGCCGCTACCTGCGCGGGCTGGAGGGCGCGGCGCCGGCGGCACGCGAGGCGGCCCTCACCCTCGCCGCGATCAGCTACGGCGAGGCGCTGGCGCGCGGGCAGACGGATCCCGAGCGGGTCAACGAGATCTACGAGATCCCGCGGCCCGAAGCGGATGTCGTCGGCGGCCTCGCCGCCGCCGTCGAGCAGGGCAATGTCGGCGAATGGCTCGCCGGCCTCGCCCCGCAGGACGAAGAGTATCGCGCCCTTTCCGAGGCCTATATAAGGTGGAGCGAGGCGGCGGCGCGGGAGCAGGCTCCGGCGATCCGGACCGGCGATGCCATCCATGTCGGCGACAGCGACCCGCGCGTTCCGGCGATCGTCGCGGCTTTGCGGACCCACGGCTACCTTCCCGCCGAAACGCCACCCGCCCCCCAGCAGACGGAAGGCAAGGCGCAGGCGCCGCAGCGGCCCGCCGCCGCGCCCACCCGCTACACGGAGGAGGTGGCGGCCGCGGTGCGACGGGTGCAGGAGGATTACGGGATCAACGCCGACGGCGTGATCGGCAGCGGCACGCTCGACATATTGAACGCCACCGCCCGCGACCGCGCGCGCCAGCTCGCCGTCAACCTCGAGCGCCGCCGCTGGCTGCCGCGCACCGCCCCCACCACCCGGATCGACGTCAATACCGCCGCGGCCTTCCTCGAATATTGGCGGGACGGGCAGCTCGTCGACAGCCGCGTCGTGGTCGTCGGCCAGCCGGACTGGGAGACGCCGGCGCTGCAGTCGCCGATCGTCCGCCTCGTCGCCAATCCGCCCTGGTCGGTGCCGCGTTCGATCGAGGAGGAGGAATTGCTCCCCAAAGGCGAGGCCTATCTTGCGCGCAACAACTTCACCCGCCGCAACGGTCGGCTGGTGCAGGAGCCGGGGCCCGAATCCGCTCTGGGCCTGGTCAAGCTCGACATGGGCAACCGCCACGCAATCTATCTGCACGACACGCCGAGCAAGGCCGGCTTCGCCCGCGCCGAGCGGCATCTCAGCCACGGCTGCGTGCGCGTCCGCGACGCCGTCGGCTTCGCGACCCTGATCGCCGACCATGACGGCAAGCGCGCCCAGTTCGAGCGCGCCCTCGCCCGCCGCAACGACGAGGGCGAGCCGCAGGAGGGCGCGGTCCAGCTCGAGCGGCCGCTGCCGGTGCGCCTGCTCTATCACAGCGTCTATCGCGAGCGCAGCGGACGCCTGCTGTTCCGGCCCGACGCTTATGGCTGGGACGAGAATGTCGCCGAGGCGCTCGGCCTGCCGCCCCGCCAGCGCCCGCCGACCGTCCGCCATACCGGCGACATCGGGCCCTGATCGGCGCGCGAACGGCTGGTCGGCCGGCGGCCACGCACCGGCCCGCGCATCGCCGGCGTCCGCAACCCTCGCAGGGCATCACAGGTTGATTCCGCACGGCCGGCGCGGCCGCCAACCTGTGACATTCGAGGAGCATTTCCATGGCGGACGATCGGTATCGCGATTCAGGTCGAGGCCGCGGACGCGGCGGGTCGATCTTCTCCGACGACGAAGGCGGGCGCGGGCGCACCGGCGAATCCGGCGGACGCGGCTTCTTCGAGCGCGCACGCGACGAGGTCCGCTCCTGGCTGGGCGACGAAGACGGATCCCGCGGCAGCGGCGGCTGGTCCGAGCGCAGCCGCTACGGCCAGGGCCAGAGCGGCTATGGCGGCGAGCATTACCGCGCCGGCTGGGGCGGCGGCGGCGGCAGCGATCGCAGCGGCGGCTGGTCCCAGTCCTCCGGCAGCGGCTCGCATTTCGACGAGAATTACCGGCGCTGGCGCGACCAGCAGATCGCCCGGCTCGACCAGGAATATGAGGATTATTGCCGCGAGCGGCAGCAGCGCTTCGAAAGCGATTTCGACAGCTGGCGCCAGACCCGCCAGAGCCGGCCGGCGCAGGGCGGCGAGACGTCCGGCGCGGTCGGCTCCGGCCGCAGCGCGATCCTCGGCGACGAAGCGGCCGGCGCGACCACGACCGGCGGCGGCGAGGCCTCGGCGATGGAATCGAGCACCGGCAGCAGCCCCGAAACCGGCCGCGGACGCGGCTGAGCGCGACAGCAAGGAGTCACCCAGATGGCAGATCAAGGACGCTACGACACGGGCGAGCGGCGCCCGCGCGGCGAGGAACGGCGCGGCGGCATGTTCGGCTCCGGCGGCAGCTGGTTCGGCCCCGATCCGCGCGAAGGCCGGACCCGCCCGGACGAGCGCGGCGGCGGCTGGTACGACGAGGGCCGTTCACGCGACGGCGAAGGCTGGGGGCCGGAGCGCGGCCGGGGCCCGACCCGGGAGCGCGGCCGCGACTATGGCTATGACGACCGCCACCAAGGCCTTCCGGTCGACGAGACCAGCCGCCTGATCGCCTCGAACAAGGTGGAGGGGACGCCGGTCTACAGCCGCGACCGCCACCGGCTCGGCTCGATCTACAATTTCATGGTCGACAAGGTCTCGGGCCAGGCCGAGTACGCCGTGCTTCGCTACGGCGGGTTCCTCGGCATGGGCCAGCGTTACTATCCCCTGCCCTGGCGGGTGCTGACCTACCATCGCGACGCGGGCGGCTATGTGATCGACATGCTCGCCCGCGACTTCGAGGACGCGCCGAGCTTCGACCGCGACAGCGAGCCGGAGTTCGACACCGCCTACGGCCGCAAGGTGCACAGCTGGTACGGGCTCGATTACTGAGCCCTGCCGGATCGGCGGCGGCACTACGCGAGCCGCCGCCGCACCCGTCAGTGGCAGGCTTTGAGGTTGCGGCTCAGCAGCCAGTAATTGACCGGCCAGGCGGCGAGGAAGCCGGCGGGCACGGCGAAGAGGAGGCCGCGCCAGAACATCCAGCTGAGCACCGACGGCGCGGCCATGCCGCCCATCTCATAGTCGACCCAGTTCATCACCAGCTCCATGACGCCGATCGAGATCACCTCGCCGATCCAGATGATCCGCAAAGCGGCGAGCATGCCGATCCGCTCGCGCCGCATCACCGGGACGAGGCCGAGCGTCATGCCGCTCGCATAAGCGAGCGCGGTCGCCAAAGCGATGGTCGCGAAGGTCGAGAGGCCGAGGGTGACGCCGATGGCGAGGCCGGCGACTTCGCCGATCACGCAGCCGGTGAGGCAGTGCAGGGTCGCGTGCAGCGACGTGGCGAGCGCTCCGCCGTGCCCGCCATGACGATTGCGGGGGGAATGTGCGTGGTGCGAATGGTCACTCATGGGTCACTCCTGATCGGCCCGTGAAATATACCCTATGGGGGTACTTGTCAATTACCCCGGCGGGGTATAAGTGTGCGGTCATGGAAAAGAACGACAAACCCAAGCTGCTGAACCGGCTGAGCCGGATCGAGGGCCAGGTGCGCGGAGTCGCGCGGATGGTCGCGGAGGATCGCTACTGCATCGACGTGCTCACCCAGATCCAGGCGGTGCGCGCCGCGCTCGGCCGGGTCGAGACCGAGCTGCTGCGCGACCATCTCGGCCACTGCATCGAGACCGCCATCACCGGCGGCGACCCCGACGAGCAGCGCCGCAAGGCGGGCGAGCTGATCGAGCTTCTGGGGCGGACCAGCCGATGAAGATCGTCCTGCTCTGCGCCGCGGCGCTGGCGGCGCCGTCGGCCGCCGCCGCGCAGCATGGCGGGCATGGCGGCCACCAACCCGCTCCCGCAGCGCCCGCGGAAGAGCCGCCCGAATCCACGGCCGCCGAGGACAGCCGGATCATCATCGCGCACCCGATCGCTCCGCGCAGCGCGCTCGGTCCCTATCCGATGCAGCGGGAGGCCTCGGGGACGTCGTGGCAGCCCGACAGCTCCCGCCATTCGGGCGTGCATGGCCGAGCCGGCCGCTGGAGCCTGATGGGCCACGCCCTTTTGAACGCCGTCTACGACCGGCAGCAGGGGCCGCGCGGCGACGAGACCGTCTTCGTCTCGGGGATGGCGATGGGCAGCGCGCGGCGCGATTTCCGCAGCGGCCATGTCCTGCAGCTGCGCGCGATGCTGAGCCCGGATCCGGCGATGGGCGCGCGCGGCTTTCCGCAGCACCTCTCCGCCGGCGAGACCGCGGACGGCGCCGCGACCCTCGTCGACCGCCAGCATCCGCACGATCTCTTCATGGAGCTGTCGGCGAGCTACAGCGTGCCGCTCGGCGGCCGCGCGAGCGCGTTCCTCTATGGCGGCCTGCCCGGCGCGCCCGCCTTCGGTCCGCCCGCCTTCATGCACCGCTTCTCGGCGATGGACTCGCCCGAGGCGCCGATCAGCCACCATTGGCTCGATTCGACCCATATCGCATTCGGCGTCGTCACCTTCGGCCTGGCCTTCGGCGACGTCCGGGTGGAAGCCTCGCGCTTCAACGGCCGCGAGCCCGACGAGCATCGCTGGGACATCGAGACGGGAGCGCTCGATTCCACCGCCTTGCGCGTCTCCGCCAATCCCGCCCGCAACCTCTCGCTGCAGGCGAGCTGGGCGCATCTGGTCTCGCCCGAGCAGCTCGCGCCCGGCGAGAACGAGACGCGCTGGTCGGCGAGCGCGATCTACACGCGGCGGATCGGCGCCCGCGGCTGGTGGTCGACGACCTTGGCCTGGGGCCGCCGCGCGCAGGACCATGGAGCGCTCGACGCCTTCACCCTCGAATCCGCGGCCGGCCTCGGCAGCTGGACCCTGTTCGGCCGCGCCGAGCGCATCGAGACCGACGAGCTGCTTCCGGCCGGCGGACATCACGGCCCGGCGTTCGGAGTCGCCAAGGTCTCGGCCGGCCTGCTGCGCGATTTCCGCCTCGCGGAGCACCTCCGGCTCGGGATCGGCGGCCTCTATGCCCTGAATTTCGTGCCCGGCGCGCTCGAGCCCTCCTACGGCGGCGACCCGGACGGCGCGATGCTGTTCCTGAGGCTGCGGATCGACTGAGCGGATCGGGGCGCCGGTTTGCTTTTTCGGGCGGGAGCGCCTAGGTACGGCGCCGCTACTAGTCGCAAATGACGGATCTTCGGCGCTTTGCGGCTCCTTTTTCCTTCTCGCCTCTCCTAGCACCGGAGGGCCGATCGTCGGCCCGCCACAGAAGGAAAAATGAAATGATCGGCACCGTGAAATTCTTCAACGAGCAAAAGGGCTACGGCTTCATCTCGCCGGAAGGCGGCGGGAACGACGCGTTCGTGCACATCAGCGCCGTCGAGCGCGCCGGCATGCGCACGCTCGATCGCGACCAGCGCGTCTCCTACGAGCTCGAGACCGACAAGCGCGGCAAGACCAGCGCCGTCAACATCCAGGCGGCGTAACGGACTTGGGGACAGTTACCGGTAACTGTCCCCGAACCGAACCGCGGTAACTGTCCCCGAACCGAACCGACGTGGGGACAGTTACCAGTAACTGTCCCCGAACTGTCCCCTGAAAGGAACGACATGTCAGCACAGTCCGACTTCTACCGCGCACGGGCGATCGACGCCCGCGCCGACGCCGAGGCGGCCCTGCTCGACAATGTCCGCGAGCGCTGCCTGCGCGCCGCCGCCGCCTGGGAGAGCATGGCCGACCGCGCCGCACGCACCAGCAAGATGCGCGACAAGCAGGAAGCCGAAAAGGCCGAGCGCAACGCCGCCCTCGCCACGATGATGGCGCCCAACCCGCAGGGCTGACGGCCGTTGCCGTCATGCCGGACTCGATCCGGCATGGCCTGGTCCCCTTCTCCCGCACGACGCACCCGATCGCTCCGTCGGCGGCGGATCGGTTTCGTCTTTGTTCTTGACAAGTAGGAAGCTTCCTATCATAAGGGCGGTTGCCGAGTCGCGAGGCTCGGCGCGGCTCTTTGACATTGTGAGAACAAGATTGCGGACCTCGCTTGCCGGTCGCCGTGGCGGGGCGGCCGGCGCCGCTCACGCGAGATCGCCGTCTTCGAGGGACGACGGCGTCGCGGAAGCGAACGTGGAAGAGGTGCGCCCCCGCTTCGTCGGTGACCTCGATCCGGCCGCGCAGATCGAGATGCCGCTGCTTCGCCTCTTCGCCCAGCACCGACCTGATGGCGTCCGGCGCTTCCTCCATGCGCTTCGGCCGAGTCGGCAAGGTCGCGGCCTTCCTCGTCTTCGAGGAAGCCGGAGCCGTTGCGGATGTTGAAATGGCAACGCGGCGCCGCCCCCTAACGCGGCGATGCCGCGGAGGTTCAGCGGGGCGTCGGTCTCGGCGCGGGAGCCGGCTCACGCTCGGGCCTCTGCGAGGCTTCGCTGCGCGCCGCGAGGTCCTCGTAATTGGCGGCGATCTCCTTGAGCGAAGAGCAGACGGCGGGAGTGCTCGCGCCGCGGGCGAGGCGTCGGCACTGCTCGGCCAGCCTGCGCAAGGAGGTAGGATCTTCGCCGGTGATAGGTCCCAAGCCCCCGTCGTTCATTGCGCGGCCCCTCTCTGATGCTTGCACGCGGTTATGGCTCCTGGCGAGGGCCCGCCGGGGGAGACCGAACAGGACAGAGAGGGAAATCGACCCGCGGTGCCGCGGCATGAACTGATTTGATTTGGATTAAGTTCCAGCTTTGTGACTCAGCGCATGATTTCGATGGCGTCGCCAAAGGGCAGGACCAGCACGCAGGCGCCTGCCTCGTCCTCGACCTCCAGCCGATGACCGAGGTGCAGGTGGCCGCTGCTCACCTGGGCGCATATCAGGGAGCGCGCTCCGGAAAGCGCCGCCCGCCGGGCCGCGGCCAAATCCGGCAGATCGAGGCCTTCTTCGTCCCGCACCGCGATGTCGTCGTAAACGTGGAAGAAAAATCGCGGCACGCCTCCCGCCTCTGTCGTTTCGGGGGCAGGCGCAATCACCTGGATCAGCTTCTCTCGGGCGATCCGGCCCTGACCCGCTCCTCGATATGGAGGTAATTGGCGTTGAAGCCGGAGGCCTTCTCGAGCTGCCGATAGTCGAGGATCTCGAGCGCGCCGCGCTTCAGGGTGATCAGATCCTCCGAGCGCATCCGCTGCAGGACGCGATTGACGTGGACCGGGGTCAGGCCGAGCGCGTCGGCTATCTCCTCCTGGGTCAGCGGCAGCTCGAAGCGATGGTCGGCCGCAAGCCCGACATTCTCCATCCTCGCGTAGAGCTCGCAGATCAGATGGCCGACGGCTTCATAGGCGTCCCGGCGGCCGACATTGACCACCCACGCCCGCAGCACCGCCTCGTCCACCAGAGTCGCCCACCAGAATGCGCATGCCAACTTCGGCCGCCGGGTCAGTGCCTCCATATCGCGGCGGGGGATGTAGGCGACGGTGGCACGGCCGACCGTCGCGATCGAGTGGTCCATCTCGCCCAGGATGGTGACGTGCATGTCGCAGCAATCGCCGGGGATGAGGAAAGCCGTGATCTGCCGCGAGCCGTCCGGCAGCACCTTGTAGCGCGCAGCCCAACCGTCGAGGATCAGGTGCACGAATTCCGGACGGTCGCCCTCGCGGATGATATTGCGGCGCCCGCCAAGCTCGCGCGCGTCGATGCAGACGGCATTCAACGCGGCAATGTCCTCATCAGGGAGGTCGGCAACGGTCTGGAGCTTGGCGACGAGCGGATTTCGCTCACCGTCGCGCTCCCGCCGCGGGGCGGGGGCTTGGGACATTAATCCATGTTATACTGTTTGTAGGCTGCTGTCGCGGTCAATACGCATGCCACCACTGCGTCCTAACATATGATAACCACTTGGTACCTAATGCTTGTGATATACGTTCGCTCCCCCCTCGGTTAGTCAGAACGTATCGCCGGCTACGCCAAACCGGGCGCCGGCGACTGAGAGATCCAAGCGCTCCCGCCCCTCTTTCCGTGGAGCGTTTCGATGTCCATCACCCCTACCATCGAGCGCGTCGTCCGCCGCCTCGAGACGCGTGCGCCGCTCGACGAAGCGGACCGCGATGGGCTTCGCGCGCTCCCGTTCGTCTACCGGAGCCTCGACGCGGCGACCTACCTCGTCCGCGAGGGCGAGACACCGGAATATTGCATGATGCTGCTGAGCGGTTTCGCCTATCGCCACAAGGTGACCGGCCAGGGCGACCGCCAGATTCTGTCCGTCCACATGCCGGGCGAGTTGCTCGACCTGCAGAACAGCTACCTCGCGGTCGCCGATCACAATGTCCAGGCGCTGACGCGCGTCGAGCTTGCGTCGGTGCCGATCGCCGCCCTGCAGGCCCTCGCCGCGTCCCGTCCGCAGATCGCCCGCGCGATGTGGATCGATACGTTGATCGACGCGGCGATCTTCCGCGAATGGATCGTCAATGTCGGACGCCGCGATTCGATCACCCGCATCTCGCATCTGCTCTGCGAGTTCGCGCTCAGGCTGCGCGCCGCCGGCCTCGGCGACGAGCAGGGCTACACCTTGCCGATGACGCAGGAGCAGCTCGCCGATGCGACCGGGCTCACGCCGGTGCACGTCAACCGGGTGCTGCAGGAGCTCGGCCGCCGTTCGCTGATCGACCGGCAGAAGCGCGCGGTTACGATCGTCGACTGGGACCGGCTGCGCCGTGTCGGCGACTTTTCGAGCCGCTACCTCCACATCGAGCGCGGCGGCCCCACGACGATCGAGTCCGCGGCCTAAGAGCCGGGAATCCCCGATGAATCTTGCGGCGAATTGATCCAGGTAAAGGCCTGCGCCGTTTCATGCTATATGCAACTATTCGGGGCGCCCGCCGGTCGGGCGTGAAACGGGGATTGCCGCCACCATGAAGTATCTCCGGCAGGGGTAGAGCAGCCGTGCACGCTTCCAGAGCCGATCCGTCGCCCCTGATGCCGATGCTGCGCAAGCTGGAGCGCCGCGCGCGGCTCGGCGAGGACGACCGCGACGCGTTGCTGGCGCTGCCGCACCAGCTGCGGCAGGTCTCCGCCGGCGCCCACATCATTCGTGACGGGGACAGGCCCGATTTTTGCTGCCTCTTGCTTTCGGGCTTCGCCTTTCGCCACAAGATCACCGGGGAGGGCGGCCGCCAGGTCCTCTCGCTGCATCTCGCCGGCGATTTCGTCGACCTGCAGAACGGCCTGCTCGAAGTCTCCGACCACAATGTCCAGATGCTGACCGACGGCGAGGTCGCCTTCGTTCCGCGCGAGGCGATCAAGGCGCTGGCGCTCGCGCGGCCGGCGGTTGGGGTGGCGATGTGGGTCGATACGCTCGTCGATTCCTCGATCTTCCGCGAATGGGTGGTCAATGTCGGGCGCCGGGACGCGCGAACGCGCATCTGCCACATTTTGTGCGAATTCTCGCTGCGGCTTGAGGAAGCCGGGCTGGCGAAGCACCATCGCTACGAGCTGCCGATGACCCAGGAGCAACTCGCCGACGCGGTCGGGCTGACCTCGGTCCACGTCAACCGGGTGCTGCGCCAGCTCGGCGAGGAGGGGCTGATCAGCCGCCAGAAGCGCTCCATCGTGATCGAGGATTGGGCCCGGATGCGCGAGGCCGGCGACTTCAACGCGCGCTATCTGCACTACGACACCTGCGCGGCCGCCTGATTGACCCAGATCAGTCCGATTCCGGGGTCGGCCTTAACGTACGTGTGGGACCGGCATTGCCGACACCGGTAGAACTCCGACCAGGGCATAACGGGGACGGACGATGAGCGGGGACTCGGTCAAATTCCATTCGGAGCGTGCGGCGACCGAGCTCGATCTCGCCATGCACGCCAGCCACAAGGCCGCGGCGCGGGCGCATTTCGGCCTGTCGCAGCTCCATCTCGAACGCCTGACACGGCTCATCGGCGATCCTGACGACGCGCGTACCGGCTAGACCTTTTTTTCGTGCGGTACCGCGGCTAGGGCCGAACGATGGCCAGGCCCGTCCTCTACGATTACTGGCGCTCCTCGGCGAGCTACCGGGCCCGCATCGCGCTCGCGCTGAAGGGCGTCGATTACGAGCGGGTGCCGATCGACCTCGCCTTCGGCGCCCAGGGCATGGCCGAATACAAAGCGCTCAACCCGCAGGGCTTCGTGCCGATGCTCGAGATAGACGGGCACCGAATCACGCAAAGCCTCGCCATCTGCAATTATCTCGAATCGACCCGGCCCGAGCCGCGGATCGTGCCGGCCGATCCGGCCGAGCGCGCGCACATGCTCGGCCTCGCAATGACCGTCGCCTGCGACATCCACCCGCTCAACAACCTGCGCGTGCTCAAGCATCTGGGGGCCGAGTTCGGCGCCGACGCGGGCGCGAAGAAGGCGTGGATCGCGCGCTGGGTGAGCGAAGGATTCGCGGCTCTGGAAGCGATGGCGGCGGCGAGAGCGGGCCGCTTCCTGATCGGCGACGAGCCGACGGTCGCAGACGTCTTCCTGGTCCCCCAGATGTACAATGCGCGCCGCTTCGACGTCCCGCTCGAAGCCTATCCGACTTTGGTACGCGCCGATGCGGAGGCGACCGCGCACCCCGCCTTCGCGGCGGCGCATCCGGACCGAATGCGCTGAACTTCCGTCCCCGTTATCCTTGTTATCCACAGCCGGATTCCGCTTTCGCCGAATCGGATTCGCTGTCACTTTCGGTCCGTGGCCAGAGACGGCCGGTTTCGCAAAACGGACCGGATGCCTCCCCAGCCACAGCCGGAGCGGGCAGGTCTTTCGGGGCCGGCACGCGCAAGGCAGGGCGGCTGACGAAGCCGCCGCGACAGCGGCAGCCAGGTGCAAGCCACGGCCAAGCGGACGCGGCAGCCTCGGCAGAAGCCCGGCGGGGGAAGGCGAGGGCGGCGACGCCCCCACCCGATCCAGCCAAGCCCGAGCCGACGAGGCCGGTTCCCCCCGGGAACCGGCGCGAAAAGCGAGGGGCAGGGCGGCTCGACGGAGCCGCCGCCGGTCGGGACGCGAGGGGCGCGAGCCTCGAGCCTCCCGGCAGGGCAGAGCGGAAGCGCAGGCCGACGCTATTGCCTTCAAGGCGGCGGGTTTCGGCGGCCCCGGCGGGACCTTCGGGTCTCGCTCCGCGGCGAACCGTTCGGGGCTTCGGCCTCGGCAGTGAGCCCGGGAGACGCCGGAGCGTCAAGGCTTCGACGGCTCGCCCGAAACCGCTCGGCGGGCGGATCCCCACCTTCGGGTGCGGGGAAGCCCTTCCGAGACAGCGGGGGCCGGCGGCAACGCCGGCCCCCATTTCGTTGGCGCCGGTAATTCCTCCCCGTTCCGGGGAGGAATTAGCCGCCCATCAGTTCCGCGAAGAAGCCTTCATGGGCGCGGCGGAGCCGCTCGAGCGGGATCTCGCATCCGGAATCGCCGGATCCAGCGAGGGGGCGCAGCCTCAGCGAGTCCCCGCCGGTGCGGCCGATCCACGAAATCTCCAGGCCCCCGCCGTCTCCCAGAGCGCGCACGGTCGCCTCGCCGCGGACGGTCACGACATAGCGCCCCTGATCTTCGCCGAAGCACCAGGCCGCGAGCGCGCCCGGCGGCTCGTCATGGAAACAATCGGCGCCGATCCCGCCCGCCAGCGACATTTCGGCCAGCGCTACGAGAAGGCCGCCGTCGCTTATGTCATGCACCGCCGTGACCGCACCGCGCCCGATCAATGCGCGGACGAAGTCTCCCGTCCTGCGCTCGAGATCGAGGTCGACGGCGGGTGGCGATCCATCCTCGCGCCCGAAGCTTTCGCGAAGCCAGAGCGACTGGCCGAGATGGCCGCGACTCCTTCCTATCAGGAAGATCTGCTCGCCTTCGGCCTTGAACGCGATCGTCGCGGCCTTGCGCCAGTCGTCGAGCAGGCCGACGCCGCCGATCGCCGGGGTCGGAAGGATCGCGCTGCCCGTCCCGTCCTCGTTCTTGGTCTCGTTGTAGAGCGAGACGTTGCCGGAGACGATCGGGAAGTCGAGCGCGCGGCAGGCCTCGGCCATGCCCTCGATGCAGCCGACCAATTGCCCCATGATATCGGGGCGCTGCGGGTTGCCGAAATTGAGGCAGTCGGTCGCCGCCAGCGGCCGCGCGCCGACGGCGCAGAGGTTGCGCCAGGCCTCGGCGATCGCCTGCTTGCCGCCTTCGACGGGGTCGGCGTAGCAGTAACGCGGCGTGCAATCGGTGGTGATTGCGAGCGCCTTGTCGGTGCCGTGGACGCGGACCAATGCGGCGTCGCCGCCCGGCGGCTGCACCGTGTCGGCGCCGACTCCGTAATCGTACTGCTCCCAGATCCAGCGGCGGCTGGCGAGGTCCGGCGAGGCCATCAGCCTGAGGAGGTCCGCCGCGACGTCCGCGCTCTCGGGGACGCCCGCCAGCGGCCCGGGCTTCGGGGTCGGGACCCAGGGGCGGTCGTAGCAGGGGGCGTCGTCGGCGAGCGGGGCGAGCGGAATGTCGGCTTCGGTCTCGCCGTTATATTTCAGCACCAGATGTCCCGTATCGGTGACCCGGCCGATGACGGCGAAATCGAGCTCCCACTTGCGGAAGATCGCCTCGGCCTCGGCCTCGCGGCCCGGCTTCAGCACCATCAGCATCCGCTCCTGGCTTTCCGAGAGCATCATCTCGTAGGGCGACATCCCCGCCTCGCGGCAGGGGACGGCGTTCATGTCGAGCTCGAGGCCGACCCCGCCCTTGGAGGCCATCTCGACCGAGGAGGAGGTGAGGCCGGCCGCGCCCATGTCCTGGATGGCGACGATCGCGTCCGAGGCCATCAGCTCGAGGCACGCCTCGATCAGCAATTTCTCGGTGAACGGGTCGCCGACCTGGACGGTCGGGCGCTTCTCCTCGCTGTCCTCGGAGAAATCGGCCGAGGCCATGGTCGCGCCGTGGATGCCGTCGCGGCCGGTCTTGGAGCCGACATAGACGACCGGATTGCCGATCCCCGCCGCGGCCGAATAGAAGATCCTGTCCCGGTCGGCGACGCCCACGGTCATCGCGTTGACCAGGATGTTGCCGTCATAAGCGCCGTGGAAGTTCACCTCGCCGCCGACGGTGGGCACGCCGACGCAATTGCCGTAGCCGCCGATGCCCGCGACGACGCCGGCGATGAGGTGGCGCATCTTCGGGTGATCGGGGCGGCCGAAGCGAAGTGCGTTCATGTTGGCGACCGGCCGCGCGCCCATCGTGAAGACGTCGCGCAATATGCCGCCGACGCCGGTCGCCGCGCCCTGATAGGGCTCGATGTAGGACGGGTGGTTGTGGCTCTCCATCTTGAAGATCGCGGCTTGGCCGTCCCCGATGTCGATCACGCCCGCATTCTCGCCCGGCCCGCAGATCACCCACGGCGCGGTCGTCGGCAGCTTCCTCAAGTGGACCCGCGACGATTTGTACGAGC
>Ga0196965_1000888_pt1 | contig 13723 bp, 10 predicted proteins | sample S1_20metaG_FD_148668 | JGI IMG/M metagenome (GOLD analysis project Ga0196965, IMG submission 148668) | Soil microbial communities from Anza Borrego desert, Southern California, United States - S1_20 | ecosystem: Environmental > Terrestrial > Soil > Desert | place: USA: California | collected... | reverse complement strand
CGCTCGTCCCGGACCAATGTCCGCCCGAGCCGATGAAGGCGGAGGACCCGCTCTTCATCCTCTATACGTCGGGCTCGACCGGCAAGCCCAAGGGCGTGCTCCATACCACCGGCGGCTATGCCGTGTGGACCGCGGCGACCTTCCATTACGTCTTCGATTACCGGCCCGGCGAGATCTTCTGGTGCACGGCCGACGTCGGCTGGGTCACCGGGCACAGCTACGTCGTCTACGGCCCGCTGGCCAACGGCGCGACCACCCTGATGTTCGAGGGCGTTCCCAACTACCCGGATTTCTCCCGCTTCTGGGACGTCGTCGAGCGGCTGAAGGTGGACATCTTCTATACCGCTCCGACCGCGATCCGGGCGCTGATGCGCGAAGGTGAGGGGCCGGTGAAGAGGCACGACCGGTCCTCGATCCGGCTGCTCGGAACGGTCGGCGAGCCGATCAACCCGGAAGCCTGGCGCTGGTATTATGAGGTGGTCGGCGAAAGCCGCTGCCCGATCGTCGACACCTGGTGGCAGACCGAGACGGGCGGGGTCATGATCACCACCCTGCCCGGCGCGCACGACATGAAGCCGGGCAGCGCCGGCCGTCCCTTCTTCGGGATCGAGCCGCAGCTGGTCGGGCCGGAAGGCGAGGTGCTGGCCGGCGCCGCCTCGGGGAACCTCTGCATCGCCCGCTCCTGGCCCGGCCAGATGCGAAGCGTCTACGGCGATCACGAGCGCTTCGTGCAGACCTATTTCTCGACCTACAAGGGCAGATATTTCACCGGGGACGGCTGCCGCCGCGACGAGGACGGCTATTACTGGATCACCGGCCGCGTCGACGACGTCCTCAACATCTCCGGCCACCGCCTCGGCACCGCCGAGATCGAAAGCGCCCTGGTCTCGCACCGCTGCGTCGCCGAGGCCGCGGTCGTCGGCTATCCCCACGACATCAAGGGCCAGGGCATTTACTGCTACGTCACCCTCATGGAAGGCGAGGCCGAGAGCGAAGCGCTCGAGAAGGAGCTCCGCCAGCACGTCCGCACCGAGATCAGCCCGATCGCCAGCCCCGACATCATCCACTTCACGCCGGCCCTGCCGAAGACGCGCAGCGGCAAGATCATGCGCCGCATCCTGCGCAAGATCGCCGAGAACGATTTCGGAAGTTTGGGGGATATCTCCACATTGGCGGATCCCGCCCTGGTGGATGGGCTGATTGAAGGGCGGCGGATCCGCTGAGAGGCGGGCCGGCACCACGATGGGGCCCTTCGAGGTCAGCAAGGAGATTGTCAGTAGCCTTGGGGACGAATTGCTGAGGCGGCTGCTTCAACGGCTCCTCGAGGCGGAGACGGCTCGGCTCGGTATTTCGGCGAGCTGCATATGCGTCGGCGGCAACCAAACCGCTCCGGACGGGGGAGTCGACGCATCGATCGCCTGGCAAGGCGTTCCCAAGGCCGACGAATGGTTGCCTCGCCGCGTGACCGTTTTCCAGTGCAAGGCGGAAGTGATGGGCCCCAAGGCCTTGGCAAGAGAGATGTGTCCGGGCGGCATCGCCAGGCCTGTCTTCGAATCGCTCGCCAGGCGCAGAGGCGCCTATGTGATCTTCTCCACCGACGACCCCACGACCCTTGGGCTGCAGCGGCGATTGGAAGCAATGCGGGAGGCTCTGATCGACGTCGCCGGCAATGCGCGTTTGTTGATCGACTTCTATGGAGCAGACAAGATTGCCCGCTGGACCAACCAGCATCTTGGGGTGGCGATTTGGCTCATTGGTCAGACGGGTCGCTCCGTGGGTGGATGGCGTCCTCTCGGCAATTGGTCTGCGCCGGGGTCGGGCGATGCCCCCTACCTCGTCGATGAGAGCCGCCGCGTCGCTGTTGATGGAATGGACGTGGATGTCTCGTTCGCGATCGCCAGGATGCGCCAGGTGCTGTCCGCTCCCGGCGGGGCCGTCCGGCTGATCGGAATATCCGGAATGGGCAAGACGCGCCTCGCGGAAGCTCTCTTTGATGCGCGGCTTCAGCCCGGGTCGGAGCTGCCGCGCCACCATGCGATTTATGGCGATGTCGGACTCGATCTCGGCGTCAGCCCAGCCTCGCTCTCCGAACAAATCACGTGGGGAGGAATCGACGCGGTCATCATCGTCGACAACTGCACGGCTCGCTCTCACAAGCAACTCGTGGAGATCGTAGGCCGCGGTAATAGCCGAGCGAGTCTCTTGACGATCGATTATGACTTGGGAGGTGACGATTGTCCCGGTTCGCTGCTCATTTCGCTGGCTGAAAATAGCGGCGATCTAATGGCCGCTCTGCTGGAGCAGCGCCATCCCTCTCTGAGTTCACGGCAACGCCGGCACATTGCAAATATTTCCGGCGGGAACGCGCGCATCGCTCTCAGAATCGCCGACAGTGCGCGTGCGGATGTCGATCTAACGACACTGCGGGATAGCGAGTTGCTCGACCGCCTGTTTCAGTCCGGTCGTCAGGATCTCGGTCATGGGGTGCGGCGATGCGCGGATGCGGCGTCGCTGGTCAATGCGTTCTACGTCGAGAAAACAAAATTCGAAGAAGCCGAGCACTTCGTGCTGGCCGCGAACGCCGGCGTTTCTGCCGAGGACTTTTTCAGGCACATCGCCGTCTTGCTGGAATGGGGCGTCGTTCAACAGAGGGGCGCGCAGCGTGCGGTGATGCCACCGCCGCTCGCCAACATGCTGGCCGCCGAGTTTGTGAGACGAAGCGACATGGAGCCCCTGCTTGCCCGCTTTCTGGCCGGGCCGGAACGGCTGTTCGCATCATTCGCGAGGCGCCTTGGCCAGCTGCACAACGAGCCCCGGGCGGTCCAGCTCGTCCATCGCCTGCTCGCTCCGGACGGAGTGCTCGGGGACATGCGCCGCTTCGGCTTTCATGATCACGAAGCCTTGGCTCGCGCCGCACCGGCGGCAGAAGAGGCTGCGCTTCGAGTGATCGAGGATGCGCTGGCCGACCCAGAGGGAATTGTCCGCAAGCGGGGAGTTGTGAGCCGATATCATTATCCCCGCTTGCTCGTGCATCTCGCCTACGAAAGTCACCTTTTCGGTCGGGCGATGGAGGCTCTCCTGGAACTGGTGCTGATCGACGAGGACGACGAGCTTGATGCATTGATGAAGGAGAGCGACCCTTCCGATGATCGCAGCGTCGATCATTTATTTCTGCAGAGGTTTCAACCCGCCTTTTCAAATACGCGCGCGGAACTGCCCGTCAGACTTCAGGTCCTGGATCGCTTGCTCGCTGATCCCCGAATGGAGGCGCGGATGCTCGGAGTCCAGGCGCTCGATCACATGCTCAAAGTCACTCATCTCGGGGATAATTTTGATGCTTATTTCGGTTCGAAGCCCCGACAGGAGGAGTGGCGGCCAATCGGCACGAGCGACCGGCACGCCTGGTACAGCGCGGCCTACGATCGGATCGAACAAGTCGCGATCCAGGAAACCGAGGATGGGAGCCTCGCCCGTTTGGTGCTCGCGCATCGCTTTCGGGAAGGGCTGGAGGCCGGACTTCCCGAACGATCATTGGCTGTGATGCGCCGCGTCGGATCGAGAAGATATTGGCACTGGGGATGGCAAGCCGTTTCTGACGCGCTAAACGGGTGGCCGGCAGCACTCGGGTCCCGGCTTCGATCGGAGGCGACCGCTCTCGAGGCGGAGTTGAGGCCCCGAACCCTCGACGAGAGCTTTGCCGCGTTCGTCGCGGGCGAAGACGGGTGGTGGCTCGCCTTCGGCAAGAGGCGCGATCAGCGCCTTCTGGCCGCCGGAGTCGGCCGTGCCTTGGCTTATTCCGGGTTGGAGCTCGGTCCTTACTTGCGGCGCGCGCTCAGTTTGTGCGCGCAGCCGTATGTCGACACATTTGGCCGCGCCCTGGTTCGTCATGCGGATGAAGCCGACTTGATCTGGAGCGCTGCTTGCGCGGCATTCTCCGAAGTTGCAGTGGAAGATAGAAATCCGAAAATGCTCGGTGGAATTTTGCAGGAGATTGCTATCCGCGATCCGGCCCGGGCCGACGCACTTCTCGATCAGGCGCTGATCGATCCGAGCCTCTGGGACCATGCGGTGGAGCTCCATGCCGGCCGTCCGCTCGACGCTCGCGCAGTGGCTCGTTTCAGCCGCGCGCTCGACCTGGGTTGGATCCCGCCATTGGGGATCGAACATCTTGCCTGGCACGGCACCGCCGACCCATCGCAAGCTGCATTTGCGGCTTTCCTCACAAAGCTTTTTGAAAGCGAGCGCGGGACCAGTCCAGCTATCGTGATTCTGGTCCATCGCTTGAGGGAGGACCGCGAAACCGGACGTCCGGTCGCGTCTGAATTTTCCAGCATCGCGCGTCGTTTCTTGCTTACCCCCAAAATTTATGCCGATGACCTGGACGACGACTATATCGCTGAGATCGCTGAGATCATCCTCGATCGAGATAGGGACGGGGATACGGTGAGCGCCATATGCAGAGCGCTGAGGCGGGAACGGAAACCTTCCAAGCCACTAGATGAATGGAAAGAGGAGGAAGTAAATCATCTTTGCAGGTTCCTGATGAGAGACTATCCGCGAATTGTCCTGGACGAGATCGTTGCCGAAGGCGTCGCCGATTACGTGATTGAGCCTTTTCTTGGTGGCGTTCGGCTAAATGCTGACTCGGAGAAATATGAGGATAGTGAGGTAGAGGAACTGATAAGTCGTTTCGACGAGCGGATCGTGCTTGACTGGATACGAGAGGATCCGACAGGCCGGGCTGCAAGGGTTGCGAAGTTCATCCCTTATGCGAGACGCAACCGGAACGGCAGTTCGTTGGCCTGGTCGGATTTCGCGCTCCAGATCATTGCCGCCTCGCCGGATCCTCTCCCCGTCCTGAGCGCTTTCGAGCTGAGAATCCTCGACAGGTGGGGGAGCGACCTTGTTGCCCGGCGCTCGTTGATCGCCGCTTTACTGGATCATCCGGCGCCCGCAGTCGCCGCCTGGAGCCGAGCGTCCGCCATTCGGCTCGAGGATCGGATTCGCTATTGGACGGAGGAGGAGCGGGCCGGGCGCAGCCGATTCGAGTGAGTGTCCCCGATACGCGAGGCTCGGAATCCGGTGTCCGACGCCGGGCCCTCCGGCTGGCAATCCGGCTTCCATCCGCTGGCCCCTTTTCGAAATTTATCACGAAGGCTCAGAAGAATCTCGCCCCTCGAAAGGCGGAGGGTGCAAGCTTAGGACGGAGTCCGCTCCTCTACTTCTGTTCCCATTTCCTACTACTCTACGTTGTGCCTTCGCGCCTTCGTGCCTTCCCTTACAATCTGGTCCCGAGACGACCGGCCGGCAGCCACTGAAGCTTGTCCGAGCGCACCACAGATGCATCCGCCGTCTCTCTTCAGGCGAAGTGTCGGAACTGTTTTTCAGAGAAGGCGCGAAGGTACAACGTAGCCAGGACTGGCTTGCCGCTTTCGCGGCTAGGGCGGGCGCTGCAGGGACCGCCTACGTGATTTGGCTGACGCGAAGGATGTTGAAAAACAAATGGTTATCTGCCTAGAACAGCCGCTTCGGGGAAAGGGCGGTCATGGTGGTTGTTGCATTTCGCGGAGTGGCGGTCGCCATGCTCATGGCCCTCGCACCGCCCGCCTCCGCCGCGCCGCCCGCGCCGGCGCCGGAAGCTCTTCCCGAGGCGACGCGCGAGCCGGCTGCCGCCGTCGATGCCTTCCATGCCGCGCTCCGTAAGGGCGATCCGGGCGCCGCGCTCGCCCTGGTCGCCGACAACGCCATCGTCTTCGAGGACGGCCGGGTCGAGCGGAGCAAGGCCGAATACGCCCTGCACCATGCTGGCGCCGACGCGGCTTTCTCGAAGGCGGTGGAGACGAAGCGGCTGAGCCGGACCGGCCATTCAAGCGGAGGACTCGCGACGATCCTCAGCGAGAGCCGGACTAGGGGCCGCTTCCGAGGACAGGACGTCGATCGGATCATGGTCGAGACGATGGTCCTGCGGCGCGAGCCCGGCGGCACTTGGAAGATCGTCCACATCCACTGGTCCTCGGCCATGCCGGCGACGGAATGAACGGGCATCGCGTCGACCGAAGCCGTCGTACGATGCTGACCTGAGTCGTTGTTCCCTGTCTGTTCTAAGTTCGGAAGCGTGAATTGGGCAGGCTGGCGGGGTCACCATGCGAACGGATCTTGGACTTGCTGTAAAATCCGGCGCGGTGGCCCGGGCTGGGAGCCGGGATGCGTTCGCTTCGGGCCGGCTTTCCCGAGCCGAAAAAAGGCTGCGCTCCGTCTAGGTCGTCCACTTCGTCCGGTTCCGGACATGAAGACGAGCGCCGCCCTGCGTCCACTGCGTCCACTTTGCAGGAGCGGCGGCTCAGCGGGTCCCGTAGGTGCGGTCGCCGGCGTCGCCGAGGCCGGGGACGATATAGCCGTGGTCGTTGAGCGACTCGTCCATGGCGGCGGTCCAGATTGGAACGTCGGGATGGGCCGCGCGAACCGCCTCCACGCCTGGCTTGGAGCAGAGCAGGCAGACGAAGCGCATGTCCTGAACCCCGGCCTCCTTTAGCCGGTCGATCGCGGCGATGGCGGTGTGGCCCGTCGCCATCATCGGATCGACGATGATGACGAGCCGCTCGGCGACGTCCTCGGGCGTCTTGAAATAATATTCGACGCAGTGGAGCGAGACCGGCTCCCGGTAGAGGCCGATATGGGCGACCCGCGCCGAGGGGACGAGGTCGAGCATGCCTTCGGCCATGGCGAGGCCGGCGCGCAGGATGGGGGCGAAGACCAGCTTCTTGCCGGCGATGGCGGGGGCGTCGGTCACCGCGATCGGAGTCTCGATTCGGACGAGGTCGGTCGGAAGGTCGCGCGTCACCTCGTAGCAGAGCAGGGTCGCGATCTCCCGGACGACGGTTCGGAACAGCAGGATCGAGCTGTTCCTGTCGCGCAGGATGCTGAGCTTGTGCTGCACCAGGGGGTGCGAGACGATCGTCAATCCTTCCATCTAGAATACCGTTCCGTCGCTGATGATGTCGAAAGGCGGGCCGCCGCCGGGGCGGCGCTCCGCGGCGATGCGTCTGCCGGCCGCCCAGGTGCCGCCCTCGAGCATCCGGGCGAGGGGGAAGCTTTCCTCGCCGGCCCCCAGCTCGGTCCGCACCAGCGGCGCGAGGCGATCGAGCAGGGCCACAGTCATCGAGCGCCACGCCACGATCAGCGGATCCGACACGTGGTGGGCGCGACCGGCCGCCTCGGGATCGGTGAGCCGGAGCACTCCGGTATCGACGAACAGGCCGCCGTTGCGATATTCGGCGAGGCCGGTGAGCCCGTCGACATCGACGATTTCGATTCCCGCCTCTTCGAGCGGCTCGATCAGCGAATAAGCCAGCCATTGCGACAATTTGTGAAGCGGCACGAGCCCGTCCGTGGAGTCGCTCCGCCGGATCGCCGGATGACGCCAGCAATCGCCGAGATGCACTCCGTCGAGCACGAGGCGGTCCGCCCAGACCGGCCCCAGCGCTTCGAGCAGCAGCTCGAGAATCGCGGAGGCGGGCAGTCGGCCCCCGCTGGCTCGCTCGGCCAGCACGTCGTAGAGTCCGCCCGGCCGGGACCGGTCCGCGAGCGCGAACAGGTCGGGCCGCGCCAGCACCTGTTCGCCGAGCCGCCGCAGGAGGGCGGCCCGCCCCTCCAGTCCGGCGAGCGGATTGGCTTCGTCGACCTGGAATCCCCGCGCCAGGGTCCCGGAGTCGAGGGCGGCAAGCGCGGCTCCGTCGGCGTTGAGCTCCCCCGTTTCCAGAAGCCTCTGGCTCGCGACCGCGAGGCCCTCCGAGCGGGTGAAGGTCGCGCCGGTGACCGGGTCCGAGAAGCGCCAGCCGGGACCGGTGCCGGCGTCGAGCAGAACCGACAGGATGACGAGGTCGAACGACGCCCGCGCCCGCTCGGCCGGGTCGCCGGCCGGAAGGCGCGGATCCCCGGCGACGAAATGGCGCCAGCGGGCATGAAAGGGGATGCTGAGGTCCGGATAGGAGTCGCGGGTCACCGCGGCGGTCAGCCCGGCGGCGATGCCGAGACGGTCGAGATGGACCGTCCAGCCCTCCACGCCTCCGTCTAGTGCGACGAGCAGCATTTCGTGCCCCCGCTCGCGAACGGCGGCCGCGCTTAGCAGGGCTTGGAGGGCTTGGTTCGGGCGGTTCATTCGTTCCAGAGTCCGTTAAAAATCAATCACCGTTCGGGCTGAGCTTGTCGAAGCCCTCGTTCCATCCATAAGGCGAAAAGGGGCTTCGACAGGCTCAGCCCGAACGGAGTTGGGAGTGCCTCGTAGCGGCGATCCGACTCACGCTAGAATTTCCCGAGGTCCCGCCCGACGACTCCGCGAAGCTCGTCCGGCGAAGGCGGCTTGTCGTGGGTGAAATAGCCGGCCGCCTTCTTCGCCTCCATCTCCACGCTCGCGTCGGGCGGCACCAGCCCGTCGGGTATCGGAACGCGCTCGCCGATCTCGACCCCGCCGGCGGCGAGGGCATCGTACTTCATGTTCGACATGGAGACGAAGCGGTCGATGCGGGTGATGCCCAGCCAGTGGATGATGTCCGGCATGAGCTGCTGGAAACGCGCGTCCTGGACTCCGGCGACGCATTCGGTGCGCTCGAAATAGGTTGCCGCCTGGTCGCCGCCCGGCTGCCGCTTGCGGGCATTGTAAACCAGGAACTTGGTGACCTCGCCCAGGGCGCGGCCTTCCTTGCGGTTGTAGACGATGAGGCCGGTGCCGCCGGCCTGGGCCTGGCGCGTCGCCTCCTCGATGCCGTGGGTGAGATAGGGCCGGCAGGTGCAGATGTCGGAGCCGAACACGTCGGAGCCGTTGCATTCGTCATGGACCCGGCAGGTCAGGGTCCTCGACGTGTCGCCGAGGCCGGCGGGATCGCCGAATATGTAGAGCGTCATGCCCCCGATCGGCGGCAGGAACACCGACAGATCGGGACGGGTGACGAGCTCCGGATACATGCCGCCGGTCTGCTCGAACAGGCACCGCCTGAGGCTTCCCTCGCTGACCTCGAAGCGCTCGGCGACGCCGGGCAGCCACCATACCGGATCGACGGCGATCTTGGTGACCGAGACGTCTCCGGCCTCATGGACGATCTCGCCGTCCACCTCGAGCCGCCCCGCCGCGATCGCGCCCTGGATCTCGTGCAGCGTCAGCCGGGCCTTGGTGATGGCGATGGAAGGCCTGATGTCGATGCCCTCGGCGATCAGCTCCTCGAAATCCTGCGCCACCCGGTGGCCCCAGGGATCGAGCGAGACGATCTTGCCCGGATCGCCCCATTGCGGATGGGGGCCGATTTCGCAGACCGGCGAAGTGTCGTGCAGGTCGGGCTTGGCATTCGGGTCCATCGCGCCCGAGGAAATCGCCAGCGCGCGGTAGATCGAATAGGATCCGCCATGCGCCCCGATCGCGTTGCGGTCCGAGCGGGCGTTGACGGTGGCGATCACCGGCCCGCGCTCGGCGGCGGTGCCCGCGCCCCAGTTCAGCGGAAAGCGCACCGGCCCGCGGGAGCCGGGATGCGAGGTCAGCCTGATGTGGCCGCTCTGTCCTTCCGCACTCATCGGTTTTCCTTCATTCTATATCTATTCGGGCACGCCGGTCGGCCCGCGGGCAGACGCTACGACAGCACGGACTGAGTGGCTAGGCCGCTAATGAACGGAGCCGGCGGCGCTTTTCGGAGTCAGGCTCCGATTCCACGCCGGCGATCGTACATTTGGGCGGTCTGTTCGTCCTCCCCGGGCAGGCCATCCGTTCAAAGCCGCATCACGCCTTGGCGCGGCTCCCGCGACGCCATCGTCTCCGCCGTCAGCGGGGCGCCGGCGGCGAGAAGGGCCTGGCGGCGGCCGGCGGGAGAAGTGCCGAGCTGGACCTTCTCGAAGGGGAGCAGAGAGGCGAAGCAGGGGTGGGCGAGGGCGCGCTCGACAAAGGCCGCCACACGCGGCCAGCGGCCGCGGTCCGGCTCCACCCCGATATGGGCGCCGTTGCGGAAGAAGGTGGCGATCGCGATGTCGGCGAGGCCGATGTCGTCGCCGAACAGCCAGCCCTCGTCCGGCAGCTGGCTCTCCAGATAGTCGAGCTCCCTAGGGAGATCCTCGGCCAGCGTCTTCTCGATCCGCGCCGGATCGCCCGGCCGGCCCCAGACGATGGGATGGACGAACTTCGGGTAGAAGAGCCCCCAGATGAAGACGTCGCCGAGGCGGGTGTCGGCATATTCCTCGAGCCAGCGGGCTCGGGCGCGCCGGCCGATCTCCTCCGGCAGCAGCGGCCTCTCGGGATGGGCCTCGTCGAGCCAGGCGCAGATCACCGAGGAGTCGCAGAGCGTCAGGTCGCCCTCGACCAGGACGGGAATGCGCCGAAGCGGGCTCAGCCGCTCGAACTCGTCATTGCCGTAGAAGGGCGTGATCGGATCGATCTCATAGGCAAGCCCCTTCAGTGCAAGGCAGGCGAGAACCTTCCTGACATAGGGGCTGACATAGCTGCCGATGATCCGCATTCCTTCACCTCAATGTTGGGACCTGCCCCCCGCCCGGCGGCGGGCGCAGCGGCGGCCAGGCCGAAAGCAACCGCGAGGCTGAAGGCGAGGGCATGGGCCACGACGCATCATGTCGCGGCCGGTAGGCACGCGCAACTTCCTCTTTGTGTCCCGAGCCGAGCGGCGGGTCCGGGAAGGGACCCGCCGGATTCGGCCGAAATGCGGGCGGGTCAGCCTTCCTTGACGAGCGTTCCGTACAGGTCTCCGGAAGTCGTCCCGACATGGACCTTGAAGTCGCCCGGATTGGCCTTGATCGCGTCGAGCTGAGCGTCGGTTATGTTGTCGCAATCGTCGCTGTCATTGTCGTCCGGCACGTCGATGTCGGCGACGACGCTGTTGCCCGGCCCGACGATATGGCCGACCGTCATCGTGACTCCCGACAGCTCGAGGTCGGTGCACAGCATGTTGGTCGCGTCGTTGAGGCTGATCTCGGCCTTGCCGCTGCCGGTGCCGCCCGCCGCCGGGGCCAGGGTCGCCGTATATTCGAAGCCGACGGCCTCGTTCGCTTCCTCGGCCACCGTCTCGCAGGCGGCGAGCGCCATCGCTCCGCAGGCGGCCAGCAACAGATGAGCTGACTTCACTCTACTCATGTCATTCTCCTCTGATTGGGCGGACGGCGCGGGGGCAGCCGCGTCTTCGGTCCGCGCGGAATTAACCCATGATCGGGTGGAGCGTTCCGCAGGCGAAAGAGCGGGCTTCCGCGGCATCGCCGCCGCCTCCCGGCCGTGCTAGCAGGAGACGGGAAGCGGAAGGAGCGGATATGGTCGCGACCGGCAGTTGCCATTGCGGAGCCGTCAGGCTCGCGGCGCCCGAGGCGCCGCAATGGGTCGCCTCTTGCAATTGTTCGCTGTGCGCGAAGACCGCCTGGCTGGTCGCTTACTATCCCGACGGCGCGGTCAGGGTGGAGGGAGAGACCGTGCCCTACATCTGGGGCGACCGGATGATCGGAATCCATCACTGCCCGGTCTGCGGCTGCGGCACCCACTGGCGTACCCTGGGCGAGGATTTCGGGCGGATGGGGATCAATGCGCGGCTGCTCGACGGGTTCGATTCGAGCACGGTGGAGGTTCGGCTGTTCGACAATAAGGGATGAGGGCGGCGCGGCCCTTGCCGGCGCCGCAACCGACGCGCCGCCGCGCCCCAGAACATGGGAAACGGCGCATTGCCTCGCCGGAACGGCCGTGCTTCTAGGTCGTGAGCTTCAAGGAGGGGCAGCATGATCGCCACGATCCTTGCCGCGACCGCGGCGGTCTCGATCCAGTTCGCGGTGCCCTCGGTCACCGACGGCAGGGCGATCCACGGTCAGGTGGACATTCCGGCTTCGCCGCCCGGGGGCGTCGTCGTGCTGGTCCCGGGCACGGGCGATCACAGCCGCGACCTGCGCCTGAACAGCAATCCGAAAGAGGTCCCCGCTCTGGTCTTCCGGGATCTCGCACGGCGGTTGAACGGTGCCGGCCTCGCCGTCGCGCGGTTCGACAAGCGGGGGTTTAGCTGCGTCAAGCAGGGCAAGGCCGGCAGCGACGGCTGGGGCTGCCACGATGCCGGGGAAACCCCCACCGTCACCTGGGCAACCAGTGCGGGCGACATCGAGGCGGTGGTCCGGCACGCCCAGGCACAGCCCGGCGGCGACTGCGTGATTCTCCTCGGACATAGCGAGGGCACGGTCCACATCGCTCGCCTGCTCGACGAGGAGCGGGTGCGGCCGGCCGGCTTCATCGGCCTCGGGCCGGTGATGGACAGCTTCGCCTCCCTGCTCCACGACCAGGCCGTCGAGCGGCTGACGGACGGCCTGCTCGCGATGGACAAGGACCGGGACGGAATCACGAGCCGGGCGGAGTTTCTCGCCCAGCTTCCCGGCAGCAGGCTGGCGGCGGATTTCGATTCGAACGCAGAATGCACGGCCTTCTGCCTTGCCGAGCTGGAGAAAAGATCGCCGGTCGGCCCCGCCGGGATCACGGCGCTCGAGGTGCGGGCGCTCCGGGATCGCCTGCAGGGGCTCTATCACCGCAAGGTCGAGGCGCAGGCGGGCCCGGCCGCGCCGCCGCTCTACGCCTTTCCCGACGGAACGGTCTATTCCAGCACCGACTGGCGCCGTCAGGTCCTGACCGAGTGGATCCCGAGCGCGATCCGCCTGAGCCGCTACAGCGGCCCAGTCACCCTCTACTGGGGAACGGCCGACCGCCAGGTCAACGTCGCGCACGGCCTGGCCGCCGTCCGCCGCTTCGCTCCCAGGCATGTCGTCAACCGGGTCTATGAGGGCCTCGGCCACATGCTCGGCGTCCACGGCGTCGCCGGGCCGATCAGGGAGGACGTCGCTCAAAGCATCGTCGCCGACGCGGCGCGCATGGCGGCGTCCTGCTCCAGGGAGCGCGCTGCTCATGCTCCTTGACCTCCCGCCGGCAAACGGCACCTCGGCTTCGGCTATTCGGCTTCGCGCGCCGAACGTCCTTCTGAAGCTCCTGCGATCGGGCACTCGGCTTCGATTCGACCGCGCATCCTCGAGTCGAGGCTGGACCGCATTTGCCGAAGGACAGGGTGGCGGTCGGTGACCTGCCGTCCGTAGGTCAGATTGAAGCGGTAGTCGAACCCCGGCGGATTGGCGCCGATGAGGTGCTGGAGCATGGTCTCGATCTTGTCCAGGCCCTTGGCCATCAGGCTCTCCGGCGAGCCGCCGGCGTCATATTCCGAGCACAGGGCTTCGATTCGCCGCCGCAGGTCTTCCGGAAGGGGTGCGCACAGCTGGCGAAGCGCATCGCGCTCGCGTTCCTTCCTGCCGTCGCCGGCGGCCTGGCGGGGCGCCGGAACGTCGCCGGTGACGGCTTCGGCGAGATCATGGACCACGCACAGCTGCAGCAGCCGGACGAGATCCACGTTCTCGAGGTCGTCGGCCAGCAGCATGGCCAGCAGGCACAGGCGCCAGCTGTGGTCGGCACTGCTCTCCCGGCGGCCGCTCGCGGTCCTGCCCGTCCGAAGCGTGTCCTTCAGCGCCGATGCCGACTGGAGGAACTCGATCATGCCCTCCAGCCGCCCCGGATCGATCGCTTGATCGCTGCTCATCCCATCGCCCTATCGCGGCCCCGGGGCGGACGGGAGGAATAAATTATTCGCGCGTTCAGCCGATGGTCGTCGTCAGACGGCCGACTCGGCCATCGGCGAGGGGGAGCGTTTCCCAGAGCATCCGGCCGGGCGGC
>Ga0196965_1000887_pt1 | contig 13725 bp, 6 predicted proteins | sample S1_20metaG_FD_148668 | JGI IMG/M metagenome (GOLD analysis project Ga0196965, IMG submission 148668) | Soil microbial communities from Anza Borrego desert, Southern California, United States - S1_20 | ecosystem: Environmental > Terrestrial > Soil > Desert | place: USA: California | collected... | reverse complement strand
AATCAGGATCGTTCTGGTGAGGAGGAAGGGTTTTATTATAGGGTTTTATAGCCATGATTTGAAAAATTTTAATAGTTTGAAAAATGTATTAAAGTCAATGCCATTGGTAAGGGTTTTAAAGGTTTTTCAAAACTTACTGGGATTACTTAGGACTATCATTTAAACCACCCTGTCGTACCGACATCCCTCCTTGAAAAGGAGGGAAGGGATAGTTGGTCAAGTAAAATCAACAGTTTGATACTCTTTCCAATCGTCTTTCCCCCACTTTTTTCAAGTAAGGGTGTCCGCAGGAAGGGGTGCTCAAAGATTTCTTTAATGAGTTTGCTAACCATTGATATTAACTATTAAGATTCCTGAAGCATTTTGTGCATAAATCTTAGTATGATAAATTCTGCAGGTCTCACGACTGCCAAACCAATTTCTACAATCATCCGGCCTTCCCAAATGTCAAGCTCTGTCATGGTTTCTCCCAAACCTATATGAACAAAGAAAGCTTCTTTTGTAGAAGCGCCCATTAAAGCGCCGGCTTTCCATTGTTGGGTCAGATAATTTTCAATCATTGATTTTACCCTCACCCAGGTGTTTCTGTCGTTGGGTTCAAAAACAAATTGTTCTGTGGCATTTTTAATAGATTCCTCGGCCATATTAAAAAACCTTCTCACAGGAACGTACCGCCATTCATTGTCATTTCCGGCGAGCGTTCTGGCTCCCCAGATGATAGCTGGTCCCCGACCGGGAAATGAGCGGATAACATTGATGGATTTTCCTCCTAAGGTGTCTACATTAAGATCCGCTTGTTCTTTATGGCCGATGATCCTTTCAGGACGAATGGCATAGTCAATGCCAATATTTGCCGGCGCCTTCCACACACCGCGGCTATTATCCACTTCAGCATATTTTCCCACCACTGCTGAGGAAGCAGGTAAAATCATTTCAATATCATTTATGGCGCCTTTAGCCATAAAATAAAAGGCATTGTTTTTTCCTTTTAATTCTGCTAAAGTACCATCCAAACTACTGTCACCTTTTCCGATAATTGTTACCAGATCGTCATTGTCGATGCCATCTTCTTTGTAACTGTAGTCTAAAAGTGTGTATATCCTGGGATAATAAACCGCACCATATTTTGAGGTATCAATGGTGCCAAAATCAGAATCCCGTAGTTCTGTAATGTTCTCATCGGGAAGGGTGGCTGGGTCAGGATTTAGCCAAACATCCATTACCACAAACCTGTCCTTCAGTTCCGCACATTGGTCCAGCGCTTCTTTATGCAAAGCATAATAATTGTCCGCGCTACTTAAGTTCATTCCATCAGGGAAAAGGAGAAGGGTAACTTCATTTATTTTGGCTACTTCATCCAAGCCTACTTTTAGGGTGGCCTGGTCAATTACGCCTCCACCGGAATAATCTCCTACAGAAACAATATAACATGGCCCACCTCCATTGGTAAAAAACATTTGTAAAGAGTAATACATCAAGTATTTAGAAGGGGTGGTCACCTTGCCCTGGACGTCAATTTTACCGCTTTGCGTAGTATCAATAGTAACCGTAATGGTTGTTTCTGCCTGAGGTCCTCCAAAAAATAACTCATACTCAAGCATGGAAGTAATTCGCCTGGGTTTATTCAGCAAATCCGCAGGCTCTCTGTTCTGTGCCTTCTCAGTATAACCTATGAAAGCCGGTATTGCAGTTTCCACGGAAGCAATGGAAGGGGGAAGTTTAGGTATTTCCTCAATATAAACTCCGGGGGTTTTGTAATTGATCATGTTTTTTGTCTTTAAAGTCTCAATTATTAAATTGTTTCTGTTATAAGATCTTTAATCTTAGATATATAAATGTCACTGTAGATCCTGCCGTCATTTTCCGGTTTTATTGAATTACCAGTGGGATTGGGCAGAAAAACCCTGGGAATCATAGGGTCCGGATCTCTGAATTCGATTGGTAAGGCAATCATTGGCAAAGGTGTTTTTGATCGGAGCTGCCCACCCATAGCAGTTAAATAAGGATTAGTTTTAGGGGTTACTGCAAGACTTTTTTCATTGGCTGATTTGTACCGCCAATAAGTTTTCCTGCTTTTAATTCTGATTTCAAATACAGGAATAGAATTTTTTAAACTTCCATCCAGGTTATAAATACTGAAATCTGAATTGTTTATCTTATTTTGTATTTCGATTATTCCAAAATCATGGGGGCTGCAAAAGTCGTCCAAATATACTTTTCTTGTGTCCTGATATCCGTTTTCTCCGCTGACTTCAAGTTTATAAGTTCCCCTTTTAATGATTGTTTCATCGACTTTACTGAAATCAAGGAGTACTTTTTCAAGTTTGGTTGGTTTGGAAACGCTAATGCTTTTTATGGTGACATCTCCAGGATCCTTTAAAGTAAAATCAGCCTGTTTTACATTCGTAGCTTTATCGAATTCATAATAAAAATTGAAAGGAAGGGCTATTCTGTCTCCTTCATGGGCAAATCCAGTAGAGATTATTTTTCTCCAGTTGGCGGCATCGGAGGTGTTAGTTTTTATAATGGCCTCCTTTATATCAACGCCTATTTTTGAGATTTCCCCCGCCTCATAAGTTAAGCCGTTCTTGAAATTTTCAACCGGGGTGGATAAGGATGAGAAAACCTTATTGCTATCAGGATTCGCGTTAGAGAAATAATAGATGGAAGGGATATTGGACTGTAATCTTAAATTTGAAAAATTTTTAAAATAGGCATTCCTGAGCCTTATAATGAAATGGAAATTTTTATTTTCGTCAAGGGAAATTAAGGGAACATAAGAAGAGCCGGAAAGTTTAACTTCTATTCCCAACAGAAATCCGGATTTCTGAGGTACGAATTTAATATGATGATCTGAAAAAGCCTTTGCCGTTTCCTTCGAAGGCTCGATCAGCAGATCATTCCATATATCATACTGATTGTAAAAAAGTTTTTTGTCAAGAAGCTGTGCCCTTTGCAGATCTGTTAATCCAAAATATTCAGACAAGTCATTTTTCGACAGGTAATACTCATGTAAAATCCTCACTTCACAAAGTCTTTTATAATGAATCGTTGACATACTCAATTGGGCATAACACTGTGAACATTATTCTGAATCTCTTCAATCAATGGCGCTTCTTTCATTACTTTTCTGTCTTGAAGTTTTACCAAACGTCCTTTATACATGACAAAAGGCATTTGTTTTCCTCCCAAGGTCCCCCATAAATGGTTAATCTGTTCGAAAGTCATAGTGAACAGGTCCATGGAAATCGATAATTCAGAATCATCAGGGTCGGTCAGGGGAGGTAAGGAGGGTGAACTGCTAAAATCAAAAGTCTTTTTATGTTGAAAAAACCTTATCACAGCAGATAATCTCATCAGCGCTTTCTCATAAGATTTAGGATAATGCGCTGCAAACAAAATATATAGATTCAAAAATACCGGTTGATGGATATACTTTACACCAGTAGAATGTTTTTGAAAGTTTGTGATGTTTTTAAGGGCGCTTTCTTCCTCAATGTTGACAAGACTTGCTACAATTTTCTCCTGGATTTCAACCTGATCCGAAGCCTCATTGAGGGCTATATTTCCGAGTACCACTTCTGCTGGATCTTCAGGTAGTGTTGGTGGAATATATGCGTTCAATTGAGCGACTATTAAGTTGAGTGCCTTTGATATCATCAGCGTAAAAAATAAGTCTGGGAATGAATTTAGAAGGTGAGCTGATGCTGTAAAAGGAAAGTTTTAACGAATGTTGATGACGTATTTAAATAATTATTATGGTAATATATTGATTGTCATTTATTTAATTATACTTTAATTATAGTAATTTGACATGGAAGTACTTTTAAAAATTAGTGATCACATGGATCTTGATTCCTTATTTAATAGTTTTGATTTTGTCAATCATTTATCCCAACCTATAAATTCTTCCTAAAATGGTGAATAGAATTAAAGCACTGTCAACGGTCATTTTAATTTTGCTGCAATTTTTATTGATACAATCCGCGTCTTTCGGAGCCGAACCATCAGTCGACTTTTTGAGATGTGAATACCTTATTAATCCAATAGGAATTGATGCCAATCATCCTCGCTTATCGTGGAAAATGGAGGATGAGAGGCGAGGTGCAAAACAAACCGCTTATCAGGTTTTTGTTGGCGAAGATTCTTTGGAAGTAAGTAATGGAACAGGGACGATGTGGGAGTCTGAAAAGGTAGATGAAGCAATAAACCGGGTTGAATATAATGGAAAGCAACTGCAGCCTTTCACAAAGTATTTCTGGAACGTAATGATATGGGATAATGAAGGAATGAAAATATCTTCCACCTCAGCAGCTAGCTTCGAAACAGGAATGATGGAAGTTAAAAACTGGCGTGGATCATGGATAAGCGATGGGAGGGATGTCACCTTAAAACCGGCGCCATATTTTAGAAAAGTATTTAATTCCAAAAAGAAAATAAAATCTGCCAGGGCATACATTGCTGTAGCAGGATTATATGAATTATACATTAACGGGGAAAAGATAGGGAATCATCGATTGGATCCAATGTATACCCGTTTCGACAGACGCACTTTGTACGTCACTTACGATGTGACTTCTCAATTTCAAAATGGTAAAAATGCCATCGGTGTTTTGTTGGGAAATGGCTGGTACAATCACCAGTCCACGGCAGTATGGTTTTTTCATCAGGCTCCCTGGCGTGCTCGTCCGGCTTTTTGTCTCGACCTTCGTGTTACTTATGAAGACGGAACAGTTGAAACCATAACCAGCGGGAATGATTGGAAGACTTCTCCCAGTCCTGTTATTTTCAACAGTATCTATACTGCAGAACATTATGATGCAAGAATGGAACAACCAGGGTGGAGCACAACTTCTTTTGATGATTCAAAATGGAAGGAGGCCGAATTTCGATCTGCTCCATCACAAAACATTGTCGCCCAAACGTTGCATCCAATAAGAAATGTTGAGGAAATTCCAGCTAAAAGCATTAAAAAACTCAATGACACCACTTATGTATTTGACTTAGGGCGCAATATTTCCGGAGTAAGCCAGATAAAGGTAAAAGGAGCAGCAGGAACTACCTTAAGGTTGAAACATGGTGAAAGACTTTATGAAAACGGACATGTGGATATTTCCAATATCAATCCACACTTTCGCCCGACAGATGACAGCGATCCCTTTCAAACAGATATTTTTGTTTTGGCAGGAAATGGGGAAGAATCATTTATGCCCCGATTCAATTATAAGGGTTTTCAATATGTGGAAGTAACGAGCAATAAACCTGTTGATCTATCCAAACAGAGTCTAACCGGATATTTTATGCACAGCGATGTTCCTCCTGTAGGAAAGATCCGGTCTTCCAATACTACAATAGATAAAATATGGTATGCTACCAACAATGCCTATTTGTCGAACTTGTTTGGCTACCCAACCGATTGTCCGCAAAGGGAAAAAAATGGCTGGACAGGAGATGCGCATATTGCCATAGAAACAGGTTTATATAGCTTTGATGGAATTACCATATACGAAAAATGGATGGCAGACCATCGCGATGAGCAGCAACCCAATGGCGTACTCCCTGCTATTATCCCAACAAGCGGATGGGGATACCAATGGGCCAACGGTCCGGATTGGACTAGCACCATAGCCATTATTCCATGGAACATCTATTTGTTTTATGGAGATACCAAAATCCTGTCAGATAACTATGAAAATATAAAGCGGTACGTGGATCATATTGATCAGTTAAGTCCTTCCGGACTCACTTCATGGGGTCTGGGAGATTGGGTTCCTGTAAAATCCAAGTCACCGGTAGAGTTTACATCTTCCTCTTATTATTTTGTGGATGCTACGATTTTGGCAAATGCGGCTAAATTGTTAGGAAATGAAGCAGACCATAAAACGTATTCCGGATTGGCTGAAAAAATCAAAAATGCCATCAATGCTAAATATTTAAACAGAGAAACCGGAATGTACGGAAGTGGCTTGCAAACAGAGTTAAGCGTTGCCCTTTATTGGGGACTTGTTCCTAAAGAATTAATAAACAAAGTTGCCGCTAATCTTGCAAAAAGGGTAGAAGCCGACAACCATCACCTGGATGTTGGCATATTGGGCGCAAAGGCAATTTTAAATGCACTAAGTGAAAACGGATATGCAGACCTCGCTTATAAAATGGCATCTCAGGAAACATATCCTTCCTGGGGTTGGTGGATTGTCAATGGCGCAACCACCCTTTATGAGAATTGGAATATTGATGCCAAAAATGACATATCCATGAATCATATCATGTTTGGGGAAATAGGGGCCTGGCTTTACAAAGGACTAGGCGGAATAAAACCGGATCTGGCAAAGCCAGGTTTTAAAAATATCTTGCTGGAACCTCATTTCGTCTCTGGGCTTAACCATTTTGAAGCTTCGTTTGCCAATCCTTATGGTACAGTTGTGTCTTCCTGGAAAAGGTCGCGGAATAGAGTTTATTATAAGGTTATAGTTCCGCCGAATACTACTGCTTCTCTTCGATTGAAGCCAGGAAAGGGTGATAAGATCTATGAAGGAGGAAAATTATTAAATAAATCATCGGAACATATAAGCTTTTCTAATGTCGCCGGCGAAATACTGCTCCAGATCGCATCGGGCACTTATCAATTTGAAATAAAATAAGAGCATTTTCTCAAAAGGTAAGCAACAGTGGTATTCAGGTTCAAAGTATCCTGATTAAAGATCTTGTTTTTTTTACGGGATATAAGTACCGACATTTTTTTTAAATCATTGCCAGAATTGAGCAGTTGATGTTTTTATTGCGTTATATTGGAATGAAACATTACCGCCGTTTGGTAATGGTTTGTCCAGTATTGGTTTCCTAAATTTCAAAATCAGGTTTTCTCTACCTATTCTTGTTTTATTAATCGTAATTCCCTTATAAAAATTTTTAATTCACGGTATATATGAAGTCAATTCTACGGACTAGTTCATTTCTAATTCTTGTTTTTTTAATTTCTCTTTCTTTTTCTGTTCAATCTCAAACCTATCTGAAGACCGAGGGAAAGAACATTGTTAATGAAAACGGAGAACCGATCATTTTGAGAGGAATGGGCCTGGGAGGCTGGATGTTACAGGAAGGATATATGTTGCAAATGAATTCTTTTGCCAATCCTCAACATCAGATCCGGGCCAAAATTGCTGAAGTGATCGGAGAGGCCAAAACAGATGAATTTTATAAAGCGTGGCTGGCAAATCATATCAGGAAAATCGATATAGATTCTATGGCATCCTGGGGTTTTAACTCAATAAGACTGCCAATGCATTATAATCTTTTTACTCTGCCAATTGAAGACGAGCCTGTTAAGGGTGAGAATACTTGGCTAACCGCTGAAGGACAGGGTTTTGCAATGGTAGATAGTTTATTGAAGTGGTGTCAGGCAAATCAGATTTATTTAATTCTGGACTTGCATGCTGCTCCCGGAGGACAAGGTAAGGATGCTGCAATTTCTGATTATGATGAATCTAAACCTTCACTTTGGGAAAGTGCGGATAATCAGCAAAAAACAGTAGCGCTTTGGAGGAAACTTGCGGAGCGATATAAAGATGAGCCATATGTTGGAGGTTATGATGTGATTAATGAGCCAAACTGGGGTTTTACGAACTTAGCAGGCGATAAAAACGGTTGCGCTGAAACCTTAAATAAACCATTAAAAGATTTACTGGTCAGGATAAAAGATACTATAAGGGCAGTAGATACGAAACACATTATTTTTATTGAAGGAAACTGCTGGGGAAACAACCACAATGGTCTTTGGCCTTTTGACGACGATAACGTAGTTATGAGTTTTCACAAATATTGGAACTATAATGACAAAGGGTCTATCCAGGGGATGCTTAACTTGAGAGATCAATACGACGTGCCGCTTTGGTTAGGAGAATCAGGAGAAAACTCCAATACATGGTTTACAAACGCCATTAAATTGGTAGAAGAAAACAACATTGGCTGGGCATGGTGGCCGGTTAAAAAATTAGGATTGAATACCCCGCTGGAAGTTAAAGTTAATGCTGGTTTTAAGAAGCTCCTTACCTATTGGGGTAATCCAACAGGTGTTCCAAAACCATCCGAAACAGAGTCTTATAACGCTTTGATGCAGTTAGCGGAAGATATAAAGTTTGAGAATAATATTTACCATAAGGATGTAATTGATGCAATGTTCAGACAAGTGGGTTCTGTGGAAACAATTCCTTTTAAAGAATATTCTGTCGGTGCAGATACCATTGTGTTTGCAGTAGATTTTGATATGGGAAGATATGGAAAAGCTTATTCTGATAAAGACACTGCCGATTATCACATTCCCGCTCCTCCTTATCAGGCTTGGAATCAGGGTTGGTCCTACAGAAATGACGGAGTGGATATAGAAGCAACCAGCGATTCACCTTCCAACGGTTATTCTGTAGGTTGGATAGAAACAGATGAATGGCTGCAGTATACAGTGAACGTGGACGCTGAAGGCGTTTATGATTTAAAGATCAGAACAGCCGCAAACAATGCCAATGGTAAAATACAGATTTCCTCTAATGGTATTCCGATTACGGAGGTTGTTTCTTTGCCCAACACCGGGGCTACAAATGTTTGGCAATCCACGGAAATTAAGGACGTGTATTTGAAGGCAGGCTTAAATAAGTTGGTTATATATATGGTAAATGGAGGCTTTAACTTAAATTATCTTGAGTTTGATGGTCCGAGAGCAGCTACACCAGGTAAGCAACCCAAATTGCTTGCAGTAAAATCTGAAGAAAACGGCAAGAAAATATCGCTTACCTTCAATGAGACATTCCAACCAATTCCTGCTACTCATGGTTTTAAGGTAAAGGTAAATGAGACGGAAGCTGCTATCACCACTGTTATGTTGAAAGCCGGCGCTGAGCAGGTAATACTGGTTGAGCTTGAAAACCCATTGACCTATGGAGACTTTGCTTTTGTAAGTTACAGTGGTACAGAAGTAACAACCGCTTCAGGAACCGTTTTAGATGCTATATCAGATACAAAAGTTGAGGTAAACGTAGCTGACCCATCTACCTTAAAACTAATACCTGGAAAACTTGAAGCCGAGAACATGGATGTAAATGTTGGTCTCCAAACGGAGAATACAACAGATGAAGGCGGCGGGCAGAATGTTGGCTATACAGATCCGGGAGACTCTTTTACTTTTAATGCCACCATTACTGAAACAGGGACTTACAATGTGGAATACAGAACATCAGGACAATCAGCGACAGGAAAAGTCGAGCTTTATGTAATAGATAATGGTACCCCTACTTTACTGGATACAAAAGACCTGCCCTCAACCGGAGGCTGGCAGACCTGGAAAACATATACTACGGAAGGCATAGCGCTTACGGAAGGAGCGAAACAAATTCAAGTTAAAATAATCCAGGGTGGATTTAATATTAACTGGCTGAATTTTGCTTTGGTGTCAGTTCCTGAAAGCGCACCACTAAGATTTATAAGCGGAGAAACTACAGAAGATGGAAAGAAGATCCTGATGACCTTTAATCAGCCAATTTCTTCTGCTTCGCTGGCAAATACCGGGTTTACCCTTATAATAGACGGCCAACCAAAAACTGCCGGAACAATATCACTGGAAAGTGCCAATACTTTGGCAATGACCGTTTCTGATGCCCTGGCCGACACTTCATTAATAAAAGTTTCTTATGATGGCACCGGAACGGTTAAATCTGAACAAGATGATGCTTTGGAAGCTTTTTACAATAAATTGATCAAGAATAATTTTGTCATAAAAAAAAAGCTGGCAATCCCAGGAAGAATAGAGGCTGAAGATTTTGATAAAAACAGCGGCTTCCAACTCGAGACGACTACAGATACAGGAGGTGGCTCTAATGTAGGTTATACAAACACAGGTGATTATCTTGAATACAATGTTACTGTTGAAAAGGACGGTGTGTATTCGGTGGATTATAGAATAGCTGCAGAGTCAGCCACCGGAAAAATCAAGCTTCTGCTGATAGATGGCGCTACGGTGGCGCTGGATAGTGTTACTTTTTCAGCAACGGGAGGATGGCAAGAATGGAAGAGCGTTTCAGGAAAGGCAACACTGACCGCAGGAGAACACAAACTTAGACTTTTGGCCCAGGCATCTGATTTTAATTTAAATTGGGTTGAATTTAAATTCTTTTCCGATATTCCGTCGACTCCTCCAACTTCCATTGATAACAGCTTGTTTGGAGCAATTAAGGTGTATCCGAATCCTAACAATGGACAGTTTAAAATTGACTTAACTAATCTGACGCATCGTCCTTCAAGAATATTGTTGAGAGACATCAGCAGTCGAAATTTGTTGATTATTAAACCAGGCATTGACTCCAAAGTAGTTGAAATAAATGAAAAGCTTTCAAGGGGACTTTATTTGATGGTTTTGGAGATTAAGGATCAAAGGATTGTACATAAATTAATTATAGAATAGAATTAAGGCTTAAGGTAAAAAGGTCATTATTTATAGGATAATGGCCTTTTTTTTTATACACAATTCCTGAGTATTTGTCTTTTATAACATAAAATTTTTTAATTAGAATAACCTTTAGGTCAACGCTTACGTAAGTCGAATGATTGACTGGCCTAAAAGACTAATATGTTAAGTAAAAGTATCTATTTTCCGCATCCATGCAAGAAAGATTCCTTTTTATGAATTTAATTCCCACTGATTCAGTTCCTCCTTCAAACCCCAAAGATTTTTTTTCTAAGCTTGGCTCCGCAGAATATCTGCTGAACCTTCTACCCAATGCAGTTTATTATTGTGATGTTGATGGCAATATTTTATTTTATAATAATAAAGCAGCCGAGTTATGGGGTAGAAGACCGAATACTGGGGAAGTAATAGAAAAGTTTTGTGGCTCTTATAAAATTTATAAACTGGACGGAAGCTTTTTGCCAAATGATGAGTGTCCAATGGCAGAAGCCATTCTAAAGAGGCTGCCGGTAATGAATGGAGACATAATAATAGAAAGACCCGACCATTCGTGGGTATATGTAAGAGCAAATATTATTGCCATAAGGGATGATAATGGAGAGATAGTCGGTGCTATGAATACACTGGTGGATGTTAGTGCGGAAAGAAAACTAACAGATGCCCATAAATCAACGTCTGATAACTTCAGGTTTCTTGCTGACTCGATACCTCAACTGGTTTGGATGGCAAACACTGAAGGTGAAGCGGATTATTATAATCAAAACTGGATCAATTATTCCGGCCTTTCATCGAAGGAACTCAAGTCGGCGGATTGGTCCTCAATAGTCCATCCTGAGGATTTTCCCTCCATTAGGAATAATTGGAAGCAATCTGTTGAATTAGTACAACCTCTTAATGTAACCGGACGGTTGAAAAAAGGCTCTGATCAATCTTATCGTTGGTTTTTGATTAGGTCCGTTCCAATGAAGAACGAGAAGGATGAAATTATTCGTTGGTTTGGGACTTGCACAGATATAAATGACCAGAAGGAATCAGAAGAACAATTGAAAATTACAGAAAAGGCGCTTAAGGAAAAGAATGAAAAACTGGTGGAGGCAAACGAAGAGCTTTTAAGAATAAATAATCACCTGGATACTTTTATTTACACAGCTTCTCACGACTTGAAAGCTCCTGTTGCTAACATAGAAGGATTGTTTAATCTTCTTGTGGATAACTTGGATTCAAGTAAAGGTAATAAAATAAAGATGGAGGATACTATTGATTTTATTTACTCCTCGATCAATAAATTCAAGTCAACAGTTAATAACCTGACCGAAATAGCAAAGATCCACAAAAGCCTTAGTGAAGTCACCGATGTGGAAAATATTTCATTAGCTCAAATAGCGGATGAAGTAACCTCTGAGATTGGTGTTTTAATTAAAGCTAACCAAGCAGTCATTCAGACAGATTTCAGTATGATTCCTGCAATTAATTTTTCAAGAACCAATATAAAAAGTGTGTTCTATAATTTAATAAGCAACGGTATTAAATACAAAGATTTAAAAAGAGACCCAATAATAAAGATTACTTCTCACAGGGAAGGAGACGAAATCCTCTTGTCTTTTTCAGATAATGGACTTGGTATCAAGGAGAAGAATAAGGATAAACTTTTTAATTTGTTTAAAAGATTCCATACCCATGTAGAAGGTAGCGGAATGGGATTGTACATTGTTAAGAAAGTGATAGATAACGATAACGGCAGAATTGAGGTAGAAAGTGAGGAAGGCGTTGGGTCCACCTTTAAGATTTTCTTAAAAGCTTAATAACGCGAACGAAAGACTATTCAACTTAAGTTACCGGCCGTTTTAGATTTTTGTTTATAAGAATTGATCCATAATTTGGAGGATTAGAATACTTCTGGAAAGGTTATTTTGTTATGTAATGTAATTATGTGTTTAAAAGGAGAAGGAATACATGTTTTCTTTGAATTTTGACCGTTTTGCCACATTTTAATGTTTTTATTCCGCCTTTTTTGTTAATTAACCCTCGACTTTCCAGACATATAGGAGCGGATTTTTATTAGAATCTATTGTGTTTTCATTCAAGTGATTTAGCTTGCTGTTAGTATTATTTCTAAACACTACCCTTATGAAAACATTTTACTTTATTCTTAAATTTTCAGCATTCGCTGATTCTACTCGCCCCAAGTATATTCTTAAAAGGCGATAATCTGACCAAATCTTTTAATCTCGTTTCACCCATTGATAATATTGGTTGAAACGAACCGGTATACTCCAAAGCAGGAAGCTTTAGAATAAGATTTTATATACTTCATTTATCAAAATAACCCTTTATGAAAAAAACAAATTTTACTACTTTAACACGTATTAAGAGGTTCTTAATACATGGAAATATTGAAAAGAACAAATTGGCAAATGTCTTTAATAAGTCATTGTTGGTTTTAATGTTATTGATCTCGGCCTCGTTTCAGGCCAATTCACAAAACTGCTGGCTAGAGACGCAGGGCACTCAAATTGTAAATGCAAATGGTCAAAATGTAATCCTCAGAGCGGTAAACCTGGGAAACTGGGGATTGCAGGAAGGTTATATGCTACACCCGCAAAATGGCAATCTTTACAATTGTCAGTGGAAAATGAAGAAAGCGTATTACGACCAGGGCCAATCCGAAGCTCAGGTGGAGGCTTTTTATCAAAGCTGGAGGAATAATTTTATTACAAAGGCTGATATCGATTATATCGCTTCTTTAGGCTTTAATACGATTCGTCTGCCAATGCACTATGAGTTGTTCTTAACTTCGGCTCAAAGATCCGTAAGAAACAGCGTGATCCGTAACATCGCTAATCACGACAACTATAAAAACTCTCTACAGACTGCCCTTAACAACAATCAGTTATTCAATGATCCTAATTTGGAAGGATTTCGAATGATCAATAATTTGTTGAGCTGGTGTGCTTCTAACAATATGTACATTATATTGGATTTGCATGCTGCTCCCGGAGGACAAGGAACAGATCAAAATATTTCCGATCTTTTTTATCCTAATGATCTATGGAACCAACAGGTATTCAAAGATGTGACCGTTCGTTTATGGGAGCGGATTTCAGCACGGTATAAAACTGAACCAAGAATTGCAATTTATGACCTGATCAATGAGCCAAATAATGTTCCTAATAATCAAGTGATCCATGATTTGTATCAAAGGCTGATTACAGCCATCAGAAATCAGGGGGATAACCATATGTTAATGATTGAAGGAAATGGCTGGGGAAATAATT
>Ga0196965_1000886_pt1 | contig 13749 bp, 33 predicted proteins | sample S1_20metaG_FD_148668 | JGI IMG/M metagenome (GOLD analysis project Ga0196965, IMG submission 148668) | Soil microbial communities from Anza Borrego desert, Southern California, United States - S1_20 | ecosystem: Environmental > Terrestrial > Soil > Desert | place: USA: California | collected... | reverse complement strand
TTATGACTTAATATTCAACACGCTTTCTAATGAAGACCAATTGCGGTTTGAACTCAAGCACTTGCAGGCGAATATATTACTGCATGTCTTACGTTCCCCCGAGCTTAGAGCTTAACTTATCAACTAGCCCGTAGGCCCACAGCTTGTCTCGATTGAGGTTCTCAACTTCTTTTACCTTACCTGCGATTAAGACACCGTTCTGGTCTATCAGCTTACCATTTTGATCTAACACTTTATCGTCTCTTAAAAGCAGGGTGCTTATCGCCTGAATGCTTTCGAGCAAAAGTCTGTGAAGGTTGTCTGGCTCTGCTTTTGGAGTTTCCTTCCCTGCATCTTTTGGGCCTATGTTAAACTCACCAGAAGTCCAGTCAGCATCATTAATGTTAAATTTTTTCTTAATTTTCTTAACTGTATTCTTGCCTGGGGTTCTGTTTTCATTATAAAATTTATTGATTGCACCGGTAGAAGCCCCAATTTCCTTCTCCAACCCATTAATAGAATTAATACCCAATACGTTGGTATCCAATATCTTATCAACTTTCTTCTTAAAAGACATAAAAACTCTTAAAATAATCTTAATATTTTCTTGACTTTTCTTAACCGGCCTCCTATATTTGGTGTACCAGTAAGCAATTTATACACCAAATATAGAAAAAGGTAAACTATGGCAAATAGAAAAGGTGATGTGGGCGAAATCCGCATTCGTAGAGAGTTTAGTACGCCAGAACTCCATGAAAAGCTCGATAACCTGAAACGCAAGCTGGAGTATAAGCGCAAACGTACTGTGTACCAGTCGGCAATGATTGTCGAAATGCTGTTGACTCACCCTTGGATGAAATCAATTTAAAACCAAATAAACCAAATATATGGACTTTGAGAAATCAACAGCAAAGTACGCGACACGGAAAACGCTCTGTGATTTCGCGCTATTCCTTATAACGATGTCTTCCGTCCTGCTTGGACTAACACTGACAGTGTAATGGTAATGCTCGGAAAGCCAACGGTACTGTATACGGTGACAGACGAACAGTTGAAAGAGCTTATCGTCGAGACTATACGCCAGTGGGAATCCAGACCAAAGCCTGATAAGGAACAGCCGTTGACACGGAAGGAAGCAGCTAAATACCTACGCTGTCATGTAAGCACATTAGATAGAAAATGGAAGAAGCTACGCCATAACGTGGACGGGCAGTTCTTTTGGCTTGAAAGTGAACTGGCAGCACATATCAAAAAATCATGACAAACTACAACGGCCACGAAATCACGGAGTATCCGAAAGGAACAACTAAAGAGCAATGGGATTCTTACGCTGAGGACGTTAAGCGGCATCAGGAATTTATCAAGAACTATCGATTCTTTTTAGACCGGATCTGCAATCACTTGTCATGGTTGGATAAAAATGCAGAGTGGGCGGCAGGTGACATCAGGATTGCGATCTCAAGGGAGATAGACAAGGCTGAATCAATGGACGCTCCGAACGAACCGGGCTACTACCGCGCAAACAACGACTGACATGGCATACGAAAAACAATTCTGGGAACAGCCCTATCACAACAGCAGTGAAGAGGAGCGACTTGAAAAGGAAGTTACCAAACACAAGCTACAACTTTCAATCGCCGTGGAGCTTCTTACCTCGCGTGTAGACACAGCGTTAGCAATGTTCGAGCACGACAAAGACTGGCAGTCGGATAATGATTGGGAGGACATCTTAAAAGCAATGAAATTCATCAACCAGGCTAAAGGCAAAGACATCTACGTAGATGCAAGGCATAAAATCGAAAGCTACCTAGAAAGTAAAAACTATTATCAATGAGACAGATTACAGCGACATATCACTTTTCCGAGAATTACAGGACGAGGAATTTCAGTCAGGCTGAAGCTACTGTTATACTGGACATTGATTATAACACCAAATCTTTTTCTATTAAGCCATACACTAGCTGCGATGCCAGTTTCAAATTCATTCAAACCTCTCATCAGTGGGAGATGTGGAAAGCAATACTCAAAGCAATTGATAGGGCGATTGACTTTGCGAATCAAGAAGTAGGCAACACACCTAAACATGCTGACGGCGCAGCAATAAATGCCGGTTTCGCTAAACTATAAAACCATGAACCAAGAAACGAAGGAACAACTGATTGCTATTCTCAGCAACTACGAAACTAGGTCAAACAAGGATATTCGTTTTCTTATGGAGCAAGCGTTCAAGGCCGGGCAAGGTAAAAAGTATCTGACTTTCCAATCCTGGTTTGAATACATAAAGAGAGAATTACTTGAACTATAAAACCAAAACCATGAATCGATTTATCCAGACAAAGTCCGAAAAGCTAGTAGCGATCTGCAGTGTTGTTTACATCGTTGCTGCGGTTGCTTCTGTTGTGTTCTCTTTAATGTACTGGGGATGAGAGAAATAAAATTCAGGGTATGGGATAATGTTGATTACATGTCAACACCATTCACCCTTCAGGATCTTCAGAGTAAAAAAATACAGTTCACAAGCGATTGTGTGGTGATGCAGTGCACCGGACTCAAAGACAAGAACGGTAAAGAGATTTATGAGGGGGATATTTTTAGAGTTGAAGAGGATGGTGCCGAGGATGGAACGGATATGATTTACTATTTAGTTATCGTGTGGGTGAAGGAGTGGTGTATGTTCTGTACACTTCGGGTTAGTGATGAATATCCAGGTTACCTATCCTATGGATTGAAAGTCCTTGATGAGCCGATGTTTTGGACTTATACTCTTGAGGATACTAATGATAGGAGATTTTACATGTGTGGTAATATTTACGAAAATCCAGAACTACTAAAATGAAAACTGAAAGCGCTGCCCCTGGATGTATCCGAATTTTTCTAGGCCTTATCCTAACGGTAGCGGTATTGTACGTCTGTAAATCATGTAGTCCGAAAATTAACAAGGCAAAAACCAGCGCATATGTTATTGAAAATAGACAAATCTGAACGTGACAACTTCGAAAGGCACTGTGCAATCTACGGATGCAACGCCAGTTTCTTCACCGTTGAAAGCAACCCTTTAATATTTCAAGTTGAGATAAAGGACGGAGATAAAGAGCCTAGCTTATTCCAGATATACGCCATCGGTAGGTCTACCGGTATGGCCCGGCTTGAGGATGTGGTGATAACTAAAAAGTATTGAATTAAATAATAAATCAATGGATACCAAATTAAAGACAGTGAACGGCGAAATAGTCCCGCAAGAGTCGATGAACCCAGCACAATTATTGACGCTGGCCGTTGACAAGGATCTGGATATTTCTAAGCTCGAAAGGCTTATGGAATTACAGAAGGCGTGGCAACTCGATCAGGCGCGGAAGTCTTTCTTTGCTGCCCTTGCGAAGTTTCAAAGTGAAGTTCCTGAAATAAGGAAAAGCAAAGCGGTTGCCTTTAATGAAGTTAAATACAACTATGCGCCACTTGCTGATGTCGTTCGCCAAATCAAAGACACCTGCCGTGATTGCGGATTGTCCTACCGTTGGGAGATCAAAGACACCAAAGAAGAAATAGCTGTTACCTGTTTAGTCACTCACACCGACGGACACACCGAGCAAACAACCATGACGGCGAATCCTGATGACTCAGGAAAGAAAAACAAAATTCAGCAAAGAGGAAGTTCAATTGAATACCTGAAACGCTATACGCTGATAGGCGCTTTAGGACTGAGTACCACAGATTCAGACATCGACGGAATTATGCCGGAGATTTCAATAGACATTCTGCACAAACAATTTATGGAGCATTATAATGAACTGATTCAATTAGACTCGACGGCTACACGTTTCCATCCTGATAACTGGAGAGGTGACAAAACCCAAAAGCTGTACATGAAAGCGATTACCGAGATCCGAAAGAAATTAATTCAGGCAACACCTAAAAAAGCATAGCATGGATTTTTTTGATAGCCTACTCGACGACCGCACCGCGCTAACTTGGATTGACCAGAATAGTAGCGAATGGGATACGGTAAGAATTGGCCGCTTCACTGCGAGTGAAATTCATAGACTCATGGAACCGGCTAAACGTGAGATGACACCAGAAGAACTTAAGGCACGTCCAAAGTCAGGACCAGGCAGTGGTGCAAAATTAACATACGATTACTCCAAACTTTCAGATGCGGCAATGACCTACATCACCGAGAAGGTGGCGGAGGTATTAACAGGACAGCCTAAAAGTCAAGGATACGCCTTCCCTTTAGTTTGGGGGACTGAACATGAAGAAGAAGCCGCAGAGTTCTTCACAAAGATTACCGGACTTGAAACCGAAAAGGTTGGCTTCTTTAAGTACACAGACCACGCAGGAGGAAGCCCAGATCGTATGGTGGGCGCTGATGCCATCTTGGAAATTAAATGTCCCTATGAGCCTGTAAATCAAATTAACTACCTGTTGCTGACTGACCAGTTTGATGTGAGAAGAAACTACTTCCCGTATTGGACGCAGTGCCAGGCGAACATGCTTTTCACCGATAGTAAACTTTGCCATTTCTGCACGTTCGATCCCCGGATGAAAGAGGACAAGCACAAGCTAACGCACATTGAAATAAAACCGGACTTAGAGTTTCATGATTTGATCCGGCAGCAGATTGCGCGCGCGACAAAGGAGAAGTTACAGTTGATACAACTATTAATTGACTGAGTAATGAAGCTATTTCTCGATATCGAAACAGTCCCGAACTACTATTCAACGGTAGCGCACGAGATTAAAGACTTTGAAATTTTCAGAAAGAAGTTCAAGTCTGACGTAGCCAATTTAACTGTACCTGAAATTTGTCAATTGTATTTGGAAAGGGCAGCGCTGTACGCTGAGTTTGGCCGAGTTGTTTGCGTGTCGTTGGGATATGTCAGTGGAGAGGAGATTAAACTAAAGTCTTTTTGTGGTGACTCGGAGTTTCAAATATTAACCGACACGGCATCGGCACTACAAAAAGCCACGTCAATTGTCGCACATAACGGAAAAGATTTCGACTATCCTTTCCTGTGCCGCAGGATGATCGTTAATGCTGTGCCCCTCCCTGATCTTTTAAGGATTCAGAATTTGAAGCCGTGGGAAATCAAGTTAGAAGACACTATCGAAATGTGGAAGTTCGGCCAGTTCTCCTATAAGGCTTCATTGGAAAGTCTGTGTAATCTATTTGAGATACCATCACCCAAAACCGACATGAGCGGGGCTGATGTGGCGCATGTATTTTATGTCGATAAGGACTATGAAAGAATTTCAAAGTATTGTGAAGGTGATGTAAGCGCTCTGATTAACGTCTACCGCACAATGCAGTACCAAGATATATTAACCTAAGCTAACCTCGGATATGTATAACCTAACAAGCGGCTTTAATAATTGTGCCGGTGAAACTTGACTACAAACCGAGAGTGAAGCCCAGGCAGAGAGCGGAGCGTCATTGTTCCCTCTCTGTTTTAAAAAATTGAATTATGGAAAACACACTTGATAATATGCCCTTAAATGAGCCTGAGAAATTTATGAACGCTAAAGGTGTTTTGCCTGAAGACTTCATTTCTTCATCTGGATATTTCGCGGCCATTGAAGGCGCAAAGCTGTTCGCCAACCAGCAACTAGCAGAGTATAAGGCTAAGCTGAAAGAACGCATTAACTGGCTTGATGATGATGGGTATACTCTATCAGCGGCATTACTAAGAAAAGAAATCGAAAACCTATAAACTCTCTGTTTTAAAAAAATTGAATTTATGAAGGCTGTGATATTTCAATTCTCAGAGATAAGCATACATGTACACCCGGGGAAGGACTTATGCTTCATTTTTCGAAACGGATATCCGATTTGGGGTGGTAACAAGGATGAATTGATTAAAATTATAGAGTCTCTACATGATAATGCATAAGTCCAAATTCGCGCCTTTCCCATTAACAATAAAAGTATTGATAAAGAAAAGGGATTGGTACTTATTCCCACAAGGGTGGGCGTGGGTTGGTGGGTTTGCTGAGGTGTCCTATCAACACAGCGCTGGTGAGTATGATATATGGAAAGAGGTGCATTACCCGACATACAAAGGTTATGCATTCTCCTGGTTGTTCCTTCATGTGATTTTTGAAATACGTAAAGGCAAAGGAAACGAGATGCTTGTTGAAAAACGAGAATTAAGAATTCCTGATATGTCAAAAAATTTAAACTAAAACCCCAACCCCCTATGAAACTAAACCGAAATTATTATGAAGATGATGACATGTCACACATCAAAGGTATGAGCACTTATCCTGAACGTACTGAAAAGCCTGTAATGGGAAAAGTAGTAGTTGGAATAGCTGTAGTAGTATTTGTTGTATTGGGAGTCATTGCAGCGGTGAAGTACGCATGAACGAAACAGTAATGATTAAAGTATACATAGCCTCACCTTACACTATTGGGGACGCTGCAATCAATGTGCGTAATCAACTTCTTTGTGCTGACGAATTGATGAACTTAGGTTTTTGTCCTTTTGCGCCGCTTTATACACATTTTCAACATATGTTCAAACCGAGACCATACCAGGAATGGTGCAATTTTGATAACGAATGGGTTAAGGTTTGTGATTGTGTTCTTAGGCTGCCCGGTGAATCAAAAGGCGCAGACAATGAGGTGAGTCTTGCGATCTCTATTAATAAGCCTGTTTTTTATTCGATTGATGAACTAAAAGCCTTCTCTCAATGAGAGACAAAACAACGGTGATACTAGGCGACTGCATGGATGGACTTCGGAATACTGAAGACAAGTTTTATGATTTGGCTATTTGTGATGTGCCTTATGGGATAAACGCCAGTCAAATGACATTAGGGGAAGGAGCTGGTTCATATCGTGCCGCTAAGAAATACAAGCGTGGAGATTGGGATGTTGCCTCCCCCGAATCTGAATATTTTGGTGAGTTGTTAAGGGTATCAGAAAATCAAATCCTTTGGGGTGCGAACCACTTTATAAGTAAAATACCACTTGACTCACGATGTTGGATTATCTGGGATAAAAATAACGGTGGGTCGGATTTTGCCGATGCTGAATTGGCATGGACAAGCTTTAAGTCCCCAGTAAGATTATTTAAATACACCTGGTCAGGGTATATCCAAGATAAAAAAACTGGCTCTGAACGGGAAGACAAGATTCACCCCACCCAAAAGCCTGTAGGCTTATACAAATGGCTTTTAAAGAACTACGCTAAAGAAGGTGACAAGATACTCGATACACACGTTGGTTCAGGCTCAAGTAGAATAGCGGCCTTTGACATGGGCTTTGAGTATGTCGGATATGAAATCGATGCTGACTACTGGGCGGCTGCTGAAAAGCGGTTTAACCAGCATAAGGCACAATTGAAATTATTTGTATGAAGATATAAATGGTAGTGGGTCTGAACTCTGTCAGAAGTAAGCAGAAGAGATAACGCCTAAAACCTGCAATTCTAATGAGACAACATTTAGGAAGACGCGAACGAGAGGCTAGAAAATGGAGGATGAAGCACCGTAAGTCATGGTTTTCTAAGTCTGACCATTCCGGGTCGGTAACGTTACAACTCGGTCGTAAAAAGTCTTCGGAGTCGATGGGTAAAACCGTCGCCCAATTGAAAAAGAGGTTTTCGGGTTGCGTGGTCGATGCTGAAAGATAGCCAATGCGTGCGCTAGAGAACCGACGTAGGACATTGAAAGCAGACTCCTACCATTTTTACTTAAATGATTTTTAACTTTTTAATTGATGGCTGAGTAAATGGCTAAAGACCCCGCATTCCTTTTTTACCCAGGTGATGCCTCGGAGGATACGCAATTCATGAATCGCCTAGAGCGCGGATGTTATTTCGATCTCCTAAAGGCCCAAAAAAAATTCCGTCGTTTTAACCTTGTCCTAATTAAGAAAGTGCTTGGTAATGATTTCCAAGCTTGTTGGCCATCATTAGAATCCGTTCTTCGCAAAGAGGGTGATCTATACTTTATAGGCTGGGCTGATGATGCAATTGAAAACCGCGCCGCCCACGCCGAAAAACAAAAGAAGAGAATTAAGGACTATTGGGATAAGAAGAAATCCGAAAGTATACCAGAGCCAAACCAGAATGATACCACGGAACAACCAAAACAAAACCGGGGTAATTCCTTAGAAAATGAAATTGTAAATGAAAATGAAAATGAAATTAAAAAAGAAGATGAAAGTGAAATTTTAGCCGAGTACGAATATTGGACGCAGGCCATCATCGACGGGATTGATCACAAGTTTCAGCAAATGTTTATGAAGGAATTAATACCACCGGGGCCGCACATTCAGTTTTGGATTTCGGATCACCTGGATCTACTGAATCGATATCCGCGGATGCGCCCACCAGATCAACACGCATTTCGAAGATCATGCCTTAAACACATTCGCGAAAATTTTAAAAAACAGCCCAATGGAAAATCAAATTCAAATATCGCACATACGACAGGACTTGCAGAAGATTTTGCAAAGCGACACAGTTCCGGATAGCTTGGTCAGGTCTGTCGAGTTGTTGCGCGACAAGAATTTCAAAGCCTTGAGTGAATCAATGCCTATCTCAATGACGCAGGTTGTGAAAGATGGTATGCCTATGGTGATGGTGAGTAAAGCGGCTGAAAGGGAACTGATTGCCTTTATCGAATTTGAATTAATAAAACTCAGCACAATGGTCAACATTGACGCAAGGTTGAATTTACAGCGTCATCAGGTACCGCTCATTGCTCAATCGCTGTACGAAGACTTCAAGTATGAATCAATGGAAGATATCGCATTATGTCTAAGGCGCGGGGCAATGGGCCGTTATTCTCCAGAAGGAATTTTCAGATTAGACGGTGCTGTGATTACTAAATGGATGGCTGCATACCTGGAAGAAAAGTACCAAGTAGTCGAGAACAACATCAACGCAGAGAAACCAACACCGGAGCAAAAGTCAGGCTCGAAAGGCTTATTAGAATTGTATAAGGCTGTCGTTGGTGATCACCAAGCGCCAGATGAAAGCAATACCGTCGAGAATAGCTATCAAAGATGGAAGGTAGATCACCCGTATGCATGGTATTCGGTATATGGACTGAAGCAAAAAGTCTGGGCGCAATCCGAAAAGGATGCGGTAAGAATCGTGCAAAAATTGATTGACGCAGGTGAAATAGAAATTGTCGATGACAACGAACTCTGACACACTGGTTCGGCTAAAGGTCGATTTTGCTGACCTTGAAAAAATCACCGATAAATGGGGATACTTCCGGCAAATATACATGGAAATGATACCATTGATTTTGGAGCGCGCTGAGAAAGATGTCATCACTCCGGTAAATCCATACCCAGTTGATTGGGGTTCATTCATGTCTCCTATTGAGTTTAGCGCGTGGTGTTCTATTCGCAGCCACTACATGGCGCTATACCCACAATTCCCATTGTTCAATTACTTCATTGACTTTGCGAACCCTTACCTGCGCATAGGGCTAGAGATGGATGGGAAGGATTATCACAACGCAGAAAAGGACAGATCGCGCGACGAAATGCTTTTAAGATACGGATGGAAGATATTTCGAATACCTGGCAGGGAATGTTTTGTGGAGTACCAGTCATACGATTTGGTTTCGTTAATGGAGGATGAAGAGGAGAAAGCCGAGGCACTGCGTCACTGGATCTTAAACACCTCGGACGGTGTGATCTACGCATTGAAGAAAGTATACTTTGAAAGAGCGGAGCATCATAAGCTATACCCGGAGTTCATCGAGACACTTACAAATCATCGTGGATCTGAATTTGAAGTAGAATGACAGCCATCCCTATCCGAGTCTACAAGCGCCGTCCTAAGTTCTCTGAGCTATCGGATGAAGAGGCCGCTAAACTTGTAAGACTGATAAAACTGTCAAGCGATAACAACGGTATTTTGATAATGAAGAGCCTTCGAAATTCGATTAAGAAAGCCCTTACTGAAAGAAGAGTGAAGCCGAGATTTAAGAAACCAGTTTACCAATGGCTTAACCCTAAACAATGATGGACACGACACAAATTAAAGAAACGCTTATGGTTATGATGGCCATTAAAGCAAAGTACAAAAAAGACAGGGAAGGTAAAGGTGTTATTTCTTGTTCGTGTGGGGGGAAAGTTAATTATGTCGTTGCGCCTAGTAACGGGCATGTCTGGGCTAGTTGTGATAGTTGTTCAATCCGATTCATAGAATGAACCCTCAGCCGAAAGATAAGTGGAAAGTGCCAAGTAACAACCTTATCCCGGTTGCGTCATACCGTGAAAACTATCTGAGTGGCGTTAAGAAAAAAAACAAGTTAGGTAACAAAACACAAATGTATGGAGGTATCAAATTCGATTCCAAACTTGAGGCAAGGGTAGCTGAGGACTTAGATTGGAGAATGAAAGAAGGTGAGCTGGTAGAAATAAAACGACAGGTGAAGATTTCATTGGATGTTAACGGAGTTCACATTACGAACTATTATCTGGACTTTAGAACAGTAGACAAACACGGGCAGGTTAATTACATCGAAGTGAAAGGTTTTGAGACAAGGCACTGGCAATTGAAGAAAAGACTATTCATTGCTTTGCTTCCTGAGATTGACAACGGCGCAACCTACGAAATCATAAAAGCTTAGAAAACAAAAGTTATGAACACAACCGAACAGCGAAGCGAAAAGGAAGCCAAATTAAAGGCTATGCGCGAAGCACAGAAACGCCTCACTTGGATTGAAAATGTTAAGCGTGTAAGCAACTTAACTCAGGAACAGGCAGAGGCAGCATGGACTAGAATATTCAACCCACCGAACCCATGAAAGAACCAACCAAAGAGCAGCGAACAGATGAAAGAGATTGAGAAGAAATTGAAAGAACTGAAAAAACAAGGTGTTGAGTACGTAAGCATCAACGATATAATGCATTGGATGAATAATATTCGATTCAACCAGAGAATAAAAAGAGCTGAAAAACTTGAAAAATAATTATGAACACACTCGAACAGCGAACAGACAAGAAAATTGAAGAAATAAATAAGCAAATAACAAAGTGGAGTAAGGAAAGGGATTGGTGTTGGGAAAGATTTCATGTCTTAGCGTCTAGGGTAGATAAATTAAATAAAAAACTATTACATGCTCAAAAGCGCAAGCCATGAAAGAAGAACTAACACCACAGCAGCGCCTATGACACATAAATATGACATTCTGTTTTGTGGTGAGTATGTGACACCGTTTAGCAGTCCAAGTGCAAGAAAAGCAAACCTAAGTTTCGGGTTTAGTATTAGAAATGAATTTCAAGATGAATCTGAATTTCAGAAGGAGCCATTACTGACAATGGCAAAGGATAGAATAATCAAACGATTGGAGAAAAAGGGATACACTTTTTATAACCATCAGTTCGATAAAGGCTGTGCCAAGCCATAAACGGAAAAGAAGAAGAAGTCCGCGAGGCATTAATGCATTGGCTAAACGACTGTTAAAATCCTAACCCATGAAAGACACAGAAGGCAGTGAACTAGAATCCAGGCAGGAGGAAGCGAAAGGTAAAAATAGTCATTTCGATACTTTATGGAAGCGGTATCGAAAAATGAATTGGAGACATGAGTATGTAGAAAATGGATGCGTGAATGAGACGGATTGTAAACGAATAACTAAATTCCTCCGCGATCAGCTTGCAGCTAAGGATAAGTGGATGAAGGATGCATTAGTAAAAGCTATTCTACAAACAAACGAATTAAATAAACGAGACAAAGAGCTTGCCGAACTCCGAGAGCAACGTGATAGGTTAGGTAATGAATACGAATCAAGCCTAATTGAAATCAAGCAACTCCGAGAGCAGTTGAAGGAAACACAAGAAGCATTTCAAATATTTAAAAAAGGAATGGCAAAAGGCACTGAATTATACGCACATTACGCACATCTAAGAATTGATGACCAGCCATTCACACCATATCAATTAGCTCTACAGGAAATCAAGGAACTGAAGGAAGCGCTGAGGGACATTTTACCCTTAGCAATTTTTTGGGACTGTCAGAACAAAGAAAATGGAGACAGAGAAGCAATCGACCGTGCCCGTAAACTACTTTCCCAATGAAGACATTTAACGAAATTCTTACTGAGATTATACACGAAGATCACGTATACGAAAACGAAACGACTGTTGCGCCTGAGGAACGCGCCGCAAAAGAGTATGCAAAGCAGTGGGTTGCTAAGGCACTGAATGAGTCAGTTATAACTGATAAGACTTACCTACTGGTAGAAATGTATGATGAAGAAATTGACGCACAATGAAAACAGGCCGCATCATCTACGATCCCCGATTCATCATAGCTTTAGGTTTTACCTTCTTTGGTATTGCCTTGTATGATTATTTAGCACATAGTCCTAACGTTATTTACGATTGGTTTAGCTACCTACACTGGTATGGGAAGCTATCAACAGTCGGATTCTGTCTGTGCCTAGCGTGGCTGTTTATATCACAGGTTTTAATTTTCAGAAAGTAAAGTGCTTGCGATTAGAAACTATTATCTTAAAAGAAAATGAGCAACGTTAGTAGGAGTGTATACCAAAAACTAAAGGAGGAGAACAAACGTCTACTTCTGGATTTGTATGTTTTAACGATGACTCCGATATCAATTGAGTCAATTAACACTCGAAAAAAATGGCGAGATAAGTTTACGGAAGAGGCTGAATTTAACGCTTTGTTAAAGGAAGTGGCCCAGCAATATATTAAAGAACATCCTGAATATGATATAATGAAATGGAAACAACCCAAGTCATGACCCTCCATTGCCCGAAATGTTCATATTACCGTGATGTCCGCGGAATTGGTGGCCGTCCTAAAACTAAACTCTGTCCCTGTGGAGGAGACTTTGAAAGAATACAGCACATAGGTAACGGAGTCTATCAGAATGAAAAAGGTGATAGGTTCACACTCTCGCCTCCCAGGGCTTTGAAGATTGAGGAGGTTATTGCACCGGATTATTACTTAAATTATTGAACTCCTAAATGTGTAAGAGTATGAAATGGATAAGCAACCAACTTCCGAAAACAGACACCGACGTTTTAGTTCTTTTGGATGATGAAACTATTTTAATGGGTAGGTGGGTAAATGATAGAATCACACGCGGTCACCATTGGGAATTGTATTGGCAAGAAGGATTAAAGCACATTGCGCCAAGTCGAAGGAACGTTACCCATTGGATGCCTTTGCCTGAACTTCCTCAGCCATGACGATTGCATTCTTTCTATTGGCTGAAATATGATAGCAACAATTTGGGAAGTTTGGAATGACAGGAACGGCGACTTTAACAAGGTTAGAGACGTGCCTATTAGGTTTGGATTTCTAGCAGTAGAAACCGGATTATATTTACTTCTCTTTCATAAGCCTATAATAGATTCATTTCTTTTAAGTTCCGCTATGTTCTTTGCTTTCTTTGATTACCTTATTGGATACGTCCTGATAAAGAACGGTACTTTAGAGCCTCCACGCGGAGTAACTTACCACTGGTTTACTTATGAAGCTAAGAAAGGTGTATTCGATAACCTGAAAACGTGGAGAAAGATAGGCCCGTGGGGAAGGTTCTTAGTTAAATCGCTAGTTTTGATCGGAGCAACTATACTGTTTATTGTATGATGAAACCACTGGGAGGAAAATCTTACGGATCGATACCACACTTTTACGGTTCACGTTTAGGCCCGGCGGATCATCATTGTTCACCGGGCCAACAAGTCATAGCAACCGAAAAGAAAAGAGACAGGCACGATTATATTATTGTACAGGAAAAACTAGACGGTGGCAATGTCGGGGTGTGT
>Ga0196965_1000885_pt1 | contig 13759 bp, 10 predicted proteins | sample S1_20metaG_FD_148668 | JGI IMG/M metagenome (GOLD analysis project Ga0196965, IMG submission 148668) | Soil microbial communities from Anza Borrego desert, Southern California, United States - S1_20 | ecosystem: Environmental > Terrestrial > Soil > Desert | place: USA: California | collected... | reverse complement strand
CTGTATCAGATCCGTTGGGACGAGGCGGACGAGTCACCGGATGTGGAGGTTGATTCGCTGCTTGAACTTTCGGCGCGGTATGTATCGATGGTACACCTGCAGGGGCATTACCGCAGCCAGACACCGGAGCTGATCGATTTCTCCAATCGCTTCTTTTACGAGGGGAGATTGCAGTTGCTGCCCGACAGGAACGTCATCAACAGGGATATTCCTGGCCTGGAATACCGGCATGTACCCGGCATCTGGGAGGATCATACCAATGTTGTTGAGGCAGAGGCCGTGGTTAAACTCGTGCTGGAGCTTTTCCGGCTGCATCCTGGCAAGTCTGTTGGTGTGGTGACTTTCAATGCGCCGCAGCAGATGTTGATCCTTGATATGCTGGAAGCGGAGTGTCGCCAGGCGGGACAGGGTATTCCTGCATCTTTTTTTGTAAAGAACATTGAGAATGTTCAGGGCGATGAAAAAGACATTATCGTATTTTCTGTCGGCTACGCCCCGGATAAAAAAGGTAAGATGACCATGCAATTCGGTAGCCTCAACGTTGTGGGCGGCGAAAACAGGCTAAATGTGGCGGTAACCCGTGCCCGGGAAAAGGTAGTGGTGGTCACCAGTATTTTCCCAGAGCAGTTGAAAACGGCTGATCTGAAAAATGATGGCCCGCGGTACCTGCGGCAATACCTGGAATTTGTGCGCACCGTGCATGAGAAGCAATTCAGGCCTGAAACGCGGCAGCAGCTTGAAGTGAGCAGCGAATGGTACCTCACCAGGCACCTGCAGCAATGGGTCGGCGAACGCCTTCAGGGATACACTTTTGAGGCAGACGCCTTGCCCTATACGGACATCAGCATCCGCAACAGCCGACATTACCTGGGCGCCATACTGACGGACGATGCACGGTATTTCACCGCGTTATCTGTCAAGGATGCGCATGCGTATACCCCTGCGCTGCTCAATGCAAGGAGCTGGCGCTATCACATGATCTTCAGCCGGAATTTCTGGAAGGACCGCGACAAGATGGAGAGCGAATTGATGCGGTTCATCGGAAGCCAGGAATAACAAAAAAAGAAGCCGGGCATTTCTGCCCGACTTCAACTACAACCAGACGCCCTAAAAGAAAGATCAGTGGCCGTTCACGGTGGCGTATTCCGGAACGGATTTTACGGTTTTGATAATGCGCGCGGCGACTTTATACGGATCTGCAGATGAATTCGGTCTTCGGTCTTCCAGCCATCCCTTCCAGCCGTTTTCGACAGTGGCGATGGGAATGCGGATGGATGCGCCACGGTCGGACACACCATATGAAAATTTGTCGATGGATTGTGTCTCATGCTTGCCGGTGAGACGGAGGTGATTATCCGCACCGTAGACGGCGATATGTTCTTTTACACGCGGTGCAAAAGCCTGGCAGATTTCATCATACACGTCTTTCGATCCGCATGTTCTCAGCAACCCGTTTGAAAAGTTGGCGTGCATGCCGGAACCATTCCAGTCTGTTGCCCCCAGGGGTTTACAGTGCCAGTTGATGGCGACGCCATATTTTTCTGCGGTCCTTTCCAGGAGGTAGCGAGCCACCCAAACCTGGTCACCGGCTTCTTTGGCGCCCTTTGCAAAGATCTGGAACTCCCATTGTCCGGTAGCGACTTCAGCGTTGATGCCTTCTACATTGATGCCGGCTTCCAGGCAGAGGTCGAGATGCTCTTCGACAATCTCCCGGCCGAAAGCGTTTTTCGCGCCGACAGAGCAGTAGTAGGGTCCTTGAGGCCCCGGGTAACCGCGTTCAGGGAAACCCAGCGGTTTATCGGTTTCAGGGTTCCATAAAAAATACTCCTGTTCAAAACCAAACCAGAAATCGCGGTCGTTGTCTTCAATGAGTGCCCGACCGTTCGAGGGGTGTGGAGATCCATCCGGGCTCAATACTTCACACATCACGAGGTAGGCATTCTTGCGGCCAGGATCGGGAAATACGGCGACCGGTTTCAGCAAGCAGTCGGATGATCCGCCGGGCGCCTGTTCCGTGGAGCTCCCGTCGAATGACCAGCCGGGACATCCTTCCAGGGTTCCGTCGAAATCTCTTACGATCTTCGTTTTGCTGCGGAGGCTTTGTGTAGGTGTGTAACCGTCAAGCCAGATGTACTCCAGTTTTGTTTTTGACATAAGGCGAAATGATTTTGATATTAAAAATTTATTTTTTGTTACCGGGATGAAGTGTTCCATCCATCCCGGCATGAATTAAAATTTGTACACTGCAGCCAGTGTTAAAGAAGGCATCATATCCGTCGCCTCACCGTCTTTTTTCAGGAAAGAATCTTCAGAGGTCTTGTCCATCCGGATCTCAGGGATCAGCGTAAGGTCGCCTACCTTGTAATTTCCGGAAAGGGTCAGCGCGATAACATTTCCATCGCCCTCATCATCAAGTCCGAAGATTCCCAGGTGACCCTTCTTTATGGAGAAGTATTCGCCGCGTAATCCCAGCGAAAATGTTTCGGAAAGGGTAAGTTTAGGGTAGACTGCGAAGCCGACGAATGAAGTAGCATCGTTGCCCAGATCTTCAACATCATCACCGACAATCACTTCACCTTCCCCGACGGTCTGATAAGAGGCATTGAAGCCGAGGTAGAAGGTTTCGCTCAGGTTATAGCCTGTCGTTAGATCAACCTGGAACAGCGCGCCGGCGGATTCGTCACCGTCACCATCCACATCGGTATCAAGCTTACCGTCCTGGTCACCGTAAATGATATTCAGCCACACACCGCCTGCATCGGATGTTTTTCCAATCTGCGCGCCGATGGTATAGGTGTTCACAGGATTGAACTCCAGCATATCCGTTGGGTTCATCACGGACAGCTTACCGGTCAAACCATTGCCGAAATCAAAATCAGCTCTTAACCCGGTGTGTGTGAAAGGGCCGTAAGAGAAGAGGTAAGATGTGGAGTAATGAAAATTCACGGTCGGGGATATTACCTCGTACCCCAGGAACGTGTTAAACTGGCCGAGATTCAGCGTAACGGCATCGCTAAGCTTCAGGTAACCGTACATCTGGTTGATGATCCGTTGCCCTGTATAGGAGCCGACGCCGGGGCTGCCATTAAAAACGGCGTCTTGTCCTCTCGGACCGAACACCAGGTCAGCAACAAAGCCGGCCTTTTCTCCATTGTAGGAAGCGATCAGGTTAGCCATCCCCAAAGAGAACCCCTTCAGTTGGGCGAATGCGGAGGAAGGACCATAGGTCAGATCGCCCTCGCCGTTTGCCATGTAGGCGTTTCTGGTAGCCATGGAAGTCCGTGCATAGACATCGATCGATCCGGATAACGTGAAGGTTTTGGTCGAATCCTGGCTGAATGCGGAGGAAGAGATCAGCAGGGCGGCAAAAAGACTAAGACATATTTTTGTAATTGTTTTCATATTTTGGTTCCGTGTTTTTTTAACAATAAGCTAAGGTTATCCCGGTGGGGGTATCTCACACCTCCCCGGGATGCTTTAGTGAATTTGATCTACCCGGAAAGTGCTAAAGCGATCACGCTCCGTGTATTTTGCAATGGTATTTAAACAAAGCCCGGAACGACCCGGGCTTTTGTTTATCAGTTTAGGCTATTTCTTCTTTAAGACTTGTGAAATCTGAAGGGAACAGATTCTCGCCGTGCTGGCTGTAATCTGAGCCTACTTTCTTTTCTTCGGCGCTAACTTTCAGCGGAGAGATCAGGTCAGTGATCTTCAGCAACACCAATGAGCCGACGAATGTGAAGGCGACAACGATGACCAGCGCCAGCAGGTGAATAAAGATCAGGTTGGTCGTACCATCGATCAGTAAACCGTTACCCGTTGTGTTCGCACCGTTCACGGCTTGCGTAGCCAACAGGCCGGTCATGATCATACCAACGGCTCCGCCCACACCATGGCAGGGGAATACATCCAGTGTATCTTCGAGCGATGTTTTGCTTTTCCAATGCACCACGACATTGCTGATGATGGCGGCAAAAGTACCGATGAACAAACTGGAGGGTATGGTAACAAAGCCTGCGGCAGGAGTGATGGCAACAAGACCTACCACAGCGCCGATACAGAATCCGATGGCAGAAGGTTTTTTGCCGCGGGCGGCATCGAACAATATCCAGGCGAGACCAGCAGCAGCAGAAGCGGTGTTGGTTGTAGCAAACGCGGAGGCTGCAAGGGCTCCGGCGCTCAAGGCACTACCGGCGTTGAATCCAAACCATCCGAACCACAGCAAACCGGTTCCCAGCAGAACGAAGGGTACGTTCGCGGGAGAAATATGCGCTTTGGATTCACCTTTATTTCTCAGGTACATGGAGGCAGCAAGTGCCGCGAATCCAGCTGACATATGAACAACCGTTCCACCGGCGAAGTCAAGGACGCCAAGTTTGAACAAAAACCCTTCGGGATGCCATGTCCAGTGTGCGAGCGGAGCATAAATAAACAAGGAGAAGAGGATGATAAACAGGACATACGATTTGAAACGGATGCGTTCTGCGAAGGTACCGGTGATAAGCGCCGGGGTGATGATCGCGAATTTCAGCTGGAAGAAGGCGAAAAGCACCAGGGGAATGGTTCCGAAGAGCGGCGCATCGAGAACGTTGGAGAACATGAAGTATTTCATGGGGTCACCAACAAGACCGAGGCCGCCAATGTCATCGCCAAAAGCAAGGCTGAAGCCGACCACAATCCACAACACGCTGATAACGCCCATGGCAACGAAACTCTGTAACATCGTGGTGATGATGTTCTTGGTATCAATCATACCGCCATAGAAGTAAGCGAGGCCGGGGGTCATGAGCAAGACAAGGGCTGCTGCTGCCAGCATCCAGGCAACGTCGCCGGAATTCATTCCTTCCGTATTGATGGTGGTGGGAATGGCCGGCATGAATACCGCCATAAGGCTGATGGCGATAAGCACAATCAGGGGTACAATCGATTTTTTCATTTGGTTATAGTTTAAGGTTATAGGGTTTAAAATTACCTGTGGTGGTTAAAAAACATCACAATTTTTTAACAATAGGGTTAAAAATGAACCAGTTTTGAAAAAAAATCTACGGAAACGATTTAGGTATGGTGCTATTTTAACCGAAAACGTGTTTAAATTGAAAATATCGCAAAGATTTCGGCACCCCTCCCAAATTAATTTTTACCAAATCCGGATTTTCGCAATAACATTTTGAGTTTTCGTAAAAAACGCTGCAATAATTGGCTTCAAGCCCGCCTGGGCCTAGGCCTCGGGACTTAGGCCTTGGGACTTGGATTTGGGACTGGAACTTTGGACTTGCGACTTTGAACCTTGAACTTGATATTTGGCTTGCGTTGGCACCTGGTGAATTCGGCTCTGGGCCTTAGTAATTCTGCATAACTAATAAGTCCGTTGTTTAATAAAACCACTTTCCGTCAGCCAGCATCCAGCACCCAGCATCTTTTTTTGCAGATATTTTAAAGCGGTAGATGCCCTGAATATTTAATTATCAATCGCATCGCTGGAAGCTCGCAACGCGCCGTTATTTTTACTCCACCTCACAGCTATTTTTGCTGCACCTCAAACTATGATAAAACACATTGCACTTCTCCTCGTGGCCCTTGCCCATGCCCTGGTAGCCGATGGACAGGAAAAAGTAAAAAAAGCTCCCGAAATCAGCGAAGGGCAGGGTCCTTACAGCCAACTGATCATCCGCGGCGTCATGTTGATTGACGGCACCGGCGCACCCCCGGTCGGGCCGGCAGACATTGTTATTAAACAGAATCGGATTGTGGCTGTAAAAACGGTGGGCTACCCCGGCATTGCTATCGACGAAAACAAACGGCCTAAACTGGAAGATGGTGGCAAGGAGCTGGACTGTGAAGGCATGTACCTCATGCCGGGATTTATTGATATGCATGGTCATATCGGCGGGAACCAGGCGCCCATCGCCGAGTATGTATTTAAATTATGGATGGCTCACGGCATAACCACCATTCGTGAACCTTTATCGGGAAACGGACTGGAATGGACGATCGATCAGAAAGCGAAAAGCGCCAGAAATCTCATCACGGCACCGCGCATTTTTGCTTACACGGTATTCGGTCAGGGTAGTAAGGAACCTGTCAGTACGCCGGAACAGGCAATCGCATGGGTTGTGGAAAATAAAAACAAAGGAGCCGATGGAATAAAATTTTTCGGAGCACCGCCGGCGGTGATGGATGCCGCCCTCCGGAAAAACAAGGAACTGGGGCTGCGTTCCGCCTGTCATCATGCACAACTTGGCGTCGCACGATGGAATGCCCTGCACTCAGCCAGAGCCGGGTTAACGACACTTGAGCATTGGTATGGCTTGCCCGAAGCTTTGTTTACCGATCGCACGGTGCAGGATTATCCGCGGGACTATAACTACCAGGACGAGCAGCATCGTTTCAGCGCGGCGGGAAATCTCTGGAAGCAGGCCGCTCCACCATATTCCGAACACTGGAACAACGTCATGGATGAATTGCTGGCGCTTGATTTCACACTTGATCCTACTTTTAACATCTACGAAGCCAGCCGCGACCTTCACCGCGCCCGTCGTGCAGAATGGCATGAGGAGTACACCTTGCCGTCGCTTTGGGCATTCTATCAACCCAGTAAGATATCGCATGGCTCGTACTGGCATCACTGGGGTACGGAGGAAGAGGTCGCCTGGCGTGATAATTACAAATTGTGGATGACCTTTGTCAATGCGTATAAGAACCGGGGTGGTCGCGTGACGACGGGATCCGATTCCGGGTTTATATTTCAGTTGTATGGATTTGCCTATATCCGTGAGCTCGAGCTGCTGCGGGAAGCGGGGTTTCACCCGTTGGAGGTCATTCGTTCAGCAACGCTTTACGGCGCACAGGCGCTGGGGAAAGAAAAAGATCTCGGCTCGGTCGAGGTAGGCAAACTGGCGGACCTGGTTGTTGTTGAACACAATCCCCTGCAGAATTTCCAGGTGCTCTATGGCACGGGGGCCGTCCATCTTACAGACGACAACAAGGTTATCCGCGTGGGCGGTGTAAAGTATACGATTAAGGATGGGATTGTCTACGATGCCAAAAAATTACTGGCCGATGTCAAGAAAATCGTCGATGATGAAAAGAAGGCAAGCGGTTTCAAACTGAAACAGCCTGGCGTAGAATGAAGCGCGTTCGATAAACGGTTAGACGATACATTTTTTCCACCACCATTGAAAAACGATCAGTCCCCAGATCCTGGCGTGAATATCACCGGGATTGCCCGAAAACAGTTGCTTCTTTAACTTGTCGATGGTGGGATAATCGAAGATTTCCTGTTCGTGGATAAACTTCTCCGAGAGCAGATCATCGTTGATGAGGCTTTTCATTTCGCCGCGAAACCATTTTAACAGCGGGACCTCAAAACCTTTCTTGGGGCGGTTATATAATGCCCGCGGGAGGATGTCTTTATAGGCGTCCTGCAGGATACGCTTCCGGCTGTGTGCGTTAATCTTGTAACGTGAAGGCAGGCCGAAGACAAAATTAACAACGTCGACATCCAGGAAAGGTGTTCTTACCTCCAGGCCATTGGCCATGCTCATCATATCCACTTTTGTCAGCATGTCGTTCGGCAACACCAGCTGCATGTCGGTGAAAAGGACATCATTCATGTCCGCGTCTTCGGGCAAATGCTGCAGGATTTTCTTTTTACGGGGAACAGATTCGTTAAGCCACAGGTTCATCCGGAGGTCGGGGTGAAGCATCTGCAGCGCCTCATCCTTGTCTGCGAAGGTTGCCCACTGCCAATAGCGATCCCGTGCATTTCGTTTCATGCCTTCCGCAAAACGGGCCAGTTGCCGGACTTTATTGCTGAACGTACCATTCCTGGATCGCGGTAGTACCTTCCACAGGGGACCGAGCGCGCTGACGATATTTTCTTTCATGCCCGGATGCAGCGTCCGGTAAAATGCAGCGTGTTTATTGTAGCCCGCCAGCATTTCGTCCGCGCCATCACCCGATAGGGCTACCGTGGCGTGTTTGCGCGTCTCTTTGCTGAGGATGTACACCGCAAGCGCGGAGGAATCGGCAAAGGGTTCGTCTAGATAATTCAGGATGTCATGCAGGTGCCGGTAGAGGTCGTCGTTCCCAAGGGAGAAAACGGTGTGCTCCGTTTTGAGTTTTTTGGCGACCATCTGCGCATAATGCGTTTCGTCAAAGAACTTTTCGTCGCGGAAGCCAATGGAAAACGTGTGAAGATCAGTTTTGTGACGGCTGGCCAGGGCCGCAATAACAGATGAATCGATACCGCCGCTCAGGAACGATCCAAGGGGAACGTCGGCAACCAGTCTGCGTTGCACCGCCGCTTCCAGTGTATGGCTGAATACTTTTTTTGCTTCGTCGTATGGCATCGGATTGCGCTTCGCGGTTGCAGCATCATAGGGTATCCGGTAATACGACTGCACGTCCATACGCTGCCGGTGCAACGTTATGTAATCGCCCGGCAATAGTTTTTTAACGTTGAGAAATATGGTGTCGGGCGCCGGAATATAATTCAGCTGGAGGTAAAGGTATAGCGAGTTGTAATCGATATTCTTTTCCAGTCCATACTGCAGCATTGCCTTCATTTCTGACGCGAACAAAAACTTGTCATTGTCGAAGAGGTAATACAGTGGTTTGACGCCGAAACGGTCGCGGGCCAGGAACATGGTCTGTTCCTGAAGGTCGTAAATGCAAAACGCAAAGAACCCGTTCAGCTTGTTCAGGCACTTCTCCTTCTGATCGATAAAGAGTTTCAGCAGGACCTCGGTATCCGACGCCGTAGTAAAGCTGATACCCTTGTCCTCAAGTTCTTTTCTAAGTTCGCGGTAATTGAAGATTTCGCCATTAAAGACCAGGCAGTATCGCTTCGACTCATCCCACATCGGCTGATGAGCAATCGAACGCGTATCGATGATACACAACCTGCGATGGCCCAGCCCTACCCAGTCGTCCAGGTAAATGTCCTGGAAATCCGGGCCCCGTTTTTCGAGCGACATCGTCGCATTGGTAACGTGGATCTTGTGAATCTTTCCGACAAGGTTAAAGGCAAAGATACCGGTGATGCCGCACATGGTTTCAGTCTCAGGTGGATATTCCGGTGTAAGTTACGGCATTACAGTTTACACGAAAACCCGTTCATCAGGCGGAGCGGCATACTACCGCCGAAATAGGTCGTGACTACAGGGGCTTGATATAAATATTCTTAAACCAGACTTCATTGTTATGATCCTGAAGCGCGATATGCCCCTTGCCGGCAGACCCGTAGCCGGGGAAATCCTTCCATTTGGTTTCAGCCACACGCTTTTTCCAGTCCGCTGTCTGTAAATCGTATTCCACGACCTTTACGCCATTCAACCAGTGCTCCACGTGATTATGATTAACAACCAGCCTGGACGAATTCCACGTGCCGACTGCGTTTGATTTTCGTTCGGCCGGCGCCAGCATATCGTAATTCGCCCCGGTGAAATGAACATCTCTTACATCACCGGGGTACCCTTCGTCATCCAGGATCTGGTACTCGGGACCAGTAGCGTAGGGCTGATCGTATTCTTCGGTGACATGAAACATTACACCACTGTTGCCCTGAGGGGAGATCTTCCAGTCAAAAGCAAGTTCGAAATTCTCATACTGTTCCAGGGATATGAGGTCGGCGCGTTTGTTTTCAGCATTTTCTTTGAAGGGTTTGCAGTGCAGTGTGCCACCCGTTACTTCCCAGCTATCATTGTCAAGGTTCTTAAAAGTTCTCCACCCGTTTTTGCTGGTGCCGTCAAATAGCGATATCCATCCTTCTGACTGCTGCTGTTGCGTCAGCTGATTATCCGCGGCGGACACAAAGCGAGTCGAATCGGTGGCGGTTTGATTATCCATCTTCTTTGTCTGGCATGCGTAAAAAATCAGTGCCACGACGACAAGCGTAAAACCTTTGTTCATAGGACAGTTTAGTTTTGTGTTCATGTTCATTCGTGGCCGGCGGCCGGCGATTTACGGTTTCAGTTGCCCAAAAATCCAGACCTTTGTGAATGCGCCAATTCCCACACAATGGGTATCTTTTTTTTCATTGATGTTGGTAAGCGAGAAAACCTTGTAATCTTTTACCTGTATATTTTTATTGCTTACCCTGACATCCTGCTGGTCCGCTTTTCTATGCATAGCCTCCTGGTGCTTTTCCGGCGCAGGGTTCGTGAGATAGGCTACTGCGGCGATCAGAAACACCAGCACCAGTCGCAGGATCAGCTTCATCATCCTGAAAAGGAGGAACAAGGCCAGCGCCACGACAACAATGATAATAATGGTATTCATGATTCGAAGATCTTACCGGGATTAAGAATGCCGTGAGGATCAAAGGCTTTTTTAATGCCGCGCATCAGTGCAATATTAGCATCACCCATGGCAATGTGCATGTACGGCTTCTTGGCAATGCCGATACCGTGTTCGCCCGACAGCGTTCCGCCCAGGCTTACGGTGAGCCGGAAGATCTCGCCGATACCATCCATCACTTTGGTATCCCAGTCTGCGTCGCTGATGTCTTCTTTTAAAACGTTGATATGGAGATTGCCATCGCCCAGGTGCCCGTAACATACCGTGTTGAACCCGTAATGTTTGCCAATTTCCTTGATACCAACGATAAGACGGGGGAGATTTGCACGCGGTGCAACCACGTCTTCTGCTTTCGTCAGGGTATAGGCATTTACGGCCGGAGAGATATTTTCCCGGATTTTCCAAAGTTCTGCTTTCTGCGCCGCTGTATCCGCAAAAAGTATTTCGCCTACCTCGAATTTCTCCACCACATTCATGACGCGTTCCGCATCGCGCATCAGAACTTCATCTTCATTACCGTCCAGCTCGCACAACAGGTACGCATCCATGTTTTCAGGAAAGGGTGTTGTAACCTTTGCCGCGTATATTTTTTCGCAGTAGTCGATTGTTTTCAGTGCGGCTTCGCGTTCGAAAAACTCCATTCCGGAAGGGGTTACGCCCGCGATAAAGATGGCGGCAATAGCCCTGCAAGCCTCTTCATTGCTTGCAAACGGCATCAGCAGCAGCACGGATTTCGAAGGAAGGCCGCGGAGTTTGAATACAATTTTTGTAATGATCCCCAGTGTGCCTTCGCTGCCGCACATGAGCTGCGTGAGATTATAGCCGGTTGAATTCTTCAGCACGTTCGCGCCGGTCCAGATCACGTCGCCGGTCGGAAGCACGACTTCCAGGTTCAGCACGTAGTCGCGTGTAACGCCATACTTCACGGCTTTGGGCCCGCCGCTGTTTTCCGACACGTTACCCCCGATAAAGCAGGATCCACGGCTCGCGGGGTCGGGTGGGTAGAACAATCCTTTTTCACGCACCGCCTGCTGAAATACTTCCGTGATAACGCCCGGCTCTACTGTCGCCTGCAGGTTCAGCTCGTCAATGTGCAGGATCCTGTTAAAACGTTCCATCGAGATGACAATACCATTGCGGATGGGCAGTGCACCGCCACTGAGGCCTGTTCCGCCACCCCGGGGTGTAACCGGTATATGGTGTTCATGGCAAAGTTTCATGATCCGGCTGATTTCGTCCGTACTTCCCGGCTTGAGGACGACATCGGGCAGGAAGGAAAAGTCCTCGGTCTCGTCATGCGAATAATCATAACGCTTTTCAGCGTCCAGGATAAGGTGTTCACCGCCAACAATGGCCTCAAATTGGCTAATGAGGGTGGTGGAGACTTCTGTAAATGCCATGAAACTGATATATTTGAATACTTTTTAAACTATTATGAAGCAATTTTTTAACATCAAAATTAACGAAAAGCTTCTTCTTCACTTCCTTGTGGCGCCAATGCTTTTACTTTTATCGTGCGCTTCGCAAAAGCACGTAAGTGTCCGCGACCAGCAGGTGGACAAAGTTATCTCCACCGCAAGAAGCTTTATCGGAACGCCGTACCGCTATGGCGGAACCACCCGGTCCGGAATGGACTGCTCCGGTCTTCTCATGAACTCTTTCCACACCATTGACCTGTCGTTGCCCCGTAGTTCGGAAGCGCAAAGCAAGGTGGGCGAAGAGGTTAAAATGAGCGATCTTCAGCCGGGCGACCTGGTTTTTTTTGCAACCGGTAAGAAGAAGCGACAGATCACCCACGTTGGACTTGTAACCGAACGGAAGGGAAAGGATCATGTGAAGTTTATCCATGCTTCCAGTTCACTGGGGGTGGTGGAGACAAACCTCCTGGCGGAATACTATCAAAAGAGATTCCGGGTCGCACGCAGGGTGATCAATTAAAAGGTGTTGTTTGAAATGCGTTTCCGGGAAAAAGGGCCGGTTTTTATTGTTGTAAGATGAAAGTTACCATAGAAGAACAGTTTTTTACAGGCATCGATTTTACACACCATGCGCTTGCCCCTGGCGACTACGAGCGGTGTATTTTCCAAAACTGTAATTTTTCGGAAACAGACCTGGGCGGGATGATTTTTTCGGAGTGCACCTTCGGGGATTGCGATCTCAGTATGGCAAAATTGAAAAATGCTTCCTTCCGGGAGGTTATTTTCAAAGGATGCAAGCAACTGGGCTTGAGATTTGATGCATGCAATTCACTGTTGTTGTCGTTCAGTTTTGATTCCTGCGTGCTGGACTTTTCCTCCTTTTATAAACTGAAACTCAAAGGCACGCGTTTTAAGGCGTGCAGGCTCCATGATGTGGAATTCATTGAAACCGACTTGACGAAGGTTGTCTTCGATGACTGCGACCTGGATCGGGCTACTTTTGAAAATGCCGTATTGGAAGGCGCTGACTTCCGCACCGCGAACAATTTCAGGATTGATCCGGAAGTCAATCGTATGAAAAAGGCAAAATTTGCTGTCTCGAATGTTGCAGGCCTTCTTGATAAATACGAGATCGTAATCGAATAGACAATTTAAACATGGCCATGCTGCTGTGGCCACATGTCGCTTCAGACGTCCCTGTGCGCCGTGTGTTTGCTCGTGTCTTGCCGGCAAAACAAACCTGAATTTATTTCACTTAATTGCAGGGCGCAATGTAAATTCACCTTATGTCATCGCGAAGAAAATTCATCAGGCTTGCCGCCATGGGAACGGGGTTAACGCTCACCAACGGATTGGCCAGCGCAATTCCCGTGGGCGCCGGTGGTCCCATTGTTTTATCTACCTGGGATTTCGGTTTGCAGGCAAACGTGGAAGCATGGAAGATCTTATCGGCGGGAGGTCGCGCGCTCGACGCCGTGGAGGCTGGTGCCCGTGTGCCTGAAGCAGACCCGAAAGAAACGTCGGTCGGCCTTGGCGGATTGCCGGACCGCGACGGTAATGTCACCCTTGATGCCTGCATCATGGATGAACATGGCAACTGCGGTTCTGTAGCCTATCTGCAGCACATCGTTCATCCCATTTCGGTGGCACGACTCGTGATGGAAAAGACGCCGCATGTTATGCTCGCGGGCGAAGGCGCTCTTAAGTTCGCGCTGGCCAATGGTTTTAAAAAGGAAAAATTATTAACCGCCGAATCGGAAAAGGCCTGGAAAATATGGTTGAAGAAAGGTGAGTATAAACCGGTGGTCAACATCGAGAATCACGATACCATCGGGATCATTGCGCTCGATGCGAAGGGTAATTTGTCGGGAGCGTGTACCACCAGCGGTATGGCTTACAAGATGCACGGGAGAATCGGCGACTCGCCGGTCATCGGGGCCGGGTTGTATGTCGATAACGAAGTGGGCGCGGCGACGGCCACGGGAATGGGGGAGGAAGTCATCAGGATCGTTGGCTGTCACCTCGTGGTCGAGCTGATGCGC
>Ga0196965_1000884_pt1 | contig 13763 bp, 11 predicted proteins | sample S1_20metaG_FD_148668 | JGI IMG/M metagenome (GOLD analysis project Ga0196965, IMG submission 148668) | Soil microbial communities from Anza Borrego desert, Southern California, United States - S1_20 | ecosystem: Environmental > Terrestrial > Soil > Desert | place: USA: California | collected... | reverse complement strand
CACCAAGATCGATGAACACACCGAAGTTTGTCATGTTCTTGATAACACCTTCCAATACCTGGCCTTTCTCAAGGTTAGTAAGGATAGCTGCCTTCTGTTGCTCGAGATCTTTCTCGATGAGGACTTTATGAGACACAACTACGTTATCGTTCGTGTAGTTGATCTTCACGATCTTCACTTCAATTGTCTTATTAACATAGATATCGAAGTCGCGGATAGGCTTCACATCGATCTGTGATCCTGGCAAGAAAGCTTCAATGCCGAATACATCAACGATAAGACCGCCTTTTGTTCTGCGCTTAACGAAACCTTCAACAACTTCATCTTTATCAAGAGCCTTCTGCACATATTCCCAGCCTTTCACAAGCTTCGCTTTTCTGCGGCTAAGGATAAGCTGACCCATTGCATCTTCTCTTTCTTCTATGAAAAGATCGACAACATCACCTATCTTCAGGTTCTGCATGTCTTTGAATTCAGCTAATGGCACAAGACCGTCAGACTTGAAACCGATGTTAAGAATAACATCGCGGTCGTTGATACCTACTACAATACCCGATACAACTTCCCCGGTGTCAACCGTTGTTACCGTACCAGAGTACATCTTGTTCATTTCTTCGCGCTTGTCTTTAGAGTATCCTTCTCCAAAGCCTTTGCTTTCAAACGCTTCCCAGTCGAACTGGCCTGGAACCTGTTGAGTGTAAAGTGACTTACGAAGTTCAGTTACCGGAATTGCTTCGGTAGTGATCTCTTCTTCTTCACGCTTACGTCTTTTTGCTGCTTCGATCGGATCTTCATCATCAGCATCTGCGGCTTTCGATCCTTTCGATTTGCTTGTTGGTGCAGCACCTGCTGGTCCTGCTGGCTTTTTTGGACCTCTTGAAGAAGGTCCTGATGTTGCTTTTGCCATAAATAAATTAGCGCCCTGATACATGCAGAAAACGGGCAACTTCCTGCAAATTTGGTTAAATAATGGCCTTTTCACCCGAAAAGACCCCTGTTCGTTAGAGCAGGGCTGCAAAGGTACAAAGAAATTTGATTTTGGGGAAGTTGGGTTTGAAAGGGATTATGGCGCCCCCCGATATCCCAAATGCGCACGGCTTTACCCTTATCGGGGCCGGGCTTTCGCTGCAAGTCCGGCCGTGCACAAGCCGACCCGCTTCGGGCTTTCCGCATCAATCCCTGACGCAGGGCGAGCTCGGACCGGGCGTTTGGTGTATCTGGATCTGGGTATTTGTATTGCCGGATGCAAGCCAAGGTGGAAATTGCTAGATTAGGACTGTATTTTGCAAAGGACTATCCATAAATATGAAAAAAGCACTGTTTGTACCGCTTTCAAATAAGGAAGACACTGCCGTTGAACGCGACATGCAGTTATCCCCCCAGCAGCGTGTCGACCGGATGTTTGAACTCATTGACGTGCTTATCAATCTTCAGAAAGAATATATCCTGCCGCACAAAGAAAATTGTATCACACTGAAACGAACGCGTGGAACATTACCGGAATGATTTAGATGCTTCACAGCAACACTGTTCAGAACGAAACTGCTTTAAAACGTAAGATTTAACCAATTAGACAATCGTAAAATCCAAATCAGAAAGGGCAGAATGATCCAGCCCTTCTGATTGGCATGCTTTAACAAGCATCATTTTAAGGAATGTCGTCGAAATTAAGTGTACCGACTGCATAATTGATCAAAAGATCCTGGAACATAAGCGTATAACGCGCGCTTTCAAAATCCGATTGGGCGCGGGTCAATATTTGATTTGACTGGGTTAATGCAACAATGTCGGATATCCCGAGTGCGTATCGTTCCTTTTCCAAGGCATTAGAAGTTTCTGCTGCCTCAAGCTGGGAAGATGCAGCCTCAAAAGCAGCTTTAGCATCCTGCAGATTCTGATGAGCGAGCATGACCTCGCTTTTGACAATTATTTCAGTGTTCTCCTTCTGCAGCTTTGAATTTTCATATGCCATCTTGCTCCTGATTATATTCGAACGATTTTGAAACGCATTATATATCGGAATACGGAAAGAAACACCGTAAGTTAACTGCGTATTGTCTTCTGTAAACTGATCTTTGAATCCTCTGTTCGATGGATACTGCTCCGGTGTCATATTTTCCGTGCGATACACATAATTATACGCTGAGCCATAGCTTGCAAACAAACTCAAGTTCGGAAAATAAGCACTTTTGCTTGCCGAGAAAGTATACTGAGCCGATTTCTCAAGTTCCTCAGCACGCTTTAAATCGCTTCGTCTTTCTCCCGCTGTAGCATAAAGGTCATTGATGTTTATTTCCATTTTGTCAAACGTCCAATCGGGCTCCTGGAGATCAAAGGGTAAAGTTGGATCCAGCTGAAGCGTTTGTGCTAGTATAGCTTTATCATTTCTGAGGGTGTTCTTTGCCCGAACCAACAAAAGCTCAGCATTCTTGAGCTGAAATTCCTGATTCTTTAAGTCCACCTCAGCCCGAGTCCCGGCATTCACAAACTCCTTAATTTGATTATACTGCTGTAGCTGAGTTTCAACGTTTCTTTCATTTATGAAAACCAATCGCTGATCAAGCAACACAGTTAGAAATTGCCTGCTGACGTCGCGAATTACATCCTGGCTGCTCCTTTGCACAAAATGCAATTGTGCCTCATAAGCACTGGATGATGCCCTGTAAGAATTCAATACATTCAATCCTTGAAATAAGGGCATGTTTGCATCAATCGAAGTATTTACAAAATCAAGAACACCATTTATGACGCGTCCTTGTTGCTGGTTAAACGAATTACCATCGTTTCTGCCTGCATTTCCATTGACATTTACACTTGGCCCGAAACTCAGCAGTCCTGCAGATTTAGTAACCTTAGTGGCGGTTAACTGATTCTTTTGCTGGTTTAAATTCAGATTATTATCCAATCCGATTTTCACGGCATCTTTAAAAGTTAAGATTGTGCTATTTGGTTTTTCCTGCGCTACCACTGTGGACGCTAGGAACCACAATCCTATTAATACTGTCTTTTTCATATTGAAACTCTTTCTAAAACCTTGGTATCCTCAACAACAGCGCCGTCGGCAACACGCACGATGCGCTTGCCATAACGTGCATTTTCTTCCGAGTGGGTAACCTGGATGATGGTGATCCCTTCATCATTTAACTTTTGAAAGATCTCCATGATCTGCTTGCCCTGATCGGAATGCAGATTCCCGGTAGGCTCATCGGCAAGAAGTAATTTTGGCTGTCCTACGATCGCACGGGCAATACCAACAAGCTGCTGCTGACCGCCGCTCAATTGTTCCGGGAACAAATCTTTCTTCGCAACCATGTTGAAACGATCCAGCATCTCGGCAACCATACTTTTACGCTGACTCCCGCTTACACCCTTATATAACAGCGGCGTTTCGATGTTTTCATAGACAGTCAGCTCGTCGATCAGATGGTACGCCTGAAAAATGAACCCGATGTAGTTCTTATGCATATCTGATTTCTGCTTTTCCTTCAGCTTGTGAACGGGCTGATCGAAGAAAAAATATTCGCCCGCAGACGGTTCGTCCAGCATGCCAATGATGTTCATCAACGTTGATTTGCCGGCACCGCTGGGCCCCATAATGGTCAAAAATTCTCCTTGTTCAACATCAAGGTTTACTCCTTTAAGAATGAAGGTCCGCTGGAATCTGGAATCGATGTATTTATCGATATCTCGTAGTTTTATCATGTGCGACTGTTAAAGTAATCCGCCGGTTTTCCGAACGGTATCGGCCCAAAAGCCAATAATGGTGCCAAGCGGATTCCCAGCCAAAAAGCCGCGTAGAAAGTGATTCTGTGGCTATCTTGTCGTTCGCTTATGAAAAGTAGTGTCCGGAAACGGATATTCCGTTCGTCACATTTTTGTCGGTTTCAGCTGCGGCATCATTACCTTGAAATCACGAACCAATGGAATCGACACCCTCCTACCGCAAAATAATTCAACTGAATGACCAGTTTGCAAAAACGTCTTTACGACGCAGGTTTTCAAACGAGGTTTATATATCGAAGACAAAAGTTATTGAAACATCGTACTTGTCACCATACTCTATTAAGTATGTTCACGAGGGTTCAGATCACTACAAAATTGGTGGGCAGTCGCGGAAGCTGACGCAGCAGTCGGTGCTCGTCACAAATGCTGGCACCGACATTGAACTCATCGGCGATTCGAAAAAAAGTAAGGTGAACTTTAACCTTGGAATGTCCATCTTCGTCGATGAGCACGTTGTATCAGAAGTTAGCAGCACACTTACGCTTTCATCTCGGGATATAGTCGAACATGCTGAATCGATGATAAGGCCGACCTTTTACGACAACGTAGTTCACCATGATCAACAGTTTACCAGATTCGTCAGCTCGCTCTACGACTATTTCAGCCAGTATCCTGACACGTATCTGTCCGACAACTGGTACTATCTCATCGCAGAACAATTATTGTTTTTTCACGATCGCTCCTTACGTCAACTGGCTTCATTGTCGCAAAAGAAGCTTACGACAAAGAACGAAATCTTAAAACGAACCTACTTCGCCGATGAATATTTACGAGACCTCGGTGCAGATACCTTTTCACTTAATGAAGTGGCGCGCGTAGCGGGACTTTCCAAATATTTTTTGATCCGAAGTTTTCGCGAAATATTTAAGGTAACGCCACATCAGCGTTACTTGCAATACAAGACACGACTGGCCTCGCATTTACTCAGGAAACATTGTCCGACCGAAGTTGCCCTGCTACTGCATTATCCAAGCGTGCAATCGTTTAGCAGGCAATACCGCCAAATAACAGGAATAACGCCGAGCAAAGCGAATTTGAAAAAATGAGCAATATCTGATAACACTTTGCGTAGCATTGAGCGCTTGCTTTGCATACCAACAATGATCAGATGAACAAACTAATTCGACCTATGCACTTGTCATTACTTCTAATTTCAGCATTTATCGGCTGCAATGATGATGATCAGACTCCAGCGCGAACATGGCAACATAAAACCGGAATTACCGCAAAGCCGTCTTTTGGCATTGAAGCATTTGATAATATTCTGATCATTGTGGGCGATCAAGGGCTTATCAAACGCTCCGAAGATTCAGGTGCAAACTGGACTACGCCAGAAAGTCCGGCTGCTCAGCGACTCAATAGTTCGAAATTCGTCGACGGCATGAACGGGTGGATCTGCGGAAGCAATGGCACCATGTTGATGACACAGGACGGCGGCACAACGTGGCAACTGCAACCGACGCCAACAACAAGTCACCTGAATGAAGTTGATTTTATCACTGCGACTGAAGGCTGGGCGTGCGGCTTTAACGGCACAATCCTTCACACGGTTAATGGCGGAGCAACATGGACGCAGCAAGTATCGAACACAAACAAATATATCAGCTCGCTCGATTTTAAGGGCATGAAAGGTGTTGCGTGCGGAAGCGGCGGCCTGATCTTGACAACAGAAAACTTGGGAGAAACCTGGACGGAGCGCAATTCGAATGTAAAATCGGATCTGCAGGAAATAGTAATCCTTAACGATTCCGAAGTAGTCGCTGTTGGAGGATCCGGAACAATTCTGAAAAGTACCAATGCAGGTCAGGACTGGAAAGTTGTTCAGCAGGAATTCTTAGAAAACTTTCTCACCATGATTTTCATAAACGAAAAAGAAGGATGGATCTCAGGTGAAAAAGGCGTTTTGCGGCACACGAGCGATGGTGGCGAAACATGGACGAAAGAGCCGTCCCTTCAGGCGATGTACATTAGCGGATTAACGGGGAACGATAAAAAAGTGTGGGCGGCGGGATCTTCAATTTTTGAATGCGCCTGCAACTAAAAGATAATCGGATACAGGATAACATCGACGCGCCGGTTCATCTGCATGCCGTTCCATGTACGGTTGGAGTACACAGGATTGTCGAGCCCCCAATTCTTTATCGATATTTTAAATTCAGGAATAGCACGCTGTATCAGTAATTCGCGCACAGCAACGCTTCTCATTTCCGACAACCATTCATTATACTGCTTTCCGCCAATAGGGTCAGTGTGACTGATCAATTGAATGTCATACTTATCGAGCAGATTAGGGATGGAGTCCAGCCAGTGATGCAGCGAGGTTACCTGATCCTCGGAGATGTAATAACTACCTCCACCGAAGTAAATACTTTTACGAATCTCTTCGACAGATTGGCCGCTAAGCGCAAAAGACACAGTCATCAAAATGATCAGCATGAGCGAATGCATGATTGAATTTAGCAAAGAATCAGCTATCAAACATGCCACTCGTGTAATTAAGAAGTCATTAACATATAAATGAACGATGATAATTGAAGGGACTGGACTTAAGTTTTGCCTTCGTGATCGAAGCTATCGATTGCAGCGCCTGCCTTACGGAAATTGTAATCCGACCAAACAGCACGGATCAAGCCGTGACTGTATTTTCTGCCAAGCTGATGATACAATTCCGAAAAAGTAGCCTGATTGGAACGAAGTTCAATCGCGGCGACAACCTCGAGGATCGATTCTTCATCCATCAGAGCTGAAAGATCCACCGCATGAAGCTCAACAGCTTTCGCCAAGTGTCCTTCAATTGTTGAAATTGCCAGCTCCCGTTCTTTCGCTATGGCTGCAACGGGCATTCCACCCTTGAACATATCAAGTGTGATATCGTACGTGCTGCGCTCATCGCCATCCTTTTTCTTTTTGCCTCTTTTCTTTTTTGCCGGCTTAGGCTCCTGTGCCGATACCTCAGTGCGAATTTCATCGATGACTGACTGGCGCTTCGCGGCGAGCTCAGACGTATCAAAAGATTCAGGCGTCAGTTCATTTCCGGTAAGAACTGTCTCTACAATAGACAACGCCTTCTCAATCTCTTTGATCTTCTTCATGAAAGAAACATCAAGCTCACCCAATTGATTGAGGTATGTTTTAGCGCGCTTGACTTTTTTGATTTCCTCCTGGTGTCGAAGGAGATGGCGCAGCTTTTCAAACAAAACGCGCTTATAGTAATCACTCCCTTTCGTGATTCGTTCCCGCAGTAACTGCTTGTCGTTATGAAAGAGAGCGTTTAGCTGCCTGCGAAATTTTTGGGTATTCTCGCGCTCATCCTCCACCTGCGTGCAAATCGCATTTAACAGCTCAACGTGTTCTTTATGAACACCCTCCTTGTTATCACGGATCACGTAGCGTAACTCTCGTACAATTCCAGTGAAATCGAAAGTCGAATCAAGCAAGTGCTGCACGTACTCCAACTGGCCCTTGCTGATCTGTTCTTCAAGCTGACTCGGATGATTTCTTTCCGAAACAAAACCTGCGACATTTTTATCCGTACTGATGGATGACGGCCTGACTTTCGTTCTGAGAATTAAACCGTTTAATGACGTAAGTCGCGAAAGCGCAACGTAAACCTGCCCATCTGCAAAAGCTTCGCCGACATCAATGATGGCTTTTTCAAATGTCAGCCCCTGACTTTTGTGAACTGTGATCGCCCATGCAAGCTTAACGGGATATTGCTCAAATGTGCCAACCACGTCCTCGCTCATATCCTGACTCTCGTCCAGCGAATATTTCTTATTTTCCCAGCGGTGCTTCTTCAACTTATAGCGTTCATGACTACCGGCCATTTCAACCCAGATATCCGATCCGTTGATTTCGGCTACCGTGGCAAGTTTACCATTGTAATACTGACCTTCCGGATCGTTGCGCACAAACATAACCTGTGTTCCGGTTTTCAATTCGATGTTTGGTGAAACCGGATACATGCCTTCCGGAAACTCACCTTCAACATCCGCTGAAAAGAAATGCGACTTAGATGACAGCTGTCGTAGCGCGCGAAGATTCAGATCATCTGCTTTGTAATTATGCGTCGTTAGCGTGATCACTTCATCAATCTTCGAAATCTCGTCTTCCGACTTGTAGTGTCTGTTAAGCAGTTCGATATCGGCGTCTGTTACTGTGTTGTTCCGAAGATTATTTAGTAACGTAATAAAACCATCATCCTGCTGACGGAATATTTTATCGAGCTCAATAAAAATCAATTTCGATTGTTGGAGCGCGCGTGCTTCATAAAACCACGGTGAATTATAATACTCACCGAGAAGCGATTCTTCATCCCGCTTGACAACTGGCGGCAACTGATACAAATCACCAATGAATAATACCTGAACGCCACCGAAGCTTTCGTGAAAATTTCCGCGTAATGATCGCATACGATAATCGATCGCGTCAAGCAGATCGGCACGAAGCATACTTACTTCGTCGATCACAAGCAGGTCGATTGATCGCAGCACTTGCTTACGAATGCTATTCAGCGGATGCTTTCGCGCAAGAATGCTTTGCGTGTAAACGAACTGAGACGATGAAGAGCTATTGAAGGATGAATTTTCACCTGGCAGAAACGTACCAGGCGGCAACAGAAATTGAGAGTGTATGGTCACCCCGCCTGCATTCAACGCTGCGATGCCTGTCGGTGCTACTACGATGTAACTTTTGTGTGTGTACGATTTTAGATTTTTGAGAAAAGTGGTTTTGCCCGTCCCCGCTTTGCCAGTGAGAAAGAGATGGTTCTTAGTTGTATTGATGAATCTTTTGGCAACAGCTTGAAAGCCTTCCATGACGCAAAGTAATAATTTTGAAAGAAAATATAAACGTCTTTATCTGAGGAATGACAAACCAAATGATGCACCTCAAATATTTCTTTATGTTTGCACAACGCCTCGCATGAAAAAATATCTCTGGATCCTTATTGGTTTTATTCTACTCAAGTTCTCAATACACGCCGTCGGAAATTTCAATTATGGTTACCAACGCGATGAACTCCTTCACCTCGCGGTTGGGCAACACCTTGATTGGGGATTCATGGAATTCCCGCCCTTCATCGCAGTTCTGGGAAAGTTTGCGCATATCTTTTTCGACGACAATCTTTGGTTAACAAGGTTGTTTCCCACCCTTAGCGGGATCGCCATCCTGGTATTCTGCGTCTTGATCGCAAAGGACCTTGGCGGAAAAACGGCCGCAATATTTCTCGCAGGCATTTGCGTTCTCTCGTTTCTTCCATTCTACCGAAACCACACACTCTTTCAACCGGTTGCGTTCGAGCAGCTCTTCTGGACGGTCGGATTTTATGTTTTGGTGAGAATGTTCAACACTGGCAATGAAAAGTTGTTAATGTTACTCGGCGTTGTCGCTGGCTTTGCGATCTTGAACAAATACACAAGTCTGGTTTGGATCTTTTCTATTGCAGCAGGATTGCTGTTCTTTGATCGGGCAAGAGTGTTTAAAAGTCGTTGGATTTACATCGGAGGAATCATCGCCGGCGTCATGATCCTGCCAAATATTTGGTGGCAATATGGGCATGGCTTCCCCTTGCTGCGACATCTCGAGGCATTGAAAAACTCGCAGCTTGAAGAAATTGGATATGCCGAATTTCTCCTCGATCAAACCGGTAACTTATTTACGTTCATCGTCAGCGTTATCGGCTTGTATGGATTTCTGTTCAACGAAGCACTAAAGAAATACCGCGTGATTGGCATTGCCATTCTCGTTTTGTTTGCGGTGCTGTGGATGCAAATGGCGAAGGGATACTATTTCTTTGGTGTATACCCGATGTTGTTTGCCGCAGGTGCTGTGATGACCGAACGAATATTTTCAAGAAAACCGATCATTGTTTATGCTTACGGTATAGTTATCTTTTTTATTTCGACGGCATTTATTCCAGGGATGACTCCAGTGCTGCCTATCGATGTGTTCGTTGACTATACGAACAAGCCCATTGTCAACGGGCGAGTAGCACTAACATCTGACTACGCTGATATGTTTGGATGGACGGAACAGGTTGCATTGATCGATAGTGTTTATCGAAATCTTTCGACGGAAGAAAAAGCCAAAACGACAATCGTCGCCAGCAACTACGGCGAAGCAGGTGCGGTTATGATAGTCGGAAAAAAGTACCAGCTTCCGCATCCCATTTGCACAAGTGGTAGCTTCTGGCTTTGGGGCCCGGGTAACGCCGAATCCGGCACATTTATTTGCCTCGGGTTTGATGACGAAACGATCAACAGAATTTTCGGCAGTGTACAGCTTATCAAAATCATTAAGCATCGATATGCCGTCGATGAAGAAAACAATATCTCGTTACTGCTGTGTCGCGATCCAAAAATAAATCTGGTTGAAGAATGGCCTGCGTTTGAAAGATACATTTTCGATTAAAAAGGACTTTACGAGATTGTAAGATTCAACAGCGCATTCAAATCGTTCAGCGTATTCGCTTCGCTCGCTTTTTTATCTTTCCGCCACCGCGCCATTCGCGGAAAACGTAATGCGATGCCTGACTTATGCCGAGATGATTTATTGATTCCTTCGAAGGCAATTTCAAAAACTAACTCCGGTTTCACGCTGCGCACCGGGCCAAAACGTTCGACGGTATTTTGTTTAATCCAACGATCAACTTCTTTTATTTCTTCATCAGTCAGACCACTATAAGCTTTGGCAAAGGGAACCAGTTGATGTCCGTCCCAAACAGCAAAGGTATAGTCGGTGTAAAGATTGGCACGCCTCCCGTTTCCTCTCATCGCGTAGATCAAAACAGCGTCGACACTCAGCGGATCAATTTTCCATTTCCACCAGTCGCCTCTTCGTCGCCCGTTCCGGTATATTGAATTCTTGCCCTTCAACATAATCCCTTCACTGAGAAATTCGCGCGAGCGGTCGCGTTCAGCGGAGAGTTGCTCCCATGAATCAAAGTTCACAACAGGTGATAACACAAGCACGTGACTATCGTTGCGGCAAATTTCTTCGAGTACAGCTCTGCGTTTTTCCATCGGCCACTCGCGAACATCAACGCCCTCCCACTCCAGGACATCGTAAGCAACGAATGCAACCGGAACCTCTTTCAAAAGTTTTTGTCCTGGTGCTTTCCTTCCAATCCGAGTCTGAAGGTGATTGAACGATAATGGCATGCCATTCTTGAATGGAAGTATTTCACCATCGATCACCGTTCCTTCGGGCAACAGGCTTAACATCACCTGATATTCTGGATATTTATCGGTTACAAGCTCTTCTCCGCGCGACCACACAAAAAGTTGGTGATTGCGTACGATCACCTGTCCGCGAATACCATCCCACTTTCTTTCAGCGATCCATTCATTGGGGTCACCCAAATTTTCGACAGCGCCATCCAGCGCGTAAGCGAGATAGAACGGATACGGTTTTGAAATATCGTTTGATTCATGGGCGAACACCAGATCATGAAACGTATCAATATCAGGCGACCAATTACCCATGAGGCGGTGTGCCAATACATTCTCCGGAACGTTGGCAAAACGCGCCAGTGATTTTACCATTAACTGCTGTGAAACACCGACGCGAAAACTTCCGGTTAACAGTTTATTAAAAACAAACCTCTCGGTTTCACTTAACTGACCCCATGCTTCGACGATCTTTACTTTTTTCTGATCAACATCCAATTGTTCAAGTGATTTTAGATAATCAATCCAATAGGTCAGCGAAAATTCCGAAGGCACGTACGCTGAAGGTAACATGAGGGTGATCGTCTCAGCCAAATCACCAACGACCGCGTACGATTCGTGAAACAACCATTGAGGTATGCCAGAAAGCTCATTCGCCCATTGCGCGAGATAATTTGTGTTGACAGTACGTTTCGGCCGGCGATGAGACAACAGTGCGATAGCCCATAATTTATCCTGATCGGATGCTTGTTCGAAATACGCAACCAACGCTTTGATCTTCCCAAGTGTTTTAGTCGTCTGATCGAGATCGGTGAAAAGTTTGGTGAAATGTCTCATTGTTCAATCATTCGATATTCATTTCGTCGCTGGCACCCGTCTCTGCCATTTCACTGAGTTCACCCTCAAATCTTGTCTTCACTTCACGTGCATCCATTCCTTTTTCGCGAAGCCATTGCGCAAATAACTCGGTGTATCCATGTGTTACAAAAATTCTTTCGGCACCGGTTTCAACTACAGCTCTGTTTAATTCATCCCAGTCGACATGATCTGATAATACGAACCCACGATCAGCGCCTCTCCTTCTGCGCGTTCCACGCAAGCGCATCCACCCTGACGCAACGCCAAGCGAGTAAGGTAAGAATCGTCTTATCCACGGAGAACCAACCGCAGATGGCGGACAAATGACGAGAGACCCAATTATATCCTCCTTCGGAATGCTGTCTGTAATGCGTGGTGCGTCTGGCAACGACACGCCCTGTGCACGCAAAATTCTATTGATTGAATCCACGGCACCATGCGTGAAAATTTTTCCGATCGATAAATCAACGTTTTTAAGAATACGCTGACTTTTTCCGAGTGTATATCCTGTGATGACCGACGTTTTTCCTTCAGATCGATTCTTCAGCCACCAATCATTAATCGCGTTGAATACCTCCGGCTGGGGTTTCCATTTATATATCGGCAAACCGAATGTTGATTCGGTAATGAACGTGTGACATTTAACAGGTTCGAATGGAGTCGAAATCCCATCATGCTGTAGTTTATAATCACCTGAAAATACCCATACTTCTCCGTTGAACTCAACTCTGATCTGCGCCGATCCAGGAATATGACCGGCTGGGTGAAAAGAAAAGCCAACGCCATTGATGTTTATCTGCTCGCCGTATTCAACGCCTTCAATATTATCGGTAAGATTTAATCGATGCTTGATTACCGGCAATGCGATTTTTGTACACAAATATTTTCCATGACCGAAATAAGCATGATCAGAATGTCCATGTGAGATCAATGCGCGATCAACCGGCTTCCACGGGTCCAGGTAGACGCCAGCTAGCGGACAATAAATACCGCGATCAGTAAATTGAAGTAAATCCACAGGTTCCTCATTCCATAATTAATTATAGATACAAGCTCAATTCCAATGCCGGGATACAAATATCACGTCACATAACAGAAATATAGTATTGTCGCTTAGGAAAGCTAAAAAATAGTCGTTATTGTTTTAATTTTGAAAACAAGAAAACAGTAAGAAAGATATGCCAAGGTGGTTAATAACAATTTTGCTTCTTAGCCCCTTCGTTGTTCACGGACAAAATGTTCCGGATTTCTTTTTTGAAATCATCGGCGGCGACAGCGTAAAGTTGTTTATTGATCGTGCAGATCGATTCACCGATAAGCATTGTGCGTTCTTTGCCCGGTACACGCGTATCGATTCAGACGGCAATTTTAACGGATTCTTCAAGGATATAACTTTCGATAACAAACTTTTAGGTACTGGTCGTTATATTCATGGGCGTAAACACGGCTATTTCGAGTTGTTTCATGGGAATGGAAAGCCGATGTTAAGGGGGTTTTATGATAACAATCTGCCCGTCGGGAGATGGGAGATGTTTTATAACAACGGACTTCCTTACCGTACCATTATTATGCAAGAGAGTGACACGTTGTTATGGACACTTGTAAACCCAAAGGGCCATGTTGATGTGAGTAACGGGAATGGGAGCTACATTCTCTACCGGGAATATCAATCGAGGTTTTATCATTTTCTTGATTTAAAAGGTACCGTCAAAAATGGTCGGGCTGACGGGTTATGGGCAACTGATTGGAAAGGCTATTTTGCTGAAGGAATGGCCTTCACCTTAAAAGAATGGTATGACAATGGAAAGATGATACGAAGCAACTTCCCAAATGAGAAACTCAGGAATCAGTCAAGACTGGTAAAATTCCTTCCTGACACCTATTTGGCAAATGTCGAGCGATTCTCTTTGCACAAATGTTACGACACAATACGACATTCGGTAGAGGTTAATT
>Ga0196965_1000883_pt1 | contig 13765 bp, 19 predicted proteins | sample S1_20metaG_FD_148668 | JGI IMG/M metagenome (GOLD analysis project Ga0196965, IMG submission 148668) | Soil microbial communities from Anza Borrego desert, Southern California, United States - S1_20 | ecosystem: Environmental > Terrestrial > Soil > Desert | place: USA: California | collected... | reverse complement strand
AATTTCATCCATCGTCTCATATACTTTTGGTGAAATGTTATCATCAAGAAAAGCAGCCACTAGTTTTCCAAGGATGTCAGAAATTTGATAGATACTTGTCGTCCAGTAACCAGCACCGTCCAAATATTTACCTTCTTCATCGAAAATGTAAGCAGGGTCGAAGTCTGGAAGTAAGCTTATCGGTATAGTACCACTTGCCATTGACTCTATCGGGAACGTTCCGTAGGTAGAAATTCTGTCAATCCAGATAGATGCAAAATTTTTGCTCAATTTATCCGCAAACTCTTTACGAGTTGTTTGTCTTGGAGGTTTTGTATCAGTGTACATTGAGTCGAACGTGATAAAGTTGTAGTACGGAAACTTCGCGTAGAAATCTTTCGCCACTTTATTAATGTCGTTCGGATTTCTTGTGAGAAACGATACTATAGGTCTTTTAGGTTTATCCCATGCTTTAAAATATGTCGGTACACCTATTCTATAGGTTTGAATGTCATATCTGTTTGGAGCAATAGTTTGGATGTATTCCTTAGCACGATCACTAGTTGTGAGAACGCTATCAATACCGAAATCAGCCCATGATGTGCTAGGAAGTAAAGCATTGTACATGTAATCGATTGATTGACACAATACAATTCTAATGGCAGGTACCGTTAATGTTTGTTCCATTACATTGGTATAAATTTCAGGGATAACTACCACATCTTCAGGGCTAATATCAAGACGACCAGTGTTAATAACAAAGTGTTTTACGTCAGATAATTCCTTATCTACATAGAAAGGATTTAACATGTCTGGTGAATCTACAATCAACGTCACATCGTAACCAGCCTTCTTCAAAGTGGTTGCTTGGAAATAAATTTCATTCGTCGATGCGTTCGGGTCTTTGATCGCTGGTAAGAAAAAATAAAACTTAGATTTCTTAGCTTTTAAATTTTCAAGTCTTAATTTGATTTTTTCTACACCGCTCAACTCTTCTTGTTGAGGTAAGTTTTCATTTTCTTCTGCCATTTTATACTACATTTTTAGGTACTAATATTATATATCCATCCATTGCAACCAATACGAGATTGGTTAAGGGATTTACACCGGGTTTAAGGTGAAGCGGATCGAGATATACATTTAAATCTCTATCTTCACTTTGTAAATAATCGATTAAGAAGCCCAATTTCATTGTGTTGCTCTCTTTATCAATTCCAATATTATTTAATGAATTAAATAATTCTTCGGCGTATTCTTCCTCAACGTTAGATACAGATATGATTATCTGACATCCTAGCGCATCCTCAATTTCACGCTTCGAATCATATATCTTTTTTATTACTTTAGGATCAGTAAGTCTACGTTTAAGATTTTCAAAAAAAATCTCGAATTGCAAATCTTCCTGTTCTTCGTGATCATCGTTATCGTCAGCCATTATCGTTTTGTTCTAATCTAAATTTTATATGCTCATGCAATTCTTCTAAAAGAAGTGAATGTTTCTTAATTAGTCCTTCATCGGTTATGTATTTTGGATTTATACACTCCAATCTACTTTGTCCAATGGTTGGTATTATTATACAAACCGAACCTTCTCCTAAAAGACTGGCTAACCCATCTTTTACAATTTCTTCCTGTTCAGGTGTACTATTTCCCATATAATACACGTAAATTTTAGGTTCATTATGAATTGAGTTGTTTTCTTCCATTACCTCTTTCAGGTTTTGTGTTTTCTTTTTCATCATAATATTGATGAAATCTATTTTCAAGTTGAGTGATAATGGGATTTCTACAATTTGTTTCGTCAGGATTCATCTTGACTACACCTACACCCTTTATATCGCTCATTATTTTCAATAGAATCGCCAATGAACTCTCTTTTTGATTCTTCATATCAATCTGATTTTCATCACCGATACAAATCATTTTACAGTTATCACCAATCCTAGTCAAAAACGTCCTTGCATTATCAATACTAACGTTTTGTGCTTCGTCCAGAATAATAATGGCGTTATCTATGGTTGCACCCCTGATATAAGCAAGGGGCATGTAGTTGATGATTTTATGTCCGACTAAATCCCGAAGTCTATCTTCATTTATTAGTTTAGACACGTTGAGTTCAAAACTCCACATAAACGGTGTGAGTTTTTCCATTAAATCACCCTTCAAGAACCCTAATTCTTCACCTTTAAGTGGAGTAACAGACTTAACCAAATAGATTTTTTCATAAAAATTATCAGGGTCAAGTAACAAGTTAACAGCAGCACCTAACGTCACGTAACTCTTTCCGCTGCCTGCGATGCCAGAACAAATTGTTATTTCGTTCTTGTTAATTGAGTCAATAAGGTTTTGTTGATCCGCATTTTTAGGTAACACCTTTACCTTATGCTGGATAATCGAGTGTATATCAGACTTTTTCTTGTTTCTAACTTCCTCTTTTGAAAATTCTAAGTACAGTTCTTTGTCCTTCTTGCTCTTTCCTTTTACTGCCATATATGTATTAATACGTATTTTAGAATCGAATTTTTGATTTTGGTGTAAAAATTTCAATAAATGGGTATTTATAAAGAAAGATTATTTATGGCAAGAATTAAAAGGAAGAAATTGGGATTTAATGAAGAGAGTTTAAATGAACTCCTTCAGGAGATTTACAATGACACCCATAACACTAGATCAGAGATTAAAACCCTTTTCAATAAGTGGGGTCAGAAAGTCAACGATCCAAACGAAATCGCGATTTTAGGTAAATCAATTATCGACCTGATTAATACAGAAATTAAGAACAATGACCATAAAGTGACTTTGGCTAAAATGCTTAAAGATGTAGTTTATCGCCAGAGTAAAGATTCAGGTGAGGTCAGCAAGGGTACTATTAACTCAGATGAAAAAGCCGAACTATTGAAACAAGTAAAATTGGAATTAGAGAAAAAGAAAAACATCCCTAATCCGAAAGACTAATTATGTCACTAATATCCGATAAGAAAAATATTCTAAATCAGGTTAGCGTTCTGAGTTCATTGGGTCAAAAAGTTGAGTTGCCGAAGGACACCAACACTTTTGGTTCGATTAATAACAAAAAAGAACCGCTACCATTTCTATTGGATTTACTTGGACAGTTGAAAGGAAGTACTGCTGTTTCGGCCTCTGTTGGCCAGTTATTAACTTCTTTCGTAGATGATATTGAGCCTGAACTTAAAGCCAGCCTAAAACAACAACTAACCCCGTTCAATGCTAATGAACAATTGCCGACAGCGTTCGGTACTGGATACGACATTCCGATGAAGTCGATTGACGGTACTGGTAAAATGAAAACTAGTCCTACCTCAGATATAGGTTCATTAATGTACGGTGACAAACCTAATAACTTTGATAGGAAAGCCTATGATTCGATCACAACTGCAGGCTCAGATGTAAGTTTCAATAACTCAGTTATTCGTTATAATGATGGGTTCGATACTTTAACTGTTCGCCCTAGCACCCCTTCTCAAACTATCGGTACTTTCATTAGCGACTATGTTGATGGGTTAACTCTTATTGATAAAAAGGAATTTAACACAGCAATATTAAATGAAATCTTTGGTAGTGGTACCAAAGCACAAAACAAAAGTTTGGAAGAAATTATTGAAGAACAAAAAATTGATGGTTTAATAGACAAGTTAATATCGGAAGATGAACTTGAATTTACAGACAAAGAAATATCTGACATTGAAATCACATCTATAAATAAATTGAACGGGGTAAATCCTCTTGACTTAGGATGTGGTTATTTCAATACAACCGTGGAAGTTTCTCGGATGGCTTCTCTGATTAGTCAGGTTAGTGGGACAACAAACCCTGATTTAGTCGTCAATCAATACAATCAAATTCTATTGGATAGTACAAACGGTGAAATTCTAGGTGCAGATGAAAACACCGCTAAAGATAACTTCTTTAGAAGGATAATTACAGCCATTCAAAGATTCATTATTAGAGCATTAACCATCTCACCGCAGATAATGCTCCTAAAATATATCATTAGCGGTTTCAAAAATAACAATGTTATTGTTGCAATAGATTTGCTTGCCGACATCAAACGTTCTAAGAAACAATCAGAATGTTTGACTAGCGATGTGAAATCAACCATTAACAAGTTTTTTTTCAACATGATCAAAGCGATACTGATTAAATTAGCTATTAACGCATCTAAACAAATCATCCGTGAGAAGCTTCAGGGGTATGCAAATATCTTAAAATCATTAGTTTAAGTTTCCTTAAACAGTCGTATTTATCTACAAAGATGGCTCATGGCTGATATCAATTACAGTAATATTAACTCGTTAATTAATGGATTTAATAAAATCCTTAAACTCCAATCATCTAACGTACCCGCCGTTCCCTCGCCTATTATTTTATTAGGTGGTGCACGTAAACCCGGTCTTTCACCCTCTAAAATAGCCAATGCTATCATTCAGAGAAAATCTGAGGCTGGATTACCAGTTGGTAACTTACCTAGCGGAAGCGTTAATCCTGAAGAAATCATGTGGCGTATCGCGGTTGAAGAAATAATCAAGGCGATGCAAACGGAAGCCCTTATTACGGTTGCTATCCCGGCAGGCACTTCAGTACAAGTAGTGGGTAGTAATTCCGGTGGGCCAATGGTTAGCATTGGATCAACTTTAACAATTACAACCGGCTACGCTCAAATCCAATAATATGTCAAAAGAAGAACTGATCAAAAAAATAAGTGATTTAGCAAAGGCTCATGAAGATAAAAAACTTGAGATTAAAAATCTAACATTTCTCACTGATAAAAAGATTGTTGAATTAGTGGAAATTGAAGAGACATACGTTGAATTAGTCGTTGAATTAAATAAATTAAACCAAGAAAATGTCGTTCGATAAGAAATATACTCAACAATCAAAAACCGCTTACGGATCGAAAGAACTGAATAATCAGGAGCCGGTGCGTAGTCTGTATTTTGCTAGGGTAATTTCTATCGACGATAAATTGGACGGTGGTAGAATTAAAGTTCGCATTTCTGATATCGACAATGACATCACAGATGGTAATTTAAGTTTTTGTTATCCTATACTACCTAAATTCTTCTGGAATTATCCTAAAGTGGGTGAGATGGTACGTATCTTCATTGAAGACACCCGTTACCCACAAAGAGGAAGACATTGGATGGGGTCGGTAATTTCACAACCTCAAAAGATAAAGAAAGACGATGCCTCTACAGCATTATCTACAACCGGACAGAAAACATTACCTCCTGAAACTGCAATGTCAACCCTTCCAGAATCAATCGGGATTTTCCCTGATCTGGATGATATTGGAATAATTGGTCGTGATAACGTTGATATAATTCTACGTGAGCGTGAGTTAGAAATTCGTTGTGGTAAACACGTTTTTGATGACGTATTATCAATCAACAGAAAGAATCCGGCCAGTATCAAACTTAACTTTGAGGATGAAGGGGAGCGTTCGTCTGCAATTTTACACGCTGATAAAATTGCGTTACTATCCCATGCTGGTAATCCAAAATTCAAAGTGTTAAATATTGACCGTATTGAACGAGATAGAATTTTTAAAGACGCACATCCATTGGCTTACGGTGACGTATTAGTTGAAATTTTGAAAGTATATAGACGTGCTATGTTAACTCACGTTCACGGGTATTCTGGTATTCCTGCAGATAGAGCCAATGCTATATCCGATCTTGAAAAATTGAACCTTGATTCGTTATTATCACCAAATATAGTTATCAACTAAGACTCTGGCTCTCTAACACCCTTAACAATTTCACCTTCATTATCAGTAGCAATTTTTATAATTGAACTAACTTTCTTATCAGTGTACTTGTTCATTAAGTAGTTAACCAGTTCACCTATCGGCTTATTATTGCTATAAATGTTGTAAATAAAATCTTCATCTGCTTTAAACACATGACCACGAAGTGAAAATGGATTGACTTGGTAAACGCTCTTCATTGGTGAAGTATTGTCAATTATCGAGTTACCTATTTTAATTGAGTGTGTATTAGCCCAATTAAATTTCTGAGTGTTTGGTGGCTTCATCTCAAGGACTTTGAAAAGAACATAATCTTTAATTGTCTTAATCCCGCTTCTCTTTAAAGCAGTAGATAATATAAATAACGTTTGACGATCAGGACTACTTCTACCAGACTTACTTAAATTATGGATATCAGCACTGATTGATGACAAATAATCAACAAACCCTGCTGATTCTGGCCACAAGTATTGCAAGGATTTCATGTAATCCCATACTTTAAAAACAAAACTTTCATCTGGCTCAATTGGGACGTTATATTGTTTAATTAATGGATGTATTTTAGATGCAAGGGCACCACTGTTCAACTCGCGGGCTGATTCAGAGTCGTATAAAACAAGTGCTAATACTTTATAGAGGAAGTCTTTATCCACTCCACGTTCAGGTGGATTATACGGATCAACTTCATCAGGAGCGTTTACAAATTTATCGTTAATATTATTTTCTGTACGCTCATAATTAAAATCGTTGATGTTTCCGTAAACGTACACTTGAATATTCCTCTCTTGAGCAGCACGTAAGATATCCCTTACTTGATAACCATATTCAAAATCCTTGGGTATATGAATTGAAATGCTGGTTATGTATTGTGAGGCATTTTCTAATATGGGTTTATCTGAAAATAATCTATCCTCATACTCAAAATCTCGCATCATTCGATGCATTATATCATCAGGGCGAAGTCCCATTTTCTTCATCTGCTCAATATCTTTGCGTTGCCAATAATCAACAGGAGCAGATTTAAATTTACTACGCAATTTTCTATGGTCAAAGTTGATTCGAGCGACTACACCTGCAGGGAAGCCTTGACTAGTTCCTGCTTGTCCACGACCGTATCCCGCCTGTGCGCTTTTGGTTCTTGATAATGATAAAAAGTAAAATCCTTTCGATTGTCTATCGTCAGCACCAGTGCCTAGATGGGTTGAAAAGTTAATTCTATTGGATTTAAGGATTTCTTTGATATTTCGAAGATTTGCAAAATGAAATATCTGGCCGATCTGTCCCATCTCGTTAAGAGATGTCCATTCCTCTAAAATAATCCTTTTTAACGACTTCATTTAATCATAAATACGCTATAAACTTAGCATTTTACAATTCCGTGTCAACATCCGGTTTTTTATAATTAGCCTTGATATATGGCATTACCACGATCCCGTGGCTGAAATCACGATCAGCATTTTTCTTCATTTCATCAAAAGCTACATCGATTTCATCTTTGATAGTATCTCGCAATTGGTCAATCGTAAGATTAAATTTACCGACCACAGGAAGTTTAAAGTTTTTCTTCTCTGTATCGAAGTGCATCTCCATTATCGTAAATTCTAATTTATCCATCTTTAGGTAGTTTCATTCTGAACGCAGACATGATACGTCCGTTTTTAAATATAAATTTTATAGTTTCAGAGATATAATCATCCTCCGGTTTAAGTATATCAACGTCCATCTCACCAGAATAATCTGGTTGAAATGCTAGTCTCACATGTGCTTCCACATCACTAATCCAATCAATCATTATTCGAAATTAATTTCTTGAAATATTTTCCTTCTGATGTTTCCACATCAAGATATATTCCATAAGTCTCTAACAAATAAACTTGTAACTCCCTTACTTCCTGAAGGGTTAATTTGGTGAATTCATCACCGACTTGTTTTATATCTGCCATATTATGCTGCTATTTGAAACATTGTTGGTACTAGATTTTCGAAATCATAGCACTTGTGAATTTTATAATTACTGTTTTTCTCGTGGAACCAGACGATATAACAATCGCCTAAATTCAGTCCTAATTTTCGCTTCAGGATGTATTTGTAGGTGTGAAGTTGGAGCGAATAGATATTCATTTCACAATCATCCAGCATCGTTAACGGGCCTTTCAATTTCTGAAAATGGTTTTCGGTGCGCAATTGCTTATTTGTCTTCCAATCCCAAATCTGAAAGCATTTGAATCTCACGTTATAAAATAACATATCGGTCATACCGGCTATTCCGAGTTCTTCGTCATACATGACATACTCGTTTTTGATTGGTATTAACTTTCCGAAGATGTCGGCGTAAAAACGGTCGATATGGTACCGGATTTTAATAAATTCCTCATGAACTTCATCCATCGTGGCCTTATCGAGTTCTGACACCGTGGGGAAATCAAAAATCTTGTTATTAAACAGGTTTTCCAGATAGTTGTGAATCGCAGTACCCTTTACCTGTGACTTCAGGTTGATCGCTTTCCATTCGGCCAGCATATCGGCCTGAGAGATGCCTAATTCTTCCGCTTTACGCAGGCTCCAATAGTCACTGTCGAACTTTTCCTGAAACTTGTGGATATGTGTTGTAACTGAGGTTAATTGCTTTTTATTCAAAAAATATTGATGCGTCTTATCAATAAATTTCAAATCATTGAACTTATAGAAAATTTCAGGCGGTATGATAATATCACTGAAGGTTTCCATTAATAATCAAATTTTCAGCAAGAAAATCCTCCACGGTTTTAAAATTTTTAATAAATTTCTCGTACTTATCCCGTTCAATTAAACCGACAACATTAAAACAAGTTCCCATACAACCACATCCACCAAAATGTGCAGCACCACAGCCATTTCGGACAGGTAAGAAATGATTGTTCTCATTCTCCAAATCCTTTGGATCAACGTAATAGAAATACAGGTTTTCCATTAAAAATTACCCTCACCCTTTTCATCATAAGTGTAAAGTACCACTGGTGCAGGTGCCTCCCCTAACATTTTTAGGCAGATTGGACGACCAGCCATAACCGCTTCAATATCTTCTTTATTCGGTTGCCAGACCGTGATTGTATAGGGAATACCATCTTCATCAACCCCTTTGTAGGCTGATATCTCATGACATTCTTCGTCCGATAAGGATTCTGGCTTTCCGAATATAACGTTCGCTTCCGGGAAATGTATGGCTCTCATATTCGCAAATATATTTCTAATTAGAAACTTTTCCAATTAATTTTGTGAATAATTAGAAATAATCTATATTTGCGGATTGACATACCGGGTTTTGCTTCAGCAAGTATAACCTTCCACGGGCATATATTCGTGGTAAAAAACTTGGAGTTACGTTAGACTAGTATCGGATGTGGTGTATAATCTACACCTGCCTTGGGAACTGACAGACCCGATGGTAATGATGAAGTAAACGATCCGATACGATAGTTTCTTATTAGGGAATACCAAGCAATAAGTTTAAGGGTTCTTAACTTGGATGACTGTTTGAATATCTGAAAATGATATACCTTTTTTCATACACCTAATAAGAAATTCCATCATGAGGATAATGGGTATCTAACTGGTAGCTAAAACTGTATTGAAGATTATATGATACCTCTTGCTTTTGTAAGAGTTAATTCAGTAAGTACAGTATAAATCAATATCTTTCTTAAACTTATTGATCTCTTTAACTTGTTTATATATTAATATTATATAATTAGTTACAGTGACCAAAGGTAAACAGGAGGATAAAACCCTGCTATGATCCCTGTAGTAGTAAGGATATAGGTAGCAGGAGGGTAGTGGTAGGGTTAAATTACCTTTTCAACTGCTTATCGGTATAGTTTGTAAGGTTTGCCCAATTGTAGTCAAACACTTCATCAGCCAGACCGTAGTTGACAGCTTCTTCAGCGGTAAGATAAACGTCTTCCTTTTTGTCCATTTGGGTACGGAGCCATTTTTTAATTTTGTCAGTACCCTGACCTTTAAATTCGCCATGTTCATCCATAACCTTGGCGTAGATGTCGAGCATGGTCTTATCTGCCACTTCAGAGAACTTTACAGCCGATTTAACCTGCTTGACCGTTCCACCTATCTCAAAGGTACCATCATGGAACATAAACGAAGAATTGGGCATCATCATGCGTTTATTGGCAGCTTGGAAGATGATTGAGGACATTGACCTAGCATGGGTGTAATTAAGGATTGTAACGGGCCACGGGCACGATCTAATTGTATCATAGATTGCCATGCCTTCTTCCCAAAAGCCTCCGTTGGTCTTCATATGGATGACTATGGACACCTCCGGGTTCACCCTCATACAGAGGTTGAAGTTTTTGATGAATTTGTTGGCAATAATGTATTCGATACCGGGTTCAAACCCCTCCAAAGTGGGGCCATAGTCTTCAACACCCATCAAATAGATGTGATTTGACTTTAAATCCACTCCGTACTCATGGATGTGGTATAATGGGTCATCAGATTTAGCCTTTAGCTTATGATCAATCCCGTAATTTCGTTTTTCTTGCTTTATTGACATACCACTTCCAGTTACACTAAATCAGGGTTATACACATAAATACGGCAGGATAGGTTTAAAATTTCACATTTATTTACCTAAAAACTTGACATTTACGAATAAAATACAGAATTTTGTTTTTCCAATTAGAAAAATTTATAATTAGAACAACAATTTATGAAAAACACAACTTCAAAAAAGACAAAGGTATTGCGATACCTAACAAATGGTAAAACCATCACTGAAACTCAAGCCAGAACCCGTTTCGGCCTTCAAAATTTGAGAGCCACAATTTCTGATCTTCGCCAAGAAGGTATGGATTTTGAACTTATCAAGAAAAACGGTAAAGAAACCAAATATCGTTTGGTAAACGCTTAAAGACACAGAAGCCACTTCCTTTTTTTGGTTTATTTCGTGTTGCTTCAAAATAATTCTCCTACAGGGGTGGCTTCTTTTTTAACTCATTATGAAAATAATTAAGGCTGCACGTCACGAAGGTATTAATCCCGGTGGTGATTGTGGCCCTTGTTGTTTGTCTGGTATTACTGGAATACCTGTTCGTGAAATTTACGACAAATATTTTAACGGTCGGATTGATGGAACATGTTACACCGATATGTTAGCGGCTTGCTGGAAGCTATATGCTCAAGGTAAAATAAAACATATCGATACAGAATTACCTCCTAACAACAAAAGACCTGATCATGAATACATGATATTCGGTAATCCCTCATGGGAAAATTTTATCCAGTGGACTGAACACGTCAAGCAAAAAACAACTCATGCAGTTGGCATCGCACAAGTCCACATGACCGGCGATGCAATGGGTGATAGAAAACACCAGTGGTATCACAACCATTGGCTACTAATAACTGGTGCTGAAATGGGAGAGAGTGCTGCCGGTAAAGTAGTTCACGTCTCTTGTCCGACGCTTGGAGAATACACCAAACAATCGTTGGAATTCTTAATGAATTATGGTGGATATAATCCAATCTGGATATATCCGAACACTGACTAATTTCTTATACATCATCACTTTACTATTACACATACTTTAAAGTATTTATTATAAAATACTGAGGAGAATTTTTATGTGTAAATGCAAAAAAGGTAAGAATAAAATAACCATCGTTAAAAAATAATCCTCTTATGGAATCGCATTTCATAAAGTGTAAGAGGGTGATGGATAGTAGAGTAATATACGTTCAAAGTGATTGTATGCTTTCTACATGGGGTAAAGTAATCGATACTTTAATTGATAGTGAATTCATACTATCTAAAATTACAGAAAAAAGATTTGTGTCATTGCAAGAGCGAAGTAAATGGTGTTATGTTATCACCGATAGTTCGTCTGCAAAATTTATGCACTTCATAGAAGACAATTACAATAAGACAGTTCAAATTGTCAATAAACAAAAAAGCCTCAACTAAAATTGAGGCTTTTTCTTTTTTATAATCAGATTTAGGTTATTGATCCGCGAAGCTTGCACCGCTAGGTGAGATGTTGAATTCCAAACCAATGTATTCCACTGATCTTGTCGGTTTAATCATAATCTTACCGTACAATTCATTACGGTCATTTGATTCAGGACTGTTGTTACTTGAATCCATAACAACTTTGAATTCCTGAAGACCTCTTTCTCTCTTAACAGTATCCAACAAAGGATTTACTTTTGTCAGGAACTGATCGATAGTTGTTTGATCGTTCTGTTCGAACACCAGCCTAACCGCAATGTTAGTTATCAACACTTTCAATTCAAGAATCAATCTTCTTACGTTGATTCTATCGAGTGCACTTTCTCTAACCTGTAGAGTTTTCTGACCGAAAATTGCTACACCAGTTCCGTTGAACTTAGCCATAGGATTGATTCTTCCTTCGTAAAGAATGTCTCTCTCAGGTAATGAGAACGTTTCGTCAGCATCCAATGCATCTGTCACACCTCTGGTAAGACCAGCAGGAGCAAACCAAGGGAATGCGATGTTGTCGTTATAAGCGATTGATTTAACAATCTCTAATGTTGGAGGCAACATAATATTCTTGTTGTTAACCGCATCACCAATTTGAACCCAAGGGTAATATGTTGCAGCATAAGAACTATCGATATCAGCAGTCTCTAAAAGATCAACCACATCTTCAGGTTCAGAACCCAACAATCTTGGTGAGTCGATGATATACAAGCTGTCTGCTCTTTCTTCAACTATTTCAACACCTTCTCTGATAAGAGATAAGTTATCACTCCAATTTATACCCGGAGTAACGAATAAGTTGATCATCGTCTTCTCAGTATTTCTAAATTCTTCCATACCGAGCAACCATGCTTGATAGTCATTGCTTGCGCTAGTAGCGTTTGCAGCCACACCGTCAAAAGCCTGACCTAGAGCGTAAAGGTCGCCAGTTGTTCTTGCGATTCTGTGCTCATTCCAACCATCGAAACCACCATAAGGTACGAAAGTGAATTTTCTAGTCGCAGCATTGAAATATGCGTTAGTTGAATCAGTGATATCACCAGTTGTTTTGAAACTTGACTCACCAACTTCAAATGCACCTATCGTGCTATTACCATCCATGTATGTAGTACCAGTTGCCTCAGCATCCATATGGAAGCCTTTGGTTTTTGTGAAACCAGTTGCAACTGCACCAGTAAATTTGAAAAGATCAGCGTTGATAGAAGTACCTTTCGTTCCAGCACCATCATAACCCTTTTCAGATATACCTAAATAAACTCTCTTAGGTTTTTCGAATTGTGAGTATGATTTTTTGTAGAATAACTTAGGTTGTTGAATACCTGCTGCTGCAGTATAACCAGAAGCAAATGATCTGAATTCGTAACCTTCGAAACCTGCAGGGAACGCATCTTCAGGAGCATTTTCAGCAAGTTCTAAGCATACATATTTACTTCTCTTCGTGTAATCACGAGTAAGAGTACCGATTCTTTTTCCAATATAGTTGTTTAATGATTTTCTCATTGAACATCTTCTGAAACTTTCAATAACAGAAGGTTTGTCATCAGTATCAGCGAAATCTCTAATTACAACGTCAAATTCTTTAGTTGTAGGGTTGATATTTTCGAAAGAGATTTTAATTTCTCTGTTCGCACTATCTCCATCAGAGATTGAGATAAATTTGAACAATCTTGCTACAGTATTACCACGAAGTTCAGAAACAACATAAGGAGTTTCCGGTGTGGTATAGCTACTCTTATAATCTTTGTAGATATTATGATCAAGAACCACAGGAGAAGTGTTGACCGCATAAGCCAAACTATCACCATCCAATTTTTTAATCAACTCTGGATAAACAGCCTCAACATATATTCTTGAGTTACCACCTCTTGGTGAGTTACCGATTACGTTTACGATATAGTTTCTTGAATCTGGATTCAATGAAACTACATAGTCTTCATTATTAGAGCCGTTGTTAGCACGAAGTGTGAATGTTCCGAAGAAATCACCAGCACCATCATCAGTGATGTTATCCAATATCGTCAATG
>Ga0196965_1000882_pt1 | contig 13766 bp, 14 predicted proteins | sample S1_20metaG_FD_148668 | JGI IMG/M metagenome (GOLD analysis project Ga0196965, IMG submission 148668) | Soil microbial communities from Anza Borrego desert, Southern California, United States - S1_20 | ecosystem: Environmental > Terrestrial > Soil > Desert | place: USA: California | collected... | reverse complement strand
TGATATCATATGATTTGATTGAGGTTTATTTTCAATGGTAATGAAATTAAAAGTTTTCTATAGGACCGCGACCGGTGGGCTTTGAATCCATGGGGTACATGGGAACGGTATTTATTTATTGTTTGAATTCGATGATTTAGCTAAATGGAAGTATGACTTGTGATGAGAGTGGTAGTTAGGGATCGATTCTATTGCGATGATGCGTTTTAACACAAATGTGACTTGTTATAGGGCTAGTTTCATGATTATAAATTAGGTAGTGAAGGATTAAAGTAATTTATTAGTTGTTGGTCGTTTATAAGTATATGAAAGAGATCAATTCTATATTGTATAAAGAGAACATTGGCTTTACTAATGCAAAAAATATAGTTATCTTTGTGTCCTATTTCTAGAGAACACATTTCTATGAGATGTAGTGCAGTATCCACAAAAATCTACAATACCGGGTTTGCCATGACACATACATTCGCAGTTATTTCCTAATGAAAATCTTTGTCTCACATTCCGATGCACGATCCATGCCTTATAATATTATGTAATGATTTGGCCTTAGTATACTAGTTATATAAGGCTAGCTCAAAATTCCAAACTAATAAAGCTAGTTTTATAAAGTATCATATTCTGGAATTGTTTGAATCCAGGTGATTAACGGGCCCAGTGGGTTTAGTAATAGATATATTACGAGTCTAGTTCTAAAAAAAATCGCATTTTATTGCTCAATAGCTATAATATGTTTGGAAAAGTTATTACTTTTTACAGAAGTGGTTGAAAAAGCAGTAAGGCTTTCTTGAAAGATTTTCGTGACTGGAGAATTATGAATTGAGAAAATGATACATTTTTCCAAATACAAGGTAATAATCTAATAAATAATTTAAAAAATAAAATATGGGTATATAACTGATGTTGATTCTATAGTTCTATTTTAGTGAAATATAGGAATAATAAATCCCCTTAACATAAGCAAGTGATGGATACTAATTCGCTAAGAAATAATGAGTTAGTACAAGCACAAATTCTGCTTGCAGAGCCTGAGATGGAGCTGCTGTTTCTATTTACTGCTTACCTATCTTCGTTAGATGTGATTACAAAAACAGCTAATAGTGCCATGAGGCTCTGAACTGCTTTCTTGATAGAGAAAATTGGGAAAGACCATATGAGGCCATCGTACTAGATACCCATTTATTTAATCCCACTGGCCTTGATGTTGCTAAAAAAATACGAAATGAGAAGCCTGACCAAAAACTGGTATTAGTTACAACAACTCCAAAAGAATACCTACCGGAAGAATGCTTAAAAACCGCTGGAATAAAAGACATAGATATTCTTACAATACCCTCTAAACTATCAAAGCTTTCTACAGCACTGAAAAATTAATTAATTATTCTTTTACCTTCGATTTACTTTCTATTTTACATACTTCTTTATCTATCTTCTTGTTAATTGAGTAATTACTCTGTTTGTGAGCACCTCAGCACTGATTGGCTTTAGACTAAAATCATCAGCACCATAGTCAAGCACTCGAGTCTTGGCACTGTCATTGTTTGCCACTACCACAATCTTGACAGAGGGCTTTTTTGTCTTTGACTTTACAATTATCATCGTACCTCTATCTGCTGCTATCTTTCCATCAATGAGCATAGAGTCTACCTTATCAACATGTTCATCAAGAATCTTTAGAGCCTCTTCTGCTGTATTACACTTGAAACACTTAAAGCCATTTAGTCCAAACACACCACTAAGTACAATATTAATATCAATATCGTCAGTGACTATCAGTATTGTACCGTTAATGTAATTTAGTGTATCATATTTGTCTTCAATAGACATGCGGAATGCTCAATAACATTGTTTTTTGTCTATAATAACCTTTTTCAATTGGGTTATATTATCGATAACTTGGCTAAAAGTACAATTTTATCTAAGATATCGGTTGTTTGACTAACTAGTTAGAACATTTATTATCATATCCTCATTTTCTTTTAATGGATTGATAGATTCGTTCAGACCACGCTATCCTCTCAACTCCTCCTATCTCTTTTATGGTCGAAATTAAATTCAATAATTCTTCTCCTTCTTTGTAAGTTACAGGACCCAAGATATCAGAATTGCCTATATGAATTTCAACAGTCGTTATATGTTTTAGGGAATGTATTTCTTCGCTATCATCAATATTACCATTTCTCTGAAATACATGAACCAATATTGTTTTAAATCCAAACTTTTGATAGTTTGTCTGTACGTTGGTAGTTACATAGCCTGCTAAAATTAAGTTCCTGACTCTTCTCTGTATTGTAGAAAGAGGTATACTAATATCTATAGAAATCTCTTTGTTAGTTTTATTCAAAACCATTAATTTGATTATTTTAATATCAATTTCATCTATGATTTTATCAAGCTTACTTTTAGAGATGATTAAATATTCAATTATTTAATAACGTTAATCATCTTTAACCACAATAGCAATATTTAAAATATAAATGGTAAAGACAAACTACTTTTTATGTTATAAAAGAAAAAAAGGAGTTTACAGAGTTTTTTAGTTGTTTATTGGGCTTTAGAAAGGTATAATTTATGGGAGGATTTTTCTATTTTGTTTAAAAAAGGTATTTACTTCACTAACAACTCTTAAATTATAAAGAAAATTTTGGAAATTCATTAGTAAAGGTAATGGTTAGATTTAATTATACGGCATCATCGTCATGTTTTCCGCCAACAGAGAAACAATGGTAAGTCATGTTCTTATACTCTGGATGAGTTAAGTAACTGTGTACAATTGTACGAATAGATTTGAGAGATTATTTCATGATAATGAATTGATGGTGCATCTTGGTTAATAAGCGCCCTTATAATAGTAATGAAGACAACTACAACAAAACATATGATGGAGGATTTGTCTCCTCAGAATCAGGTAAACTAAATAATTACGAAAACAAGAATTTTACAAAAGTATTTCATGGTTCGACAGAAGCAGACAATGAAATTCTAAAGTTTATATACAGGACTGAAAGGAAGATTGATGCCTGTATAAGTTCTAATGCACCTTCTGTAATTATTGAGGTAGATGAGATTAAGAATGCACGAGTCACTGCTGTTAAAGAGAGGAAAATAAAACTCAGATATGTGACGGAAATAACAACAGACAACCTAGAGTATTGTAAAGAGATGCTTACATTCTCAGAAATCAGACATTTAGACGGAATGAAAGGAAACTTTGAAGTAGCAGATGAATCGGAATACGTGGCTGTTGCAGTTGTCCATGAGGCACAATCATTACCTCAACTCATCTTTAGTAATGTGCCTGAAATTGTAGAACAACAACAGTTTGTATTTGATAGTTTCTGGAATAGAGCAATTCCAGCCGAACAGAGAATAAAAGAAATTCAAGAGGGAATAGTCTCCTCTGTTACTACAGTATTTAATGATTACAAACAAGCCGAGAACAAGGAATTTGAAATGATAAAAACGGCCACAAAAGAAATACAGATAATTTATTCTACTGCTAATGCATTTCATCTTCAAGAAAAGAGAGGAACACTCGAACTTTTAAAACAAATGGCTGATCAGAACAAAAAATTACAGATAAGTATCCTCGTGCCTATAGATTCCTCAATTAAAAAATCGTTATCTCTTCAACTTTTAAATAAAACCATAAACAAAAATATCCAAATTCAAGACATAGCACCAAGCATTGACATTAAAATAAAATCGTTGGTGGTTGATAGAAAAGAATCATTAGTTATGGAATTAAAGCATTTGCAGAGCGAGAGATTAATTGCTTCAATAGGTTTCTCTATCTATTCGAACAGTTTACCAATAGTATTATCATTTGCATCCATATTTGAGGTAATATATAATCAAAGCTTTCTATTTGAACAACTAAGACAAGAAGGTGAACTTAAAGACGAGTTCGTCAATCTTGCAGCGCATGAACTCAGAACCCCTATCATGCCTATAATAAATGGACTAGAAATACTAGAAGAAAAATTAGGTACAAGAAAATCGGAATTCCAAAAAGAGTTAGACATTATCACTAGAAACGCCTCGAGACTTGAGATGCTTGCTGAAAGTATTTTGCAAGTGAGTAGAATCGAAAGTGGGAATTTCCATATAAATATAGAAAAAAATATAGACATTCATTCTTTGATTTCTCAAGTAATAGAGGATATACACAAAAAATATTTGTATACTGATAAGTTAAACGGTATTATGATCTCATTTTTACCATTTTATAACATTGGAGAGAGTAATCTTGGTGATGGAAATACCGCCAATTCACAAGAACCTTTGTCGTTATTAGTTAACTGTGATCCAGATAAATTTCGCCAGGTAGTTTTTAATCTGTTAGATAATGCTGTAAGATTTACTTTCCAGGGTAAGATTGTTGTTTCTACTTTGTTAACTACTGTAAGTGACTATTTCAACAAAGATTCAGATGTAGATAATAAGAGCGACGACAGAGATACTGTTGGTGATGATAATTATAATAATCCCTATAACGAGGAGAATAAAAGTATTGAATTTAATAAAATGGTCATAGTTTCTGTTCAAAATGAGGGAGTAGGAGTTGATCCTAAAATTAAGGATCAATTGTTTGAAAAATTTGCTACAAAATCTGCACAGGGAACGGGAATAGGATTATACCTTTCAAAGAAAATAGTTGAAGCACATGAAGGTATGATTTGGATGGAAGAATATGACTACAATTTGAAAAATGATTTGGTCAAAAATGAAAAAATTGGTGATAACAAGATTGTTCATGCCGAAACCCAAAAGAGAAAAAAAAGAACTATACTAAAATTTGCTTTTCCTATTTCTAATAGGAGTGAAAGGGCTAATGAAAATTGGCAATAGTATCAACAATGTATGGTATCAAAGAGAGGTATAAAGATAACAGATGATATTAGGAAAAACCGAGGCAAAGTGAAGCAAAATCTCCTTAAATAAACAAAAAATACTGCTCGTTGATGATGAAGAAGACCTTGCACATTTAATGAAAGAAGGTCTTGAACTTAGTGGCTCCTTTGAAGTTGATATATTCAATGACTCTGGTAAAGCGTTACTAGAATTTAGGCCCAACAAATATGATTTAATTTTAGTCGATATTTTAATGCCAAATGTAAATGGATTTGACTTTTATAAATTAATTAAAGAGAAGGATGTCACCTCCAAAATCTGTTTCATATCAGCCGCTGAATACGATGAAGAGGATATAAAAAATAAACTAGCCCTTTTAGAAATACAAAATCAGAAAACTGTATTGATTCGTAAACCAATAAGATTAAAGGAACTATTTCGCCAGGTCAGTAAAATTATAAATGAAAATACTGAATAACAGTTTGGATCTTTGGTTTGTATATGGATCTAAATCTATTCAAGAATGCAATAATATCATAGTAAAATATATCAACAGAATTCAGACAGAGGGACAACATTGGTTTATATGGTTTAATAATCACTCTTTAATTGTTTTACACACCATATAAAGCAGAAAATTCCAAGTATCATTGTCAACTATTCTAATGAGGAGTCGTATAGGGAATTCTGATATATTACAAAGAAAATTAGAAGTTAACTATAGTCAATTTTTGATTAAAATCACAGATATATTGAAAGTGTCAAAAGGAGAAATTTAAACTTTCGTTACTAGTAACATGATTAATTGGTCATACTAAACAATGAAAGCAACTTAAAAACAATAGAATAGCAAATTAATAGAATGAGACTTATAAAGATTCTATAGTAATATTCACTATATTACAAATAATCTAAGTTCGTATTCATGTTTTTATCTGTCTTGAATTAATAAAGTCAAGAAGAGGACTTTTAATAATATTCTGGCTTATATAATTTGTTAATTATTATCATATATGTCAGATTCAAACAATAATAATAAGGAATATGAAGAAGGTGCTGCTGGCACAAATAAAGAGAGAAAGAGCGATCCACTTAAAGAATATTCAGATAAGGAACCTATGACTCCGGCTAAAATTAATGCAGGTGAACCAACCGCTGTACAAAGAGACTCAAATGATCAACAAATCACCTCTGAGGGACAAACTGGAACAAATACTCCTGAAGCACAAGAAGAATATCGAAAGAAAGGCATGACAAAGGTCGGGGAAGATGGCAAATAAAACTTACTATTATCAATACTAGTAACCGTAAGTTATTAGTTTATTAACTTTTTTAAAATGGAATAGCAATGTCGTAACAAAGTAATAGAACATGTAAAATGTATTCGGATTTATATTGTAACTAAATGCTGTAATAAATTTCATCATAATAAATGGCAATCAATAGTTGGTTAATATGAGGATCTCTCCCTTTAATGTTGATTACAAATAATAACAAGATATAAACATTTCATTTGCAAAATATATTGTTTTTTTATAGTATGTTATATAATTATACAATTACAAATGAATTGAAATGAGTAAGCAAATAATATCTGGTGGTATAGTATTAGGAATCATCATCGGTACCTTTATTATAGGATTAGTTATATCTGTAAGTAACTTTTTTGACTAGATGAGCTAGTAGCCTAACGACCATCTCTATTACATAAGGCAAGAAGATTAATTACAAATCAGTTTACTCAATTGTTCTTTTTTGTTATTTTTTATATGTAATTTATTTAGTTTTACATCATAATTAATCATGCACGAATTTAAAAAGCGGGGATATCTTTATGTCACTATCATTTTTTTTGCGGTTTCATGGCTAATACATGGTGTAACCGCATTTAATCAATTTGTTGAAGAGCAAAATGAACACGGACAGCCGGTGAAAATGAATGCCTTTTGGAATGAATTCATTAGACAGACTACAGAAAACTGGCAATCAGAATTCCTACAACTTTCTTGGCAAATTGGTGGACTTATGATTTTATTCGCTGTTGCATCACCTCAAGATAGACTTGGAGATCAAAGAAAAGAGAAAATCCTGGAGAAATTATTAGAAATAGAGATGGACAAGAAGGAATACGAGCAATTTATGAAAAGTCTCGCAGAAAAATATCCAGAAAAATAGACAGAAAAGGTTGATGGTCATAATATCAAAATAATTTGTATTTATAGTTTGTTTAGTAAAGATCGACATATGACTACTGATGAAAATAAAAGAATAGAAAATGAACAAAATAACATTCCAGGACAACAAAAGGATGTTAACGTTAAAGATTATCCATCGGCTATAGAATTAGCAAATATATTAAAGGATATTAATTATCCGGCAGACAAAAATACGATATTAAATTCTGTTAAAAGCAATAATATGGACAAAAATATAACTGACTTGTTAGAAAAGCTAGAAGATAAATTATATAATAATTCATCAGAAGTTGTCAGTGCAACAGGATTAGTTGAAAAATAACGCAGTAATTCCCACTAAAACATGTCAAACAGACGACCTACCACTACCTTTACCTCTCCTTCTTCTGCCATTTTTAAATATTAAATCTAACTCATTTAGTAAATTTGTTAGCAAATATACATATGCATATCAAGTTTTTTCTAGTTACCTCATATAACTACTCCTAGTTGAGAAGTAACAAAGGCATCAATCTGCCTTTGACGCCGTCATAATTTGGATCTTGGTTTCCAAGCCTCATGTTTTTGTATCTGTTGTAGATGGAATCAGTAGTTTGCGAATCTACTGCTTTCTTAAAACTAGATACTTATTACATGAATGTAGCCTTTATTACTTATTCTCTAGGCATATATACTTGGATAACTAAGTACATATACATATACTTATTACTGGTAATAATAATAGTATATTCAAGTAATCATTAATTTTTGATAGATACAAAAAATTGAGCTTTTATATCATTATAAAAAAGATTAACAACAAGTGATGATTCTATTCTTTTACTTGAGATTATTTAGTATAGCATCAATACTTTTACTTATGTGTATTTGTAGATACTACTGACTAGAATCACATCAACATAAAGAGATTATAATGATTTTGTTAATATTTTATAAAATAACATCCCATTCATGTATTGTGATATTCATATTAAAAATGTCCTATTTCTGCGCTCTTTTTTTGCCATTGACTTGATGTTGTTTATTACATTCTGATGGGTGCATATATCAAAATAATAGTAATAGTCTCTTGGTCATAGTTGAATCAAAATAGGTAAAATGTGCAAATTGTAATTGGTTACCTAAAGAATGAGTGTGCAGATTACCAATTAGAGAATACACTAATTGTAGTTTGAAAAGTGTTGCTGCTAACATGCGACTAATAAAAATCAATTAGCAGTGGATTAAACGTTAATGCTATTTTGACAAATACAATGTTAATAACTTTTCTAATATAGTATTAAATATGTCGGATAATCAAACTGTTAGACCTGCAACAAAACTAACATTGAATCCAACAATAGCAACGGTAGATACCAAAAAATACATAAATATAAAACAAAAGAAGTCAATCAACAACTAATTACTCAGGAAACTTCTATACTCTACTTATCTAACTATAGATTTGGAGGATGCACTACTTTTACTGCACATTTACTGCATATTATATTAATTAAAAAGTATGTTATTTGTTTAACAAAAGCATTCAACAAAAGTATCGGTAATTTCGGTTATGGGATTAATTATGAAAGAAAACCTGTCAAGTTTCTTGATGACGTGAATAAAATGTTTATTGCTGACATGTATCAAAACTTTTACCTACTTAAATATCTAAAGGAAAAAGACATCACAATTGTAATTCATGATCCTTTCGAAATCTTTAGAGAAAATGAAGAATATCTAAAGAATTGGAAGGTATTAGTAATTAGAAAGAGTGTAAGGGCATTTCTAAAAGAAAAGTATGATATAAATGCAAAATTTATTTATCACCCTTTTTTTCCATACAGGAAATACACGGAAATTGATAGTCAAGATAATAAAGACAAATATAAGAATATCAATATCACTAACAAAATTGATATAGTTTCCATTTCAAGAATAGCTCCTCATAAAAACATTGACATGCTATTAAGAGCCAACAAAAAGATAAATAAAAAATCCATCAAGATTTTTGGCTTGATAGACGGCCACTATGTATCTTCTAAACTAAATAAACTGGACTTTGATAAATACTATCATGGAATGTTTGACAAATCCTTTTGGCAGGTTTCTAATATATTAAGTAAATCAAAATTTATGGTGGACTTGTCAGAAATACCAAATGATGGTGGAGGAACCCCGTATACATTTCTAGAAGCAATATACAATGATTGTGCAATAATATTGAATAGAAATGGATTGAAAGCGTTGATAAGAAATACCGTGATTTTAAGGAAGGATACAATTGTTATGCTGTTTCTAATGATAAAGAATTAGCCGATTTGACAAATAATAGCGCCAACATTGATACTAAAAAAGTGGTAAAAAATTCAACAAAGCTAATGCATAGACATATACAATCAGCCAAAACGTGGAATGAAACATATCTTGCTTAATTTTACATATATCAAACTCTAGGCAGATGAATACGGAAGGAGTTTATAGATTCTTGTTATCTTGTTTAAAAGGATATCATATAAGTTTCTAAAAGATGATGATATAATTAACTAATATAAATAAAATCAATCTCTTTTAATTTTAATATTTTTTAACTTCACAGTGACTTTTATTTAAAGTGATCAATAAAAGCCATGTTGTCTTATATATATTGTATTGACCATGCCCAATCATCCTTATCTGTCATCGTTTGCTATATTAGAAGAATGGTTAGAAATTTGTGCTAATAGCATGAATATATTTTCAAAATATTGGCTAGCATATATGAAAGCAGGTTCGCCGCTAACGGCTTCTGTAAATCCTGCAAATTATATTAACCTGTCAGCAGATGTGTATAGTTCTTTTTTTTACGCCTTATGCATTTCTTTCTCATTTTGTAGATACCACTAATTCGAAACTTGATGAAGAGCTACGTTCAAAAGACTTTTTGCAAAACTTTAAAAATTATATGGAAAGTATTGTAAACCTTGATTCTGTTCAAAAACAAAATTTTGGCTACTCTTCTTTATCTAGTATAGATAGCCTTATCGACAAATCTTTGACATCTTATAACAATAATCTAGTTTCTATTAATCAAACCCCTAATAATGTTATAGTACAAATTGATGGTACGCGCATTTTACATTATTTTGGTGGTTCAAATGAAACTCTAACCGCCTCAACAAAATATGGTACTCCATTACTTATCGTATATGCTCCAATTAACAGATACCACATCATTGACTTGAGTCCAAATAGAAGTATTGTAAACAAGTTTAACTCCGCAGGTTTTGACGTTTTTATGATAGATTGGGGAGAAGAACAATCTAAAGATAAACTGACTATATCTGATTATGTAGATGATATTGACCAAGCTTTAGAGATAATACGTAAAACAACTAATAAGGAAAAAATAAATCTTTACGGATACAGTTGGGGAGGAACACTATGTCTTATTTACTGTGCACTTTATAATAGTAAGATTAAAAGTTTGATCCTGCAATCAGCTAATCTTGATTTTGATAAAGATGATACGATTATTGCTGAGTGGATGAGAAATTTTCCAGTAGAGAAGTTCAACGATGAATTTAAGGAAATGTTTGGACATTTCATAGATTCGGCCTTTTTAATGAGAAATCCTATAGTACACACTACTGATAGGCTAAAATATGCCTTGGATACGAAAGAATATGATATCTTTCGCTTTGTACAAAACCTTGCAAAAATAAGTGCATGGATTACTAATACGCCTGATTTATCAAGTCAGTTTTTTAGACAGTTTGTAATAGATCTATATCAAAAAAACTTGCTTATAAACAATCAATTATCTATACAAGAAAAAAAGGAAAAGTAAATGAACAAAAAGAGATAACACGGGTAGATCTAAAAAATATAACTATACCAATATTAAATATCGTAGGAAATAAAGATGATTTAGTTTCCCCAAAGTCGTCTTTACCAATAAATGATATAGTTTCAAGTAGAGACAAAAAGACTATTGAATTTCCATCAGGACATATCGAGTTGTGTATCAGTTATGATGCACACCAAAACTTATGGCCTCAAGTCGTGGAATGGTTAGAAAGTAAATCAGAGATAAAAAGTAAATCAATGTAAATATAGTATCATAAATTACAAGTATTAGTAATATCTAAATACAGATAACAGTCAAAGAATCGATAAACTAAATAACTTTTATAAAAGTATAGATTATATTATACTATTATACGATAACATAGAAATAACTATGCAAAGAAAACTATGAAAAGCTTAACTGAGAGCATACTCTACCTTATTTTTGCCTTATTTGGTGTTTCGGAGCTATGTTTTCCCTTAGCATGGTCTTGTGTAGTCTCGACCTTTGCTTCCGCGTCTTGTTGTGTATTTTTCATTTTTTTTGCAGTATAATTAACAAAATTATCTGTCATGATTTTATTATTACTAATATGCTTTAAACTGTTCAATTATATACAAAATAAAAACTACTTTTGTAGTAATGATTCAGCTGCAGTCACATTATGGATATTAAATATATTATCAAATACAAATTATATGATAATGAGCAGCAGTGAAGAAGATGAACAGATTATTTACGAGTTATATAAGATGAGTTCTGTGTTCTTCCAGAAAAAAACACCTGGTCCATAGACGAAATATTTGTACATCTATCTATGCCTGAATTTAACTTGACAGAAAAAACAGAAATAGTTATTGGAAGGCTAAAAAATATTCTAAAGAAATTATAAGAAAAACAGGCAGTAACTTTTGTAAATGGCTTTGAGACTTTTAGTCTGGTAGAACCAAAATTATTGGAATTGGTCAATGTTTCAAAGTCAAGGAAAACGAATTAATTTGATTTTTAAGTAGTTTGAATCATCAGGGTTTGTACAAGATTAGACAATAGGTTGTTAAGAAGTATTGATTCCTTGCTAAAAAATACATCATTTGATCTGGTCAATATCATTATTAGTAACCATTATCATCCATCTTTCAGTCGATAAAATTACTAATGGACTCGGCTGATTATATCTGTGTTTCTTTTATAGTATGTTATACAAAAATATGTATAATGAACCAATTTAATTCACCATTTTCTTCGAGATTAGACGCTCGCAAGAAAGACGCCAAATTATCAAGACATAAAGACCGAAATGGAGAAGTGATTTAAATGGAAGAAAATACTCAAACAGACAACAACAACGAGACCACTGTTGACATTTCTTCTTCTGGGACAGTCACTGATGTAAAAACAAATAATGAAGATAAAAGTAACAACGACAATAAAAGTAGGAATAGTAATAAAAGTAGCAATGATGGTAATACTAATCAAACAGACAACAACGAGACCACTATTGACATTTCTTCTTCTGGGACAGTCACTGATGTAAAAACAAATAATGAGGATAAAAATTAGGAATCAGAAGATCCAGAAAACAAATTCTAATCTGAATGAACTTAACTGGCATATTCAACTGCAAGAGATATAGTAGTAGCCAGGACTAATAACAACAGTACCGATTTATCCTTTACTAAAACTGTGGAGTTAGAGAAGAGTGTTGGTTAGTAAACTCCTCCCCTCTAATAGGCCCATCTATAGAATTTGATGACAAAGGTCGTCTTCATGCAGTGTATTTTGTAGGTAACGGGACGGAAGGAACAGGATATTAGCTACTTGCACTGATTTGGGAGAAATATTTTCCTCTCCAAAATCAATTCTGACTTCAGAGTTTATTCCTGCCAGTGCTATTCAAACTGATTTGTCAATAGATGAAAAAGGAAATGTATTGCTGACTTTTGGGAATGTTCCTGATATTATAGAACCTGGTGAGAGTCCAACAAAAACAATCAATGTAGTTGTTCTGGATAAACAAGGTAAGATAATAGGTAAAAAATTCATTTGAATCTCGCCAATCGATATCTTCTACCCCTAGTTTAGTTTCGCATGAATCAAATACTTTCCTATCTTATCCCGATGGGAATAGTACAAGGATCTTATCCCTATCTTTATGAATATTATCTTGGTTAATTTACCAAATCTTCGGTTGAATCCCGTTGAAGTTAATTCTCATATGTACGCAGTGGGCTTCGGATCCATATGATACATGGGAACTGTTAATTAAATAAATTTTTGATAATAATCTGGTTATATGTGACACACGTTAATTATTAGACGGGCCCGGTGGGCTTCGATCCCATGACCTGCGGTTCCGAAGACCTTGGTAATAGTAACGCTCCCAAGGTCTTCGGGTTTATGAATGATGATGAACATTTGAAATTCAAAGAGTACTTGAAATCTCAAAACTTGAAACATAAGACGATAAATGATCTTTATAGATATGCAATTCAGTACAAAAATATCTTATCTAAGAACCCTTCAGAATTGTCTACATATCCGAATAGTAAACGCAGACATATCATGAGAGCTTTAGCAGCATATTCAAAATTCACAGGACAATATAATAGATGGCAAACCATCCGAAAAGAATATCAATTTAAGTGGTCTGCTACTGATTCATTAACTGGATTCCACAATATTCTAAAGCAAGATGGCGACTTTACTAAAATGATAGAATGGATAACTACAACAATGAAGTCCCATCCTCGCTTCGCTAATATCTTGATGTTTAATGTTCTTACTGGTTTAAGACCACAAGAGGCAATCGATTCTTTCAACTTATTGCTTTCTGACAAGAGACAAGAATATTTATCTAAAAACGAGAAACTATTGGAGCATTTTAAATTCCCTAATATCTTCTTAAGGAG
>Ga0196965_1000881_pt1 | contig 13776 bp, 5 predicted proteins | sample S1_20metaG_FD_148668 | JGI IMG/M metagenome (GOLD analysis project Ga0196965, IMG submission 148668) | Soil microbial communities from Anza Borrego desert, Southern California, United States - S1_20 | ecosystem: Environmental > Terrestrial > Soil > Desert | place: USA: California | collected... | reverse complement strand
TGATTTCGAATCCCTGAAGCCTTATCTGGAAAAGCACGGCTTCCAGGCGGAGGTATTGTTTCATGATTTTGAAGGCGGATATTTGATGAAAATATGGAATGATAATTTGATAATGAGATAATTTGCAAATGTGGTAATGAGGGAAATGCTAAATGTTAAATTTTGAATGTTAAATGTCGATACTAAAATGACTAATTAAAAAATGTTTATAGTGCAAGTAACAAGCTGAAGGCTGATACCTAATTGCTCAAAACTCATTACCTGAAAAAATGAACGAAATTGTACTTGACCAGGAAGATCATCATTCAAAGCCTTTGATTATAAAAGGAAAGAATCACTTTACCGCTCCGGGAATTTATGCAGGTTATGCGCTGGTTGTAGCCGGAGGAATTGGACTGATCGATTCTTTGTTTTTTTCATTTTCTCTGGTCCAATTCCTCATTACACTTTTTGTTTGTTTTTTAGGCTTGATATTCATTACTACAAAAGAGGGTTTTCTACTAAATTCAGAAAGAAAAAGTTATAAAGATGCTACTTTCTTTTTGGGAAAAGCCTACGGAACCTGGGTGCATTTGCCCGAAATAGAAGCTGTAATAGTTTCTCCTGCCTCCTTTCACTATAAAGTCCAAAATGCCATTACGCCTGAAATGACTTTTAGAGAAGATTTATATAAGGTAATGCTTTATGTAAAAAATGCAGACCGAGGAATTATTATTTCGCTCTTTAAAAGATCAAAGGCGCTGGAAGTTGCAGATACATTAAGTAGAAGACTTAGGGTGCCTGTTGAAGAAATAGTTAATGACTAACGATTGTAAAATTATATATTAAGCACTTAATGCCGAATAACAATTTAGACTGTTGAATATTCCAAGTGTTATACCTCAATTCATCAAAATAAAGACCTAAAGAATGGAAATAAAATAGGATATCCCTGTCTTCACTGATACTTTTCAAGGGTATGAAAAGAACGTAATAAAAGTGTTAAATAGAAATAGGAATTATTTTTTTGACTTGATATCTTCGTTCGTCTTTTTACATGGATATTCCTTTTGCATGAAAAAAAATTACAGGATAGTAACAATACAATTGCTGATTCTAATTGCCCTGTATTGGGGAATTAACCCGACAGTAACGGCACAGAACACCAAACCTTTAGTGGAGAAAAGAACCTCTGTTTCTAATGTAAATATTTCCAGGGCAACCAAAAGAAACTTGCCTTTCAAAAGCCACGCTACGTCGAATACTTTCAGAAAGTGTTTAACTATGGAAGCCGATGCAACACTTCGAAGAAAATATTCTTCCATGCCTTCAAGGGAAACCATGGAAAACGAATTACAAAAAAGAATAAAAGATTATAAAAGGAAACAAAGCCAGTCCCGTACCATGGCGGCGGTATATGTCATTCCTGTGATTGTTCATGTAGTTCACAATGGAGAAGCAGTTGGAAGCGGAGCAAATATTACTGCTGCTCAGGTTAAATCTCAAATCGATGTGCTCAACGAAGATTTTAGAAGGAAAACAGGAACTCCGGGGCATAACACAAATATTATAGGCGCGGATGTGGAAATAGAATTTGCTTTGGCACTTAGAGACCCTCAGGGAAATACACTTTCTGAACCGGGAATACATCGTATAAAAGGTGTAAAAGCGAAATGGGAAAGCTCAGACGAAATCGATGAGGTGTTGAAACCATCTTCTCAATGGGATCCCAACAAATATTTAAATATGTGGACGGTAGACTTTGATGAGGAAACTACAGATGGTTTGCTGGGATACGCGCAATTTCCGGTATTGTCAGGGTTAGACGGATTGGATGACAGGGGAGTAGCAACTACTGACGGGTTAGTGATGAGGTACAATGCGTTTGGAAGGGTAGGAAATCTGATGGGCCCGTTTAACAAAGGAAGAACTACAACACATGAAGTAGGACACTGGCTTGGATTAAGGCACATTTGGGGGGATGAGGAAGATTGTACGGGAAGTGACTTTTGTGAAGATACGCCTGCTGCAGGTAGTCCTAATTATGGTTGTCCAAAGGGAACAAATTCCTGCACGGATACAGGCAATGATATGATTGAAAATTATATGGATTATACGGATGATGCCTGTATGAACATTTTTACCATTGAGCAGAAAGTGAGAATGCGGACGGTGATGGAGAAAAGCCCGCGTAGAAAGGAATTGCTTAGCTCTACTGTGCATATTCCGATAACCGGCGATCAGCCATTAGCCTCTTTTGAAGCAAGTGCGACGGGTGCATGTATAGGCACTGCCATTGACTTTACTGATAAATCAACCAATTTACCCACGGCCTGGAATTGGTATTTTTTTGACATTGATAGCAATGTCGTAGCCACTTCGACCTTGCAAAATCCTTCTTATATTTTTAACGAAAACGGAAGCTATAGCGTAACATTAATCGCTCAAAATGCAAACGGAAAAGACACGGTCCATTTTTCAAACTACCTTACAATCTTATCCAATTCCCCAACAGCTCTTCCTTATTCAGAAGATTTTGAAGGGAATAATTTACTTACAGGCTGGACAGCCTATAATCCTGATAAGGACAGGGAGTGGTATCTAACAGACCAAGTAAGCGCCAATAACATTGGAAGCAGCAGTATATATTTTGATAATTACAGCGAGGAATCAGATCCTACCGGAAAAATAGATCGATTAATTAGCTCGGAAATAGATTTAAGCACCAATACTTTTGCCGAAGTAACCTTTGATGTGGCTTATGCTATGTATGATAAGGGGTATGAAGACACACTGGCTATATATTATTCACTGGATTGCGGGGAAAGTTTTGAACGTTTGTGGGCAAAAGGAGGTGAAAACCTTATCACATCTTTAAATACTATAGATGCTTTTATTCCTGAAACGGATGAATGGAGGAGAGAAAAAGTTTCTTTGGCCTCTTTAAACGGACATTCAAGTGTTTATTTGGCTATTGCCAATATTTCGGGCTGGGGAAATTACCTTTATATAGATAATATTAGTATTCATGTACCAGCGCCTACTGCCAAACCTATTACGAATTTTAATACTACCCAAACGAATGTTTGCTTAGGTTCAACCATCCAATTTAACGATAGTACAGAAAATTCCCCCAGGACCTGGAGCTGGACCTTCGATGGTGGGACTCCCCTTACTTCCTCTGATCAAAATCCTGTGGTTACCTACAACACTCCTGGATTGTATAGTGTTACCCTAACTACATCTAATACAATGGGGGAAAATACAAAAAATGTCACTGACTATATAACAGTTATGGAAAAGCCTGTGTTTTCTATCTCTGCCAATAGTTTGAGCCTTTGTGAAGGGGAGGAGCTTGAGCTTAGTGTAAGCGGCGGGGAAGATTATGAGTGGTTTGACAATAGGGGAATTATAGGCAGCGGGTCGTCAATTACACTTTCCCCGGCATTCACAAATACTTATACTGTAAAAGGAGAAAGTAATGGTTGTCCTGCTGAAGGCTCCATTGAAATTCAGGTTAACCCTGCTCCTTTAAAACCTACCATAGACGTTTCTGATCCGGAAGCAGCTACCTTTATACTTACCTCAAGTGCAGCATCAGGCAATCAATGGTTTTTAGATGGCGATCCTCTTGAAGGCGCCGTAAATCAGGAATATAGTGGAAGTACACCTGGTTCTTATTCCGTTGTTGTTACAGAAAATGGATGTGTAAAAACTTCTGATGCGGTTATACTAACTTCAGATGATGACCTTATTCGAAATTCCGAACTTGTTTCACTTTATCCAAACCCTGCAAATAGTAACCTGATTGTTTTATTAAAAGATCAGCATGCAGAATCCTCAAAAGCGACGCTTTACAATAGCTGGGGACAAAAGCTTTCAGAAGGAAAATTTAGAAGAGAAAATGGTGTGTTAAAAGCGCTGTTTTCGGTAGATAAATATCCATCGGGAACGTATTTTATTGTGGTTTGGAATGGCGTAGATCATTTGACAAGGTCTTTTATTAAAGAATAAATAGGTTTCTTAAAATGAATATTAAAAACTTTCCAAAAATTGACCGTAAATAGAGGGTTAGTTTTGGAGAGTTCTCTTTAGAAGTTAAATAAGCCGTTCTCTCTCTTTCTTTTCTTCTTTCTTTCCTTACGCTCTCTTTTTTGTTTTTCTTTGGCCCTTCTGTAAGCTTCCCAACGTTGCTCCCTTTCCTTGTCCTTCCTTTCAAGTTCCTTTTTGCGCTCTTCATTGTCCTTAGGTCCTGAAAAAATATTATTAAAGAACCGATCCAGAAAGTTGTCCATTTTTTCTTCCTCTATAAAAGATTCGCAATCTAGTTGATCCAGTATCTGAGGCGGAAGAGGAGGGAACCGTGAAGAGGTAAAATTCCTGAAATCTTTATCTCTGAGAAGACTTAACATATATTCGCCCCAAATGGGCAAAGCGGTATTTGCACCTTGTCCAAGCGCCAGGGTCCTGAACCGTACTTTTGGATTTTCGGCGCCTACCCAAACACCTGTTACAAGGTCGGGAGTTATACCTATAAACCAACCATCTGCCTGGTCCTGTGTAGTTCCCGTTTTCCCTGCAATATCTATTTGAAGCCCGAATTGTGACCGAAGCCTGGCACCGCTGCCTTCTTCAATAACGCCTTGCATCAGGTTCAACATGATTTGGGCATTTTGGATGGCCATAGCTTTTTTCCCAAATTCAGGATCTTCCTGTCGCAGGACTTTCCCTTTCCTGTCAAGGATCTTAGTAATGTAGATTGGTTTAACGTGATAACCTTCATTGGCAAAAGTGGTATAAGCGCTAACCATTTCGAACAAAGAAATATTAGCAACACCAAGAGAAATCGAAGGAACCTCAGGTAATTTTGCTGCGATCCCCATTTTCCTTGCCAGTTCAATGGTCGGCTTTATACCAGTTTGCATAAGAATTTGAGTGGAAACAGTATTAACCGAATGTGCCAGTGCTCCTTTCATAGAATATTTTCCTCCATATTGCCCGCCGGCATTTTGTGGCGTCCAGTTTTTATATTCAGGATAGCTGATGAGCTTGTTTTCAAAATAAGTACAAGGTTCAATGCCTTTTTCCAGGGCCGCAGCATATACAATAGGTTTAAAAGTAGAACCTACCTGTCTTTTAGACAATACATGATCATATTTAAAGACCTCGTGATTAATGCCTCCTACCCAGGCTTTTACATATCCGGTTTTCGGTTCAATGGATATTAGTCCGGTATTAAGGAATTTTTGATAATACCTAAGCGAATCCATTGGGCTCATTGTCCTTTTTGTGCTTCCTTTCCAGTTAAACACCTCCATGGCTACCGGTTGTTGGAAAACTTCTTCAATCTCCTCTTCCGAAGCTCCGGCATTTTTTAATTTTTTATACCTGGTAGATTTAACCATGGCATTTTTTAAGATACTGCCATCTTTTCCCCATGGGGATTGGCCTTTCCAGTGGGTCTCAAATTCTTTTTGGAGCAACGACAATCGCCTTCTTACCGCTTTTTCGGCATGTTTTTGCATTTCAGAATTTATGGTGGTATATATTTTTAATCCGTCGGTATAAAGATTTACCGGATCGCCATTTTCCTTTTCTAGCGTTGCACACCATTTTACAAGTTCAAGGCGAAGATGTTCCCTGAAATAAGGCGCCAAACCTTCACTGTGGCTTTTGTAATTATACCTTAAGGTCAGCGGCTTCTTTTTAAGAACTTCTGCTTTTTGAGGATCAAGTTTATTGTATTTCACCATTTGATTAAGCACCACATTCCTGCGAAGTTTTGATTTCTCCGGATTTAGGCGTGGGTTGTAAGTAGTGGTAGCCTTTAACATTCCAATTAGCACGGCTGCCTCTTCAGTTTTCAGGGTTTCTGCATGCTTATCAAAAAAACGAAGGGCAGCACGCTCTATTCCGAAAAGATTTCCACCCAATGGAACAGTGTTTAGATATAGCTCTAGTACTTCTTCCTTATTGTATATAGTTTCAATCCTTCTGGCAATAATCATTTCCTGAAGCTTGTTCACAGGCGTAGTAAAGATCCAGTAATTTTGTCGCGGATATAAGTTTTTTGCCAGTTGCTGACTAATGGTGCTTCCTCCGCCCGAGCTTTCTTCCTGAAGGAGGATTGATTTTATTATAACCCTGGCTAAGCTTCGCGAATCTATACCTTTATGTTCATAAAAGCGGGCATCCTCTGTTGCAATCAACGCTTTTACCACTTCCGGAGAAATGTCCTTATACTCTACATTTGTCCTGTCCTGAATAAAATAGCGTCCAAGAAGTACACTGTCAGAAGAATAAACTTCCGAAGCCACGTTGTTTTGATGCGCTTTTAATTCTTTTTGAGAGGGCATTCTACCTAAAAGCCCTAAATAAACTATTATAAAAAAAAATACACCGATTTTAATTATTAAGAATAAAAACCTCCATCCAATTTTGAAAATATCTATGAGTCCGTTTCTTTTCCAGTCATATTGCTTTATTTCAATTGACTTTTGCTTCCAATAATTCAGGGTGAATTTTTGTTTAATGTTGAGATAAAGCCGGTAAAAGATTTCTTTGATTTTTAGCAGCATATATTTTAAAAATGCTACCATAATATGTCCGATTTTTTGTATCAAATGAATAAAACGTATTTATACTAAATCCATAACCGTTGGTTACAGTGTTATGTCTTTTTGCGAATTTAGGTAATCCGGGAATACTTCTCTTGTTTGAGCTATATAGAACGGATATTGGATGAGTTTTATTGGAGTTACTTGAAACCTCGCCTCCTTGTCATTTTGAAAAAATCTTGATCATTATAAAATTTCATCACTTAAGAATGCAGAACATATTCAAAGACTGACAAACAATTTTTTCCAATACTTCAAACATCTCAAGTTTCTTAACAGAAAGACAAAAGTGGCGGAATTACTTACATTACATATCATGCTTACTAAATACCTGGTCTTTTTCTTAATATTTCCTTTATATTTTATTTGAATAGATACAACATAAAGTGTTGATAATTAAATAAGTAAAATTATACTCTTTCATATTCATCTATATTTTACAATGAGAAATTGCCCTTGCTCGGTAAGCCTTATTTCTTTGTACTGGCGGACTTATCGCCTCGGGAAATATAAATGTTTCTTGCAGACTTGAAGACGCAAAAATTATTGAGTAAAAAATTGGCCGAATGTTACTATTGTCCGTAAAAGTAGAGGCAAAGAAGAATGGTATTGGGAAGTTTAACCAATAAACGGGAGGAACAATAAAACTTTAATCCAATTTTTTAAATACGGAAAAATTAATAAAGCATAAATCTATTCAGACAGAGGAAAAGCGAATATTAAATGAAGTCTCCGATAATAGAATAACCAAACACTGTACAATTTACTAGTGTAAATTTTTTTTTTGAACATGCATTTGAAAGAGGGGTTGAAGTTTAACTTTTTCTATTGATGGGAAGAATAATTTTTATTATAATCATATATAAGTTAAATATTTTAGAAACCCCTTTACTTACATGAAATGATAGCCCCAAAAAATCTTTTCTTTATTCATAGCCAGGTAGTACCTCAAGCTATCGAAACTGACTTATTTAATAAAATTCATCTATTCATTTGAACCCTAAACAAAAATTTATGTCTAAACTTTATCTAATCAAGAACAAATACCTGGTTGTTTTGCTCTTATTTGTAAGCAATCTTGCCTATTCGCAAAATGCTGTTACAGGAAAAGTATTATCTTCTGAGGATAATACTGGTCTTCCAGGAGTAAGTGTTGTAGAAAAAGGAACAACAAATGGTACCGTAACAAATGTTGATGGAGATTTTACCATCTCTGTTAACCCTAATGCTACTTTAGTTTTTTCTTTTGTGGGATTTAAAACGCAAGAAGTAAGCGTAGGAACGCGAACTTCCCTCAATGTCACCCTGGCTACGGATATTGAAGCATTAAGTGAGGTGGTGGTTATAGGTTATGGTAGGCAAGAGAAAAAAGATGTAACAGGATCCGTGGTGTCTTTGAGTCCTAAGGATTTTAATAAAGGAGTAATAAACTCGCCTGAACAATTACTTCAGGGACGTGCTCCAGGTGTTCAGGTAAACCCTTCGAGTGGAGAACCAGGTGCACCAATAATTATTAGAATCAGAGGTGCTGCTTCGCCAAGAGGTAATAATAGTCCTCTATTTGTTATTGACGGTATTCCCTTATCTGGAAATGACGTAAGTGCTGGAACTGCCGATTACGGACAAGGAGTGGGTTCTGCCAGAAATCCATTAAATTTTCTGAATCCAGATGACATTGAAAATATCAGTGTGCTTAAAGATGCTTCCGCCACTGCAATATACGGATCAAGAGGAGCAAACGGTGTTGTTCTTATCTCTACTAAACAAGGAAAAGCAAATCAACCAATGCTTTCATTCTCTGCTTCTGCAAGTGCAAGCACTATTCAAAAAAAATATGATCTGGTGGAAGCAGATGATTTTGTAGCCGCAGCAGTTGCGCAAGGTGGTGATGCTACTGCCGTCGATGAAGGTGGTTCAACAGATTGGCAGGATGAAATACTACGGACAGGTATTACTCAAAATTATAGTATTGCTTATGGTGGAGGAACTGAAGATTCACGATATAGATTTTCTCTGGGGTACATGGATCAGGAAGGAATTGTTGAAACTACCGGATTAGAGAGATTATCCGGAAGATTAAATTCCACTCATAATTTTTTAAACAAAAAATTTCAGGTTGATTTAACACTTGGAGCCTCCCAAATTATAGACCACAATGCTCCTTTAGGAAATAATGCTGGATATGAAGGGAACCTTATTGGAGCTGCGCTGCTTGCAAATCCTACACGACCTGTTAGAAATCCTGATGGAAGTTATGTGCAAAAGAGTAATGATGCCCGAAATTCGGTTGCTATGTTAGATTACATAGATGATAATACCAAATCTATTCGTCTTTTAGGTGGTTTGGCTGCAACTTGGAATATTACTAACTGGTTAAACTTTAAAACTTTTGTTGCTTTAGATAATTCTACTTCTACCAGAAGGGTAAGTATCGATAGAAGGTTGAACTGGAATAATATAGTAAATATAGGAAGGGCATACATATTGAATGTTAATACTCAAAATAAGCTTATCGAAAATACATTCAATTTGAATAAAGAACTAGGTAAGACAAGATTAGAGGCTGTTCTTGGATATTCTTACCAGGATTTTGAGAACAATGGTAATATCATTGAAGCACGTAATTTTCCAAATGATACACTTCCATATAATTATGTTGATAATATTGGTGGTGCAAATAATACAGGTGAAGCAAGAGCATATACAGCTGGTTCCAGTAGAAATGTAGAAAAACTTGTCTCTTTTTTTGGAAGAGTTAATTTGAATTTTGCAGAGAAATTCAATGTTACAGCTACGCTTCGCCAAGATGGGTCCACAAAATTTGGAGAAAATAACAAATGGGGACTTTTTCCTTCCTTTGCTGCCAACTGGGTTTTATCTGAAGAAGAGTTTACTCCTGAATTATTTTCTGATTTGAAATTAAGAGCAGGTTGGGGTATTACAGGAAACCAGGAATTTCCCGGATCGGCCTCTAAAACGCTACAAAGGTATACCAATGACTTGTCTTTAACTGTTATAAACTCTTACAACCCTAATCTTCAGTGGGAGGAAACTAAACAATTAAATGTGGGTGTTGATTTTGGATTCTTTGGTGGTAGACTATTCGGTAGTTTTGATTTCTTTGATAAAGGAACAACTAATTTGATTATCCTGAAAGATTATCCTCAACCAGCATCAGTTGGACAAAGGTATGAAAACATTGGAGGCACTATTAAGAATACAGGTATTGAGCTTTCTTTGGATTATAGAGTACTTGAGGGAGGGGATTTTACATGGGGTATTAATTATAACATGGCTTATGTGCATAATATAGTGAAGGGCTTAGATGCCCAGATTAGCACTGCCCAAGTTAATGGACAAGGTTTGACTGGTGCTTATGCGCAAAGAATTCAAAGTGGTCAATCTATGTATTCATTTTACTTGAGAGAATTTACAGGTTATACGTCAGAAGGATTAGGCACCTATGCGGACAATGAGGCTTTAGGATTTCACGGAGATGCGCTGCCGGACTGGACTTTTGGTTTAACTAATAATTTCGGCTACAAAAATTTCGATGCAAGTATCTTTTTCACTGCTCAAACAGGCTTTATGGTATACAACAATACTGCAAACGCAATTTTCTTGAAAGGTAATCTTAGAAATGGTAAAAATGTAACAAAAGATGTTGCCAGTAGTCCGGAAAGTCCTGCAAATTTTGGTGAAGCGTCCACAAGATTCTTAGAGAAAGGCGATTTTATCCGATTAGCAAATGTGACACTTGGATATAATTTTAATCTTGGTAATACAGGGATTAAGTCTTTGAGACTGGCTGTTACAGGACAAAATCTTTTATTGTTTACTAAATACACCGGTATCAATCCTGAAGTAAGTACCAATGTGCCTCTAAATGGTGTGCCTTCACTTGGAATGGATTATTTAGCTTATCCATCAGCGAGAACATTTACAATTGGTCTTACAGCAGGGTTTTAATTAACACTTTAAATTATTAAAAATGAAAAAATTTAAATCATTTTATAAAATACTCCTTTTATCGTCGGTTTACTTTCTAAGTTGTACAGACTTAACAGATGTTGCAGAAGATGCCATTGTAACAAATGGGCCGGTAGATGCGGGTGCAGGCTCTCCAGAAGCAGTATTAGGAGATGCATATGCTCAATTAAATGGGTTTAATGCAGAAAATAATTTGTTTGGACTTTTGGAAGGTTCCTCTGATGAGTTGGTAGTTCCAACAAGAGGAACCGACTGGAGTGATTTTGGAGTTTGGCGACAAATGCAACAACATACCTGGGATCCAACGCATAGTTTTATTTTTAATGCATGGCAGCAGTTGAATACAGGTACATTCAGAGCGGAACGTGCTATTCAGGTGGCCGGAAGTAATGTAGCAATACTTGCCCCGGCTAGATTTTTAAGGGCTTTTTACACCTATTATTTAGTGGATTTATATGGACAAGTTCCTTACAGAACAGATCTAAATGATCCTGATGAAGTACCTTCTGTTTACACAAGAGTTGAGGCTACAGATCTAATAATTGAAGATTTGAATTATGCCATTGAAAATTTACCTTCATTTGATCCAAACAACCATGGAGTTGCCTCAAAAGAAGCTGCGCAGTTTTTATTAGCAAAAGTTTATTTGAACAAGCCTGTTTTTACTGCAGAAAATCCTGCCGGGCCTTATAACTTTGCTGTTGAAGATATGCAAAAAGTGGTCTCTTTGGCCGATGCAGTAATTGCCTCTGGAAGTTTTTCTTTGACTGATTATTGGGATAATTTTGGCCCAAACAATGGAGCTGAATCTAAGGAGATCGTTCTTGGGAGGATAAATAATCCCGGCGCTCCTATTTCTAATGTTACTAATCGTATTTATAATACGCTTCATTATAGTCAAGGCGGTTGGAATGGATTTTCTACGCTGGCTGATTTTTATAACAAATGGAATGAACCTTCTGTAGGAGGTGATGTTAGAAAAAATTCAGCAGTTCCTGGAATTACAGATCAAAATGGTATACGTGGAGGTTTTCTTGAAGGTCAGCAATATGATAAAGATGGAAATGAATTGAAGGACCGATCTGGGAATCCTTTAGTGTTTACAGTTGAATTAGATTTACTTTATTCAAATGAAAGAAACGGAGTAAGGGTTATTAAATATCTTCCCCCTCCAAATGATCCTGATACAGATTTTGATGAGTCTCAGGCGCCTGGAAATGATTTTATTTTGTTAAGATATGCCGATCTTTTACTAATGAGAGCTGAAGCATTGTTCCGTCTAGGGGATGAAAGTGCGCTTTCACAAGTTAATGAAATCAGAACACAACGTGGTGCTAATGCTCTTACTTCATTATCAGAGCAAGCTTTACTTGATGAAAGAGGATATGAAATGTATTGGGAAGGATGGAGAAGAAATGACCAAATAAGATTTGGAGTATTTTTAGGGGAATGGACTGAAAAACCTGCTTCTCCACCAACCTCAGTTCTTTACCCAATTCCACAAAGAGCTATTGATACCAACCCCAATTTAATACAAAACGAAGGTTATTAATTTCTTTATTAAATATTTGGAAGGCAAGTAGTAAATTTACTTGCCTTCTTTTATTTTCTTTAATTATTTAATTTATGTGGCGAGTTCTACTTTTTGTTCCTATCGTTTTTTTCTCTTGTTCAAAATCCTCTGAAAAGACTGAAAAGGATGGAAATACCCTTTTCAAAAGACTGTCCTCCGATGAAACGGGAATAGTGTTTGAAAATAAGCTTTCCTTAAATGAAGATTTTGATGTTTTCAGATACCGTAATTATTATAATGGAGGAGGAGTAGCCATTGGTGATATAAATAACGATGGACTTACTGACGTTTATCTGACAGCCAATCTTGGGGAAAATAGATTGTTCTTAAACAATGGAAACTGGAAGTTTGAAGAAATTACAAAGACTGCTGGAGTAGGAGGTACTAAAGCCTGGTCAACTGGAGTAGCAATGGCTGACGTAAATGGAGATGGATTATTGGATATTTATGTATGTAATTCCGGTGATATTAAAGGTGACAATAAAGAGAATGAGCTTTTTATAAATAACGGTGACTTAACATTTACTGATAAAGCTAAAGAATTTGGTTTAGCCGATCAGGGGTTTTCAACTCATGCTGCCTTCTTTGATTATGACAAAGATGGGGATCTTGATTGTTATCTTCTCAACAATTCATTCAGACCAATTTCAACACTTGGGTATAGAAATTTAAGAAACACACGTGATTCTTTAGGAGGGCATAAATTATTTAGGAACGATGACGGAAAATATGAAGATGTAAGCGAAGCAGCAGGAATTTACGGAAGTGTTATCGGATTTGGTCTCGGCATATCTATCGGCGATATTAACAGGGATAACTATCCTGATCTTTATATTTCCAATGATTTTTACGAAAGAGATTATCTCTATGTGAATAATCAGGATGGCACTTTTTCAGATAGACTAACTGAAAATATGAATCATATCAGTATGTTTTCAATGGGGGCAGACGTAGCTGATATTACCAATGATGGTTATGTGGATATATTTTCTACTGATATGCTTCCAGAGGATGATAAGCGATTAAAAACAATGACCGCTTATGAAAGTTATGATGTGTATCAGTTGCGTCTTAGAAATGATTACTATCATCAGTATATGAGAAATATGCTCCATTTGAATAAAGGCGATGGTACGTTTACTGAGATAGGACAAATCGCTGGAGTAGCAGCAACGGACTGGAGTTGGGGAGCATTGATCACAGATTTTAATAATGATAGAAGGAAAGAAATTTTTGTCTGTAATGGCATCTATAAAGATGTGATAGACCAGGATTTTCTGGAGTTTATGGGAACTGACGTGAATATAAAAAAGGCTATGGCGGGGGAAGAGATTGATTTTACAGCGTTTGTTGATAAAATGTCTTCTACCAAACTAAGTAATTATATGTATACGCCTTCAAAGGATTTTACTTATAAAAATGTTGCCCTGGAATGGGGATTAAGCGAGCCAAGCTTTTCAAACGGGGCAGCCTACGGGGATTTGGATAATGATGGAGATCTTGATCTTATTGTGAATAATGTAAACCAGGAATTATTTGTTTATAGAAACGATGCAGATAAAATTTTAAACAATAACTTCCTTTCTCTTGAATTCAGGGGTGATAAATCTAACTTTT
>Ga0196965_1000879_pt1 | contig 13792 bp, 8 predicted proteins | sample S1_20metaG_FD_148668 | JGI IMG/M metagenome (GOLD analysis project Ga0196965, IMG submission 148668) | Soil microbial communities from Anza Borrego desert, Southern California, United States - S1_20 | ecosystem: Environmental > Terrestrial > Soil > Desert | place: USA: California | collected... | reverse complement strand
TGAAGGATGAGTGCTTTGTTCTTATCCTCTTCAGGGGTGCATATCAATGCCTTTCCATTTAACATCGCTTTTAATGCCTTATCATTTCCTTCATAGATAAGGGTGTTACCCCTGTAAATATATACCCCATTCACAGTATTAAATCCTACTTCATTTCCCGATGAGCTTATCATAGAATTGAGAATAAGAGCAGGAACATGAGCTGCATTTTCCGCTGGCTTATCTCCAAAATAGGTACTCGAAAAGTACAACATTTTAGGTGTACCCTCGGGAAACTTCCAAACAATGCATCGTCCACCGACTCCATCGGCATCGCGAATGATAACTTTTCCATCGATGGTGTAATCATCAATATAACTAAACGACTTATACTCACCGTCACAACTATGACAGGGCTGCACAGACTCCGGAAGGTCACGCAGTGCCTCCAGTGCCTTATTGCCCACGTGCATTCGAAGGTCTTTATTCGCAAGGATTTCATCTTCGCTATTAAACTTTTGCTTCTCTTCAAGTGAAAAGACACCCTTTTCCACGCCGGTTCTTAAATCAAATACATTGAGTTCCTTATGTGTTGCGGTATAAGTGTCCTTCTTGTAGAATATCGATTCATCGGTCGGATTAAACATCGATACTACAGTGCCTTCAGGCTTCTTGTGCCTGGTGACCTCAATTTCTGTAACAATTTTTAATTCCGGATATGAAAATTCGAAGACTGGAGAAATGATCCTTTTGGTCGCCTCAGCGAACAAATAGAACCCACTTCTATCAGGTTTAAAGAGAACTTGCAGATTATTCCCTTCGGATGGTATCTGCTTATCAAAAACTATGGTGCCCGACTCCGAGTCCAGAATATAAACGCGCCTGCGATTAAGGAGCGCAATATGGCGTTCATCGATTTTTCCACCAGCCCTTACCGTGAAATTAAAATAGTCTGAAGTTTCCTTCCACGTATTGTTTTCTGCATCCAGTATGCTTAATGCCCCGAGGCCACTATTTAATTTCCTTTCGAACAATACTACTTTGGTTCCAGGCACATGAACAGGTGAAGCGTATTTAGAATTTAATGCGGTTACCTTATAGTTATCTCGAAGATCAATTCGCTTTAGTTGTCGGGATTTTTTTGATTCATAAAAAACAAGTGATAATTCTGGTATAACAAATTTTTTACCAACGTAGGTTTCTCCATCCTTGGCGAGTATTTCTTTCACTTTGGGATCATTCAGTTCTTTCGAGACCTCTACGTTACGCTTAGACAAGCTGAAGGGGAAAATTATTTGTCCGGGAACTTGAGAGGCAAAGTCCACAACATTGACCATATCGGGATTGTTGGATTGGTTCCCTAGGTCATATGGAAAAGGACTGATTTCATCTATAACTTGGTTTGTAGATGAATCCCAGATTTTGAGGCTTTTCCTGTCGGAGGAATAAATGTGTTTTCCGTCGGATGACATACTTACCGTAACTTCGCAATCACCTATGTACCCTTTCATGGGTTCCGTGATGCAAGGCTGTTGCTGAGCAGGACTAACGGAATAAATAAATATAAATAATGGAAAAATAAGAACTAATCTGAGACACATATCAAGTTTAAATAAGCGTTAAATGGAAGCCCGAATTCTTAACATTCAATTTAAGGGATAACATAACCATTATACCTTGATTGTAAGAAATTGTCGAAAAGTTGAAAAAAATATTTTCGGAAGGATTGAATTATCCGATGGTTCCCTCAGATTCATCGATATTGTTGAATTCTCTTTATAAACTTCTTACCGATCCCTGCTGTAAGGCCCTTCGTTCTGCTACGTATCCTTATTCGGATCCAGAGGTTTTTTTCCTTTTTGTATTATTGTTATGTTTAAGTATGCTTCCGGTATAATTCCAAAACTAACTATGGTCTTTATCACGTTCTAATACTACTATGACTTCACGAAGAAAATTTTTAAAGCTTTCTGCAGCAGGTGCATCGCTTCTATCCTTTCCTGAAAACGTATTGGCAAACACCACCGAGGTTAACAAACCGATTGCAATCTCCACATGGGATTTCGGACTTGATGCCAATGAAGCTGCATGGAAAATTTTAAAGCAAAACGGCAAAGCACTCGATGCGGTAGAAGCTGGTGTTAAAGTGCCTGAGGCAGACCCAACAGAGCGTTCCGTTGGTTATGGTGGTCTTCCCGACAGAGATGGCCATGTTACATTAGATGCCTGTATAATGGACGAGCATGGTAATTGTGGTTCCGTGGCTTGTCTCGAACATATTATGCATCCCATCAGTGTAGCGAGGGCAGTCATGGAAAAAACACCGCATGTAATGTTGGTAGGCGATGGAGCACTACAATTCGCCTTATCACAAGGTTTTGAAAAGAAGAATTTACTCACACCACAATCAGAAAAAACCTGGAAAGAATGGGCTAAAAAATCAGAATATAAACCTGTTATAAATATCGAGAACCACGATACAATTGGCATGCTTGCATTAGATAATCATGGTAACCTCTCCGGAGCATGTACAACCAGTGGAATGGCGTTTAAGATGCACGGCCGAGTTGGCGATTCACCCATCATTGGTGCCGGATTGTATGTCGACAATGAAGTTGGTGCCGCCACGGCAACCGGAATGGGCGAAGAAGTAATTCGTATCGTGGGATGTCACCTCGTGGTTGAACTTATGCGCCAGGGCAAAAGTCCTGAAGAGGCGTGTAGACTGGCCGTTGAGCGAATTATTCATAAAGACCCCGTGCGGGCAAAAAATATTCAGGTGGGTTTTCTGGCATTGCATAAAAAAGGATCACACGGCGCGTATTGCATCCAACCTGGATTTACGTATGCGCTTCATAATGAATCGGGAAATAAATTGTATAAGGGAGCTAGTTATTATTCATGAGATCTACTGTACTGAAAGCATTGTGAATAGCCTTATTTAGTATCCAGAGGTAACTTGGAACAGCTCAGCAATCACTTTTAGAGAAGTCGTGTGGTATGCCCCTTCAGTGTTGATCCATAGCATCACAAATAATAATCCGTAACGTAGGCCTGCTGTCCTTTTAAATGAAAGCTTAAAGGATCATGGCGTTTACTATCTCTAATTATATGCATATCCTTTTAATCGCCATTGAATATCGTTTCATATGTAGTTACATTAATTAGTTCGGATAAGCCTGAATTACCAGGCCATGTCGCAATCAACACGTGAGAATGTCGCATTTACCATACCTGCACGTCCATTCGTTGCTTCATCTTTACATAGTCGATTTCAACTAACTTTTTATGATGGCAACAAGAACAAAGAAGATAGTTATGGCAACTATCCTTGGAACCCTGGCGATATTTATATGGGGTGGATTTTCTCATACGGTGCTGCTATCTGGTGTAGGTTTTGACCCCCTGCCCAATGAGGAAGTAGTTTTACCAACGTTAAGGGACAATATATCAAAAAGGGGATTGTACTTTTTCCCGGGTAGAACATTCGCAAACAAAAGTGAAGACGATGACATTAAGTGGATGCAAAAGTTTAAGACAGGACCCGCTGGAATTTTAGTCTATAGACCTATTGGCGGTGACCCTTTTTCTGTTTCAAAACTTTCGATTCAATTTGTCTCCAACCTCCTGTCTGTGCTTATCGCCATTCTGTTAGTATGGCAGATCAATATGCGCTACTGGCGAAGAGTTGGTTCAGTGACACTCCTCGGGTGTCTATCGTGCGCAGCCGTGAGCAGTATTTACTGGAACTGGTATGAATTTCCAACAACTTTTTTTATAGCTCAACTTATTGATATGGTTGTCGGATTTTTTATTGTGGGTTTAATCGTTTCAAAACTTGTTCCTTACACAGGATCTTCGAATCCCAACTATTAAACAACTTTGTAAACCATAGATTGTAGCGGCCAGAATTTCTGGCTTACCTCCCTTCATGTAGTGTTACTCGAAAGGAGTTTTGGCTGAGAAATAACTTCTTCGTAATCTTCTAACAATGCGATTGGTATTTTATCTTGGTTTCGCGAAGTCACAGGGCTATAAGCACTTGATTTTTCTTCACATTTTGTAAGTGGACATATCAACCCATTAGTATTCGCAACAGATGGAATGAATTTTTTCTGAATAGTCACACCTAATAGTAGACAACTTTCAGGTTTAGGTCACGGTAAAATACAGGGGCTTTACGATTTTATCTTAGCTACATAATTATGATGCATGCTGGTGAGAGTTCATAAAGATTTTTTTTAATTTAGAGTGCCAACTCAATTGAACGTTATTCATGGAAAAAATAGTTACGCTTGTAATATGCCTCCTGATTTACTCATTCACTTATGGCCAAATCGAAAATAAAAAGATAAAAATTGCGCTACTTGGTTCGATCCATTTTACTCCGTCAACGCAAGACGAATATAGCAATGAAGGGCTAATCCTAACGACACAAAAGCAAACAGAGCTCGAGGAAGTGATATCACGATTGGTTGCGTTTAAACCAGATCAGATTTGTATCGAAGTTCCGGGTGCAAAGCAAGCGCACACCGATGCTCAATACCAGGAATATCTCAAGGGAAATCGCGCGCTTAAAATCAATGAAATAGACCTACTCGGATTTCAAACCGCCAAAAGATTAGCTTTGCCTAAGCTTACATGTATCAATTATCTGGGGAAATTCGATAGTCAGCCGATGAAGACTTTTGCAGAGCAGCATGGACAAGGCGCAGTTTTACAAGAACTTGATGCACACGCCCGCGAATTTGTGAACGAGGTGAACGAGAAACAGAAAAAACTATCGATTAGAGATAATTTGATAGCGCTGAATAGTCCGGAAGCCTTAAACAAGAATCTTGCCTTTTATACAAAGTACTATGTCAGCATCGGAAAAGGTGATGAATATACGGGTACCAACCTCGTGGCAGACTGGTATGATACTAACCTACATATCTATACGAATATTTTAAGGGCAATACAGCCCAATGATAAGACCATCTTAGTGATTTTTGGTCAGGGTCACATACCCATACTTAAACATCTTTTCGAATCAAATCCAGATTTTGAAGTTATAAAAATCGAAGTTCTTTTGGATTGAAGTTTTCTTCATTGTTGTAAAAAAGAGGCTTAATATTTCAAACAGCGAGAAGTGGACCGTAATGAAAAATCTAAAGATTCTGCACGCATCGATTACATCTGGTTTAATTTTCCTCAGATCAACTGAAGTTTTTCACCGATGCCAGGCATTATTAATGATTACAAAATACCCATGGCGATTTCCAGGTAACCCGTCGTTGCCTAACAAATGAAAAAACCTTGAACACGAAGCGTATTCAAGGTTTATTAAGGAGGTCTCGAGCGGATTCGAACCGCTGTAGAAGCTTTTGCAGAGCTCTGCCTAGCCACTCGGCCACGAGACCAATTTTGAAACTACAACGTAAAACTTAGCAACAAGTTTTACGGTGTGATGTGACGGGTGTGTAAAAACGCAAATACAAAACTATAAAAATCAGCTGGCAATGCAATAGTAGTTTTCGACTACGATGAAAAGTTGCGTAAGCTGCAAGCCCCTAAGCTGCAAGTTGATTTCGAAAAGCTGCGAGCCTCCAGCTACGAGCTGCGAGTTTGTTTCCGAAAACCTAAAAATTTTTCGAAACCCAACCTCAAACCTCAAACCTCAAACCTTGAACCATGAACCATGAACCTTGAACCTTGAACCTTGAACTTTGAACCTTGAACCATGAACTAAAAAGAAGGTGACCCCGAAAGATCACCTTCTCCATTCATATCACGAAAAATTATTCGCTTTTTGGTTCTCCGCCACCAGACATTTTTTCTTTCAACGCACTAAGCGCTTCAAGATCGCCGAGGGTAGATTTCTCGTTTTGCTGATTGATCGACTGGATAGAAGATCCTTTCGCAGGCGCTTTCTTTCCAGCTTTCGCTGCAGCAGGTGCAGCTGCTTTTTCGTCTTCTGCAGACCATGTAGCCTTATGCGAAAGCACAATTCTTCTGTCGTCTTTAGAGAATTCAAGCACTTTAAAGTCTAATGCATCACCAGGTTCTGCTTTAGAATTATCCTCTTTCACAAGATTTTTAGCAGCTACAAAACCTTCGATACCATAAGGTAACTCAAGTACTGCGCCTTTATCATTCTTGCTGTTGATCGTACCTTTGTGAACTGAACCAATAGTGAATACGGTTTCAAATGTATCCCAAGGATTTTCTTCCAGGTGTTTATGGCTCAGTGCCAGTCTGCGGTTAGCCGCATCCAGTTCCAGAACCTGTACATCCATAGACTCGCCTACCTTAACGAACTCAGAAGGATGTTTGATCTTCTTCGTCCAGCTTAAGTCAGATACGTGAACAAGACCGTCGATACCTTCTTCAAGTTCAATGAACAAGCCGAAGTTTGTCAGGTTGCGAACGATACCTTTATGTTTCGTACCTACAGCGTATTTGCTTAGTACATCCTGGCGTGTCCAAGGATCTTCGGTAAGTTGTTTAATGCCGAGTGACATCTTCCGTTCGTCACGGTCCAACGTAAGCACTACTGCTTCTACCTCGTCGCCCACTTTCATGAAGTCCTGAGGATTGCGCAGGTGTTGTGACCAGCTCATTTCACTTACGTGGATAAGCCCTTCAACGCCAGGTTGCAATTCAAGGAATGCACCGTAATCAGCAACATTAACAATTTTACCTTTTACTTTAGAACCTACCTGGATTTCAGCAGCAAGCGCATCCCAAGGATGGGCTGTAAGTTGCTTCATACCCAATGAAATTCTCTTCTTGTCTTCATCGAAGTCAAGCACAACCACCTTAACAGTCTGATCAAGTTTAAGCACTTCTTCAGGGTGATTGATACGACCCCAGCTGATATCGGTAATGTGGAGTAATCCGTCAACACCACCCAGATCGATGAATACACCGAAGTTGGTCATGTTCTTGATCACACCTTCCAGTACCTGACCTTTTTCAAGGTTCGTCAGGATCGCTGCTTTTTGTTGTTCAAGATCTTTTTCGATCAGTACCTTGTGCGATACAACTACGTTGTCGTTGGTGTAGTTGATCTTCACCACTTTCACTTCGATATTTTTATTTACATAGATATCGAAATCGCGGATCGGCTTCACATCAATTTGTGAACCTGGTAAGAATGCTTCGATTCCGAAAACATCCACAATAAGACCACCTTTTGTTCTGCGTTTAACAAAACCTTCGATAACCTGATCTTTATCCAGTGCCGTCTGCACATATTCCCAACCTTTAACAAGTTTCGCTTTTCTACGGCTCAGCACCAACTGGCCCATCATGTCTTCGCGCTCTTCAATGAAGAGATCAACCACATCACCAATTTTCAGGTTGGTCATGTCTTTGAATTCAGCCAGGGGAACAAGTCCGTCAGACTTAAATCCAATATTGAGGATTACATCGCGATCGTTGATACCGACTACCACACCCTGCACTACTTCACCTGTTTCAACAGTAGTTACAGTACCGGAGTACATTTGCTCCATTTCGCTGCGCTTCTCTTTGGAGTAGCCCTCACCGAAACCTTTGCTTGCAAAAGCGTCGAAGTCAAATTCGCCAGGAACCTGCTTTTCATATTTTGCTTTTTTCAACTGCGAAGCCGGGATAGCTTCTTTTTCGATCTCCTCTTTCTGAAGATTTTTGATCTCTTTCAACGGATCATCTTCATCCAACTCGATATTTGGTGTTCCTTTACCTTTGAGAGGTGCTTTTGCAGGCTCTTTCGATTCAACCGTTTTTCTTGGTCTTTCGCCTGGTTTTGATTGTTTTGCCATCAATTTGCCCTTTTTTACATGCAGCAACCGGGCGTCGTTACTGCAAATTTGTTATTTATGATCCCCGGTAAATACCAAAAGACCCCGCTAACCAAAGCGGGGCCGCAAAGATAGAGAAAATGAGGGAATTTGGAAACCTGAAAATCGGTTTCGCAATAGAACATCGTTTCGTTTTATGATCGGTAATTTTGGCAGCCCCCTGCGGGCCGGGCTATCCACTACAAGTCCGCCCATCCGCAAATCCACCCACTGCGGGCTTTCCGTTACTATCCCTGGCTGAGTTCCGTTTCTTAATGAAATGGTGGTAAACCAAGGAGATTACCTATGTTGAGCATTAGTCAAATGAGAACACACGATACAGCTTCAATTCCAAAGAAGGAGTGTTTACTCAATGTCTTCAATTTTTAAAGTACCGGTAGCATGATTAATTAGTACATTCTGAAACATGAGGGTATAGCGTGCACTTTCATAATCCGCCTGCGCGCGGGTATATGCCTGCACCGATTGTGTCAAAGCAACAATATCGGAAATACCTAAAGCATAGCGTTCCTTTTCGAGATTATTTGAAGTTTTTGCTGCATTTAGTTGGGCGTCCGCTGCTTGAAATGCTATCTGCGCATCCTTCAGGTTTTGATAGGCTAACAATACTTCACTTTTAACCAACAATTCCGCATTCTCTGCTTCGAGCTTACTGTTTTCGTAGGAAATCCTATTTCGAACAACCGTGGAACGGGTTTGGAAGCCACCAAAGATTGGAATAGAAAAACTAACACCGTAGGTAAACTGCTTATTATCGGTTCGGAACTGTTGTGCAAAACTTCTGTTTTCGACGTCGGTTAAAACTTCGTTCCGATAAATATAGTTGTAAGCTGATCCATAACTTGCAAATAAACTTATCGAGGGAAAATAAGTACCACGGGCTGCCTTCATCCCGTATCGTGTCGCCTCTTCATTGCTTTTTGCCACCTGTAGGTCACTGCGATGATCGTAAGCGGTCTTATATAAATCATCGAGTGCAATGTTTTGATAATCTATGATCGACAAACTGGGTTCTACTAAGTCGAATGATATAGCCGGATCAAGTTGAATCGTTCGGGCCAACAGGGCTTTGTCGTTTCGTAGTGTATTTTTCGCACGGACTACCAATAGCTCGGCATTTTTTACCTGGTACTCCTGGTTATTCAAATCAACTTCCGCGCGACTTCCCGCCTCTACGTGGGCCTGTATTTGTTCATATTGCTTTAACTGCGCCTCGAGATTTTGTGTGTTTATTACAACGAGTTGCTGATCTAACAAACATAAAAGATACAATCTCGACACTTCACGAATAACATCCTGATTTGTTCTTTTTACTAAGTGTAATTGTGATTCTAACAGACTAGACGATTGTCTGTAGGTATTTATCGTGCTAAATCCCTGAAACAAAGGCATACTCGCGTCAACAGAAGCGCTCACAAAATCTGTAACGCCGTTTACCACAGCTCCTTCCTGTTGAATAAATGAATTTCCGTCATTTCGACCTGCATTGCCATTAATGGCTATTCTCGGGCCAATCGAAAGCAGGCCTGCTGTTTTATCCACACGAGCGGAAATTAAAAGATTTTCCTGTTGATTAAGATTCAGGTTATTTTCTAAACCGAATTTAATTGCCTCCCTAAAAGAAAGTTTTGACTGCACTGAATCCTGCGCTTGTGCCGGAATCATAAAAATGATTACCAATAAAACTATTAGACTAAACCTCATTTTCTTCTGCTTTATACATTAACCGTTACCGCCTCATCTGAAACAATTGCACCATCGGCCACGCGTACAATGCGCTTACCATAACGTGCATTCTCTTCGGAGTGTGTTACCTGCACAATGGTGATTCCTTCGTCATTCAGCTTCTTAAAAATCTCCATGATTTGTTTACCTTGATCCGAGTGAAGATTACCCGTAGGTTCATCCGCTAACAATAATTTTGGTTGGCCAACAATAGCACGCGCAATACCAACCAATTGCTGTTGTCCTCCACTTAACTGCTCCGGAAAAAGATCTTTCTTGGCAACCATATTAAAACGGTCCAGCATCTCCGCTACCATACTCTTACGCTGGCTTCCACTAACACCTTTGTATAGAAGCGGTGTCTCAATGTTTTCATATACCGTAAGTTCATCGATGAGGTGATACGCCTGGAAAATGAAACCGATATAATTTTTGTGCATCTCAGATTTCTGCCGCTCCTTCATACGGTGCACGGGCTCATCAAAAAAGTAATATTCTCCCGCAGTCGGCTCATCCAACATGCCTATGATGTTCATCAAAGTCGACTTGCCCGCGCCGCTCGGCCCCATCAACGTCACAAATTCACCCTGTTCAATATCCAGGTTAACACCTTTCAGAATAAAAGTGCGCTGGAAACGGGAGTCAATACACTTATCAATATCACGTAGTTTTATCATAGTTATATTTAAATGTTGATCGTACTAAACACGGACGCAGTCGACTTGCCAACAATAGTGCCAAGGGACTTTAGCCGAAAGTAAAGGAAAAAACGGCTTTTTTAAAGTGAGGCCCCGTTCGGATATGAAAATGGGTGTCCGGAAATGACCATTCCGGGGTTCAAAGTTCAAGGTCTAAGGTTCAAGGTTGGATTTCGAAAAACGATGGGATTGTGCCAATTGTTTGAGGTTCCCTCTCGTTACCGTCATCCTGATGCGCCGGTGCCATGCACAGGCATGCAGAAGGATCCCCCCGATCAAAGGAAAAAACACATCGCAAGAAAAATCACAACATCGTCCATAGTCGAAAGCGATAAATTATCGAAAACAACTAAATACCTATTCGCATCAAAACCACATTAGTTACGATAAACAAACTCAAAGCTCATAGCTCGTGGCTCGCAGCTAAATTTTCGCGATTTCCTAACCACCCTGATTTCAGGAAGGAAAAATTGAAAGACAGTTATCGAAAACATATTAGTTGCGACCAAACAAACTCAAAGCTCGTAGCTTTTTCGCAAACTCATCAGTAATCGAAAGGCAGCTTGCGGCTTACAGCCTGACGCTATTCGAAAAACACAACCAGCAACGAACTCAAAAAACGAACTCAAAAAACAATCGGATACAGAATCACATCCACCCTGCGGTTCATTTCCATGCCGTTATAATTATCGTTGCTGTACACCGGATTTTCCAGCCCCCAGTCTTTGATGGTGATTTTGTGATCAGGAATAGCGCGATTAAGCAGAAGTTGCTGCACGGCATGACTGCGCATTTCAGAAAGCCATTCGTTGTAGGTTTTACCACCAATAGGATCTGTATGACTGATCAGTTGAATGGAATATTTTTCCAGGAGATTCGGAATGGAATCTAACCATCGGTGAAGATCTTCCATTTGTATTTCATCAATGAAGTAACTGCCACCGCCAAAAAAAATGCTTTTACGAATTTCATTAGAAATCGGCTCTTGCGCCTGTGCTACTACACCAGCCAGAAAAAAAACTATGATAACAATGAATCGCATACTTTAAGGTTCAAAGTTCAGGGTTCAGAGTTCAAAGTTGGTGTTCGATAACGATGGGCTTGTGCCAATTGTTTGAGGTTTGAGGTTCGTTTGATGTTGGTGTTCGAAAATTGATAAGTTACAAATTCCCCGCCTTGGATAAGGAGGGGATGTTCAGCGAATAGCTAACTGGGGTGGTTAAAATCCCCTTAAACTGGCCGACACCGTTCGAAGTTATTATCAAAACTTGAAACAAAGCGGTTTACAATTGCCTCCGATTTGATGTTTGAAGTTATGTTTCCTTACCACCCTGATCCTGCCGACTTCGTCGGAGGATCGACCCTCCTGAAGAAGGAAAGGAGTTTTTGTTTTTTGCTTCACTCCTTGAGTCTACCTAACTTCAATGGACTATCGAAAACAACTCGGATACTTATTAGTATCGTAAAACTCACGCGTTACAATCAAACAAACTCAAAGCTCGCGGCTCGCAGCTCGAAGCTATTTCTCAAACTCATCAGTAATTGAAATCGTCTTGCAGCCAGAAGCTTGCAGCGTGAAGCTGACCGAAAAACTCGAACAACAACTAATGCAAACAAAGTACGTCACGAATCATATCAAATCAAACAGCGAGCAGTTGATTAAGATCGGCCAGCGTATTTGCTTCTCCCGGCGGTTTATCTTTTCTCCAACGCCTGATTCTCGGAAAACGTAAAGCAATTCCTGATTTATGTCGCGTCGACCGGGCAATACCCTCGAATGCGATCTCAAAAACCTGGAGTGGTCTTACACTGCGCACAGGACCAAAACGTTCTATGGTGTTTTGTTTTACCCAACGATCTACCTCCCGGATTTCTTCATCCGTTAAACCACTGTATGCTTTTGTAAACGGTACGAGTTCCTCATCTTTCCATACCGCAAAAGTGTAATCGGTATAGAGGTTCGCCCTCCTTCCGCTGCCATGCATGGCATAGATCATCACGGCATCAACGGTGAAAGGATCGATCTTCCACTTCCACCAATCACCACGTCTTCGGCCATCACGATAACTTGCATTTTTTCGTTTGAGCATGATGCCTTCACTCAACAGCTCGCGAGATCGGGTACGTTCAAAAGTCAGTTCTTCCCAGTTTGTAAACGGTACCAACGGAGAAAGACGAAGTACAGTACTGGGTACGTTGCAGATTTGTTCCAATATTCGTCTGCGTCCTTCCATGGGCCATTCCCGGATGTCCTTTCCCTCCCACTCCAATACATCATACGCGATAAAGGAGACAGGTACATCTTTCAGTATTTTAGCATTCAAAACTTTTCTGCCAATCCGTTGTTGAAGATGATTAAAACTTAACGGCATATTATTCGTGAAGGGCAAAATCTCTCCGTCGAGTACGGTACCATCAGGCAATAAATCCAGCATAACGGCATACTCAGGGTATTTGTCCGTAACAAGTTCTTCTCCTCTCGACCAAACAAACAATTCCCGATTTCTAACGATGATTTGTCCCCTTATACCATCCCACTTACGTTCGGCAAACCATTCGGAAGGATCGCCCAGGTTTTCCGCTGGTACTTCCAATGCATAGGCCAGGTAAAATGGATATGGTTTAGAAACATCTGTTTCTTCTTCTGCAAATAACAACGCTTGAAAGTTGCCAGATTCAGGCGACCAGTTGCCCATTAATTTATGCGCGATGATATTTTCCTTTACGTCAGTGTGCTTCGCCAGTGCTTTTACCATTAACTTCTGAGACACACCCATACGAAATCCGCCGGTAATAAGTTTGTTGAATACAAATCTTTCTGTTTCGTCAAGTCTGTTCCACGCCCAACGTATGCGTTCCTTTTTCTGTTCGATACTAAGCGGTTCCAGGTCACGAATGAAATTTATCCAATACGACAAATTATTATCGGACACTTCCTGAGGTGGCGGAAGCATAAGGGTAATTGTTTCGGCGAGGTCACCTACAACATGGTATGATTCTTCAAAAATCCATCCTGGCAAAAGTGAAATTTCAGAAGCCCATAACCCGAGATAGGTTGTATTCACTGTCCGTTTTGGTCTCCGATGAGAAAGCAACGCAATTGCCCATAACTTGTCATGGTCATCCACGGTTTCAAAATACCGGATCAATGCTTTAATCTTTCCCAGTGTTTTTGTGGTCTGATCAAGTGATACAAAAAGGAGCGCGAATTTTTTCATCCTGCAAGATCTGATTCAACATTCACTGCGTTACTTGCAGTGTTATTCTCGGCAATCTCGCCAAGCTCTCCTTCAAATTCGGTCTTCACCGGATATGATTCATAACCATTTTCATTGAGCCAGCGCGAAAAAATTTCAGTATATCCGTGGGTCACGTAGATTCGTTCCGCCCCTGTGGCTTTGACGGCGCTATTGAGTTCGTGCCAATCGGCGTGATCGGAAAGAACAAACCCGCGATCAGCACCCCTTCGCCTTCTTGCACCTCTTAACTTCATCCATCCTGATGCAATACCAAGTGAAAAAGGATCAAACCTCCTGATCCAGGGTGAGCCCACTGCCGAAGGTG
>Ga0196965_1000878_pt1 | contig 13793 bp, 9 predicted proteins | sample S1_20metaG_FD_148668 | JGI IMG/M metagenome (GOLD analysis project Ga0196965, IMG submission 148668) | Soil microbial communities from Anza Borrego desert, Southern California, United States - S1_20 | ecosystem: Environmental > Terrestrial > Soil > Desert | place: USA: California | collected... | reverse complement strand
GATCTGGAAGTTAAAGGACACACTTTCGACTTATTTTGTAAAGCAAAGTGACGGATTGCTTATTCTGGATGCACCATACTCTTCGAGCCATTCTGCCGAAACTATAAAACAAATTAAACAACTGTTTCCAAACGCCTGGCTCAAAGGAGTAGTATCCACTTCAGACAGTTGGGAAGTTATTGGCGGACTTAGAGAATACGCGGCTTCTAACATCCCAATCTTTTCCCTTGACCTTAATAAGGGAATTATCGAAAAGTTACTTAAAGCAAATTATGAGACCTATCCTGATAAATATTCAAATAATATTTACAAGTTTAAATTGAATCCAATTTATCAGGACTTTACTCAAGGCGAAGGTTTAAATAAAATGCTCATTTTTCCCCTGAGAAGCGAATCCGGCGAAAGAAACCTGATTATATACTTCCCTGAGTTGCAAATGGTATATGCAAGTGACCTCTTGAGAAAGGATAAGGAAGGGAATTGGAAGGATTCTCAAAAAATCATTGAATTGAATAAGGCCTTAGTGAGAAAAGGATTTGATGTAAAAGATGTATTCTCGATGTATCTTTCTAAAACTTCCTGGCCGGAGCTCCTGAAGGAATTGGAGAGAAAATAAATTTCTAAATTCTTAATCTCGGATCAGGAGTAACATCCTGACCTACAAACTGTCCTTCCAAATATTTGAAGTGTGCGGCAATGGCAATCATTCCTGCATTGTCTGTGCAATATTCAAAAGCAGGAATAAAAACTTTCCATTTGTGTTGCAAGGAAAACTCTTCCAGCTTTTTTCTCAAATAGCTGTTTGCGGAGACTCCTCCTGCTATCGCGATTTGAGAGATTCCGGTTTCTTTTGCTGCCTTTTTTAACTTTGATAAAAGCATCATAATTAATGCATCCTGATAGCTGGCGCAAATGTCATTAAAATTGTTTTTAACAAAGTCAGGGTCCTTTAATGAATTATCCCTCAAAAAATAAAGTAAAGCCGTCTTGATTCCGCTAAAGGAAAACTTAAGGCCGGGCATTTCTGTTTTTGGAAATTTGAAAGCAGAGGGATTTCCAGACGAAGCGTATTTATCGATTAAATGACCACCTGGGTAAGGTAAATCAAGAAGTTTGGCTGCTTTATCGAAGGCTTCCCCGACAGCATCGTCCTGAGTTTCCCCTAATACTTTCATTTTAAGATAATCTTCTACAAGTACGATTTGCGTATGACCGCCGCTTACTGTCAGGCACAAGAAAGGAAAGGACGGTTTGGGGTCATCAATAAAATGCGCCAGCACATGTGCCTCCATGTGATTTACTTCAATTAATGGAAGGTTTAATCCCAGTGCAAATGCTTTTGCAAAAGAAACTCCCACAAGTAAAGGACCTGACAAACCCGGGCCTCTTGTAAAAGCCACTGCTTTTAGGCAGGATTTTTGTATATTGGCCTCTTGCAAGGCTTCTTGTACAACTTTCGTTATATTTTGCTGATGTGCCCTCGAGGCAAGTTCCGGAACTACGCCGCCATATTTTTGATGAATAGATTGGGTGGCAATAATATTATTCAGAACTTTGCCGTCGCTGATAACGGAGGCAGAAGTTTCATCACAGGAAGATTCAATAGCAAGGATAATTGCAGACATATGCTGCAAATTTAAGCTTTAAGATTAAAGAATAGATAAAATAGTAGTGAATCAACAATATTCCGCTCTTTATTTAGTATTGTAGATATTCGAAAATTTTGGAAGAAAGAAAAAATATATTTAAAGCGTATTTAAGGCGTGCATTAAAAACCTTAATGTATTGCTTTTTAAGTGTTTTTTTTCTTTTCCTTCTTTTATTAGGATTAATAAATATTCCTTCCGTTCAAACTAAAATAGTTCAAAATCTTTCTTCTTACCTATCAGAAAAGATCAATTTCCCGATTGAAATTACCAGGGTAAATATTGCCTGGTTTGATCATCTGCTTTTATATGGAGTAACTGTTCAGGATCCCGGTAAATTCAGGATGATTGAAGTAGATGAATTGAAGGTAGATTTTGAATTGTCAACCATATTCCAAAACAATGAAATTAATCTCGATCAGGTTGAATTAAATAAACTTGCAGTACGGTTAATTAAGGATTCCACAACCAGGGATTTAAACATTGACAGTTTTATCAAATCAATTGGTAAATTGTTTGCCTCTTCCGATACTTCAAGAAAGCCTTCTAAAGCGGTAAGATTTACCATAGACGGAGCGGATTTGAATAATTGTTATTTTAAATATTCTGACCTTGCAAAAGATACGATCCATAATGGTTTTGATCATAATCATTTTTCTATCGACAGCATTTATTCTGAAGTAGGAAGGTTTACACTGATACGGGATACCATTGAAATCGATGTTAAAGATTTAAGGGGGAAAGAGGACAACGTAAATTTACCGGTCCGTCAACTGACTACCTTCTTCAGATATACCAAACACTCCATGCAGTTTCATAAGCTGAAGGCGAGTATTGGTTCTTCAGAACTAAGGGATTCCCTGGTTTTTGAATATAAAAACGTCAATGATTTGGGGGAGTTTAACAGTAAAGTAAAAGTAACTGCTGATCTCCACGAAGCAAATATTTCTACAAAAGACCTTGCTTTATTTGCCCCGGATCTTAAACCATACAATGACCGTTGGATTTTATCGGGGAAGGCCAAAGGAATTGTCAATCAGTTTAGTGTAAAGGATTTCAATCTTAAGTTTGGGCGGGCAGGAAGTACATTAAAAGGAAATGTGCGATTTGACGGGCTGCCTGACTTCTTCGAAACATTTATTGAATTAAGTCTGAGGTCTTCCGTGATTTACACTCAGGATCTCGCGCAATATGTAAATGAGGAAAGAACCAATAAAATGCTTGACCGCATCAATACGGTATCTTTTCATGGGAAATTTCTAGGGTTCCCTGATGACTTTGTAGCTAACGGAGAATTTTTTAGTCCTGTAGGATACATCAAATCTGACGTAAACTTAAAATTGGATTCAGATTCTCTTAAGGGAAACCTTATAACCAGAAACCTCGACCTTGGAAAAATTACCGGAAGTTCGAGAGAGGTTCAACAAATAAGCATGAGTGGTCACCTGGAAGGTAAAGGATTTAAGCTTCAAAATGCTTCTTATAAATTGGATGCTAAAATCGCACGCCTGGGCTTATTTAGTTATGACTATAAAAATATTACCACCGATGCCACTTTAAAAAATCAATTTTTCGAGGGTAAGCTCAATATAAAAGATTCAAACCTGGTAATGAAAATACTGGGAAAGATAGACTTAAGAGAGAACTTCGAAGAATTGAACCTAAAAGCCGAAATAGATACCGCATTTTTGAAAGCGTTGAATATTACTCCTGAATTTACCATTGTCAGTTCAGATGTAGACATCAATACTAAAGGGCAGGACTTAGATAATATCGTCGGGACAGCCATTTTTAAAAACACTTTTGTCAGGCATAAGGAAAACGAAGCTACCATTGATTCTTTATACATAGATTCTAAAAAAGATATTTCCAGAAGAACATTCTATTTGTGGTCCAACCCTTTAGAAATAAACGCTGATGGGGATTTTAATTTTACCAGTATTTACGAGGATGTTCCTAAGCTGCTCCATGAGTATTATCTGAACTTTCTGAATAACAAAAAATTAACCGGGCAGTATTACAGTGAAAAGAGGGGAGAGGTCTTTTCAAATTACGGAGTGAATTATCATTTTCATTTTAAAGAGATTAATCCTATTATCCATCTTTTTACTCAGGATGTTTCTATTTCTGATAATGTTATTTTAAAAGGACGGTTTTCAAATGGCTACACTTCTATTCTAAACTTCAATACTTATATAGATTCTATAAATTATAAAAATTACAAGTTTGAAGACATAGAAGTAGACATATCCAGTTCTAAAAAAGCCGATAGTTCCTCAGTGCAGGCAAGTGCCTATGTTTATTCAAAAAACCAGCGCCTGGCTAATTTTCTTGAAACCAAAGACTTTACTTTTGAAGGAATCTGGGACGAAAAAGAAATTGAGTTTAATACTTTCATTCAGGAAAGGAATGTAGAAAATGTGATAAATCTTAGCGGAATTTTTGATTTCCTTCAAGATTCTACCAATCTTCATTTTACTTCTTCTTTAATTAAAGTGCTGGACAATGTATGGACCATAAAGGACGAAAATAAAATTACTTTCACCCCAAACAGTATTCTGTTTAAGAATTTTTCTCTGAACAATGAATCTCAGGCAATCGCTGTAGAAGGCGACCTGGCTACCAACGCAATTGTAAGCGCCCATAACTTTGATCTTTTGGTATTGAGTCCATTGATTAATAAAAGTATTATTGGCAAACTCAACGGATTTGTAAGTGTTAAGGATTTTTATAATGATTTTATTCTTGACAGTAAGCTTACTATAGATTCTCTGGTCTTTGATGAAATTTATGTAGGGGATTTCGATATCGGTTCAGCCTGGGATAAAATAAAAAGAGTAGTTTCATCATCCATTGAACTTAAAAGAGGAAATAAAGAGATTCTATCAGCCAAAGGTGATTATAATCCTTATAAAGCCGATAGTGCGTTAAATTTCACTGCGAAATTAACTCAAATGGATCTTGTTTTATTTGAGCCATTTATTAAAGACATCATCAGCCAAATTGGCGGAACTGCATCCGGTGACATTAAAATTACCGGAAAAGTGACTAATCCGATGCTTCAGGGTGAGGCATTTGTAAAAAACGGTGCCCTTACAGTAAACTATCTTAATACCGCCTATACTTTTAATGATTGGATTTATTTAACAGAAGACGGGATTATCGTAAAGCGACTGAGAATCAAAGATGACGCGGGCAATACTGGAATTCTTGACGGTGGTATTTATTATGACTCTTTTAAAAACTTTGTAGTTTACCTTACCGGCGATCTTGAAAATTTCAAAGTATTAAATACATCGGTTGAAGAAAATGACCTGTTTTATGGGACAGCGATTGTTACAGGAAATTTTGAAATATTGGGCGCATTTACCAATCTGGATATTAAGGCCAATGCCAGAAGCAATAAAGGCACGAAGATTTTTGTTCCACTGGGAGGTTATACAAAGGTAGAAGAAGAAGAATACATCAGGTTTGTAAGTAAAAGAGACACAACTACAAAAGCCATTGAAAGAACAAAGACAGTCGATTTAAGGGGAATAAGACTGGACTTCAATCTGGATGTAACCCCTGATGCTATGTGTGAACTGATTTTTGATGCGCGTTCCGGTGATATTATCAGGGGATATGGAGAAGGTCAGATCAAAATGGAAATAGATACTAAGGGTGAATTTTCCATGTTTGGCAATTATGAGTTAAGAGACGGTGGGTATAATTTCACTCTGGCAAATATCATAAATAAAGAATTTGACATTTTGCCGGGCAGTACCATTACATGGTATGGCGATCCTTATAAGGCTCTGCTCGACATCCGTGCTGAGTATGAACAACGGGTGTCTTACGCTCCAATTATCTCCTCAATTGAGGACAAGCCAGATGGTACAGGCTATAATCCTAAGAATGACCCTCAAGTCAGAAGACCATATCCCGTGATTGTTCAACTTTTTGTAAAAGGAGATCTTTTATCTCCAGATATTGATTATGAAATTGAATTTGAAGATTATCCTAGCCAGATTACTTTGCAAGGAGGGGATTATCCACCTGTTTCTTTATTTGCTGATATTCAAACATTTGAAAATAATATTCAACTGGATGAGCAGGAGCTAAATCGCCAGGTGTTTAGTTTGCTAATTTTAAGGCGATTGCAGCCCCCTGCCGGGGACGGGCTAAAAGCTAATGCTGGCGGAAGTGTAAGTGAATTATTGTCGAACCAATTAAGCTATTGGGCCTCTCAATACGATGAAAACCTGGATGTCCAACTGGACCTAAATGGCCTGGATGCAGACGCCTGGAATACCTTTCAACTCAGAATTTCTTATTCAGCTTGGGGTGGAAGACTTAAAGTAACAAGGGAAGGAGGATTCACCAACCAACAAAATCAGACGAATTTTGCAAGTATAGCAGGTGAATGGACCATTGAATATGACCTGACGCCAGATGGAGTTTTCAGGGCAAAACTATACAACAGGAACAATTACAATACCCTCAACCTTAATCAACAGGCAAATACCACCGGAGGATTAAGTTTAATGCACACCCAAAGTTTTGATGTGTTTAATGAGCTGAATATCTTTAAGAAGAAGAAACTTGAAGAAGAAGAGGAACTACCCCGAGACGATGACTTGCTTCCTCAAAGCATAAATAACAAAGGTATAAAGGAAGAAGAAATAAAAACCACATCTAATGAAAGTTACCTTCCTCATGTGGAAGATTAGACTGTAATTTGATTTTATGGAGCATTTCACCTTTTTGTTCCGACCAGAATTTATTTATGAGCTTCCAAGATTTTTTCCCGGAATATTTATGGTGGGATTTTCAGCTATATTGCTGTTTTTTTAATCCGATGATTTCCGTGCCATTTCAGCCTCTGCGCAAAAAGTAGTAGTTTTCGGGCAGTAATAGTATTCAAATGTTGAATTTATCTTCCGATCATTTTAATAAAAGTAAAATACGCTTTAGCAGTTTGATTTTTTGCCTTTTATTGATTTCACTTTTTGTTAACCTGGGCCTTCACCCACTCTATCTGGAAGAACCCCGGAGGGCCTTGATCGCCTTGGAAATGATTTTTAACAAAAACTATATTGTGCCTACTGAATTTGGAGAATATTATTATAAAAAACCTCCTCTTTACAATTGGTTCATCGTATTTGCATATAAATTATTTGGAAATTATTCAGAATTTGCCACAAGGTTCTTCTCCGTGTTTTCCTTTGTCGGAATGGGGCTTACACTATTTTGGATTGGGAAAAAGTATGTAAATAAAGAATTCGGGATCTATGCCTGTTTGCTTTTTTTAGTATCTATTGATATATACTACTACTTCTCGGTGCTGGCCGAAATTGATATATTTTATTCGTTAATAACCCTTTTAAGTTTTTTCTCCCTCTTTCATTTCTACCAGAACAAGCAATTTGGCTTACTTTTCTCGATTACTTATTTTTTAGGTGCGCTGGGGACGCTTACAAAAGGATTTCCTTCCATGGTTTTCCTAGCCATTTCCTTGCCTGTCTTTTTTATTTACAATAGAGATTTTAAAAAACTTTTTTCTCCATACCACTTCCTGGGGATTTTTATTTACCTGGCAATCGTAGGAGGATATTTTTTTGTTTATGCTCAATACAATGAATTAACAGGTTATTTCAAGGATTTGTGGTCACAATCCAGTGAACGAACCTTGCTTGAAAAGTCCCTGATGTCATTGTTAAATCATCTCGTCGCATTTCCGCTTGAAACACTGAAAAATATTCTTCCTGCTTCGTTGTTTTTAATTTTTACAATAAAAAAGAATTGGTTTAAGGATATAAAAAGGAATAAGCTAATTGAATTCTGTTTTTATATTTTTCTCAGCAACTCGTTGATATACTGGTCTTCTCCGGGATCCAGAGCAAGGTATGTCTATATGCTCTATCCTTTGTTGATCCTTATCTTATTGTATTTCTACTTGATGAATGATAGCGAAAAAAGGAAAAAGGCATTTGATGTGATTTGCAAGGTGGTTATTGCTTGTTGTATTCTCCTTTGTTTGGCGCTTTCTTTTATTCCTCATTTTAAAGGTTTGGCAAATATTCCGCTCATTTCAATAATCAGTACGTTGATCGTTTCGGTGATTTTCTTTTTATCTGTAAAAAACAGATCTTTCAACCTTTTATATATTATTTTAACTTTAGTTGTAATGAGGTTTGTGTTTGACTTTACCGTTCTTCCTTCAAGGGCCAAAATGGAGGAGCAAGCGCAAATTGAAAAAGAAGATGCATTAAGAATAGCTGGCATTATCGGTAATTCTTCTGTTTATATGTATGGAGCTCCTTTGTCACACACTTCTGTTTTTTATTTGGAAAGAGAAATCGAAAAAGTGGTAGGGCTTAGAGGAAGGAAAAACTTAACGGACTATTTTATTGTATTGGATTCGCAGCTTTTAAATGAAAAGTACAAAGTTTATTATAAATTCACTTCTGCCAGACAAGAACGCTTACTTATCAAGTTTTTAGATTATTGAAAGACATCAGGATAAAAAATTATTTAAAGTTTATCATTAAGCTTTCTCTTACGATTGCTGCTTTGTACTTTGTTTTTAAAAAAATAGCCGTTGATGAATTTGTAGAGACTATAAGAAAGGGTGATTTCTTCTATTTGTTTTTAGCGCTGTTAACTTTCAATGCTTCTAAGTTGATCTCTGCTTTTCGGTTGAATAATTTTTTTAAGGCGATACATCTCAACCTTTCTACAAATTTTAATTTAAGGCTTTATTGGGTGGGAATGTTTTATAATCTTTTCCTTCCGGGATCCATCGGAGGGGATGGGTATAAAGTTTACCTTCTGCATCAGTTCAGCGGGATTAAATTAAAATCAATTGTTACGGCTACATTTCTGGATAGAACCAGCGGGATGGTTTTTCTTCTTTTCATAGCTATTATTTTAATCCTGTTTTCTTCCTTATCTGTTCCTATCCCTTATTTTAATTATTTATTGATCCTGGCCTTACTTCTTTTGATTCCTGTGTATTATCTAGCAGTTAAGATCTTATTTCCTGCATTTTTGGGTATTTTTTTGCAAACAGGTCTCCAGGCTATGTTTGTGCAATTGGGACAAGTCCTTTGCGCTTTTTTTCTTTTGTTATCACTTTCTGTAAATACTGGTTTTACAGACTATCTGGCTTTGTTTATGGTGGCCTCGGTGGCCAGCGTATTACCTATAACCATAGGTGGGGTGGGCTTACGTGAAGCGGTGGTCTTATTGTGGGGAACAAAATATTTAAATGTAGATGAAACCACCTCAATTGCGTTTACGCTTTCCTTTTTTATGGTCACCGCCTGTACATCCTTAATTGGCTTATTTTTCCTACTTGGAATAGATAAAAAAGCTGAGGAATCATTTTCCGTTTGATTTGAGGTATAGTGTAAATATTTCACGCAGAGGACGCTAAGATTTTTTCGCAAAGTGCGCCAAGTTTTCATTTCTTATATATAAAACCAATCCATATTGGTAGGCAGTTTTTGGAAGTGAGCTCTCCCCTATAAAAACAAAAAAGAGAGCCGAAGCTCTCTTTATATTTATTCTATGCTTTGTTTTAATTCTTGCAATATTCTTCAAAAGCACCCATTAGATGGTTTGCAATCAATTCAGCATTTCTTCCTTCTATATGATGTCTTTCAACAAAATGAACCAATTCTCCATCTTTAAACAAAGCAATGGAAGGAGAGGAGGGAGGATAAGGAAGGAAAAATTCCCTAGCTTTTTTAACAGCCTCCTGATCTACTCCGGCAAATACTGTTACCAACCTGTCCGGTTTTGCCTGACTTCTGTCAACAGCTAATTTTACTCCCGGTCTTGCAGCACCTGCTGCACATCCGCATACAGAATTCACTACAACCAGTGTAGTTCCTTTTTCATTATTTAAAATATTTTCGACATCCTGAGCAGTTTTCAATTCTTGAAATCCCGCAGAAGTCAAATCTTGTCGCATTGGCGCTACTAAATGTTCTGGATACATTATACCTAAATTTTAAGTTTTAAATTATAAATTTTTTATATGTTGAACTTTAAACATTCATTTAACATTTAAAATTCAACATTCGTCATTATAGAAATCCCAACTCCAGCTTTGCTACTTCCGACATCATGTCCTGGGTATAGGGTGGATCAAAAGTAAGCTCAACTTTTACGTCGTTTACTCCTTCTATTTCTTTAATTTTCATTTCTACTTCTCCCGGTATTTCTCCGGCAGAAGGACAAGACGGAGAGGTTAAAGTCATTAAAATAAATACGCTGTTAATTGGAAAAATATTGATTTCATAAATAAGACCCAAGTCATAGATGTTTACTGGTATTTCCGGGTCGTAAACAGTTTTTATTGCTGCAAGGACTTTCTCCTTCAGGTCTTCAGGATTTATATTTTCGTCAGCCATAAATTTTTAAATTTTAGCTCTTTCTATTTTAGTCTGAAAAGCAAGTGCATACAATTTCATTTGCTTTATCATCGAAGTCAGACCATTGGATCTGCTGGATGAAATGATCTGTCTCATTCCTATTTTTTCTATAAAATATAATTCACAATGTAAAATTGCTTCAGGTGATTGGCCTGATAGAACACGGATTAAAAGACTTACCAGTCCTCTTACAATCAATGCGTCACTGTCTCCCTCAAAAACCAGGTTGTTCTCCTCGTCCAAATGAGCAACCAACCATACTTTTGACTGGCATCCTTTTATAAGGTTTTCATTTGTTTTATGTTCCTCAGAAAGATCAGGAAGTTTTTTGCCTATTTCTATTATATATTCATAAACGTCGTCCCTGTTTTCTAACAGCGAGAATTCGTCCACTATTTCGTCTTGTAATTCCTGAATTGATTTAGTCATTTAATTCATTTTTATTAGCACATTAATCTGTCTTCGTGTCAACAAATTAACACATTAATTAGCTAAACAATTTTATTGCCTTTTCAATTCCAATCCTTAATCGATCAATTTCCTCTTTAGTATTATAAAAAGAGAAAGAAGCCCTTGCAGTGCCCTCTATACAAAGCCTTGTCATTAATGGTTGGGTGCAATGATGTCCTGTTCTTATTGCAATACCTTGAGTATCAAGATACATTCCAATGTCTAAAGTGGATTTAATACTTTCCACAACAAAAGAAATAATAGATACTTTTTCTTTTGCCCGACCGATAATTCTGAACCCCGGTATGGAAGAAAGTACTTCTGTTCCGTAGGATAGCAATAAATTCTCCTGAGCAGCTATATTTTTTTTACCCAGGGTATTTATATAATCTATCGCACTTTTGAATGCGATAACATCGGCAATGTTCGGTGTTCCTGCTTCAAACTTATAAGGCAAGTCATTGTAAGTTGTCTTTTCATAAGTCACTTCTTTGATCATCTCTCCACCGCCATGATAAGGAGGCATGGCATTCAATAATTCCTTTTTGCCATACAATACTCCTACTCCTGTAGGTCCATATAGTTTATGTGACGACAATACAAAGAAGTCACAATCCAGCTTTTGCACATCAATATCAATATGTGAAACGGATTGAGCGCCATCAACTAAAACCTTAGCACCATAGGAATGAGCGAGTTTTATGACTTTTTCTATTGGGTTGATGGTGCCTAATGTATTGGAAGCGTGTGCAAGCGCAATTAATTTTGTCTTCTTATTCACAAGTTTTTCAAGCTCCTCATAAATGATATCTCCTTCTTCATCAATAGGAATAATTCTCAGTATAGCGCCCTTTGCCTCGCACACAAAATGCCAGGGTACGATGTCCGAATGATGCTCCATGGCAGAGATCAGGATTTCATCGCCTTTGTTTATAAAAGCGCTGCCGAAGCTGCTTGCTACTAAGTTGATGCCTTCCGTAACACCCTTTGTGAAAATAATTTCTTCTGTGGAAGATGCATTTAAGAAGGTTTTAACAGTTTCGCGTGTTTCTTCAAATGCAAATGTTGCACGTTCTGCAAGCGTATGAATGCCCCTGTGAATATTGGCATTCATCGTGGTATAGTAATTTACCAATGCATCAATTACCTGTTTGGGTTTTTGGGTAGTTGCAGCATTATCGAAATAAACGAGCGGTTTGTTATTTATGGTTTGATGAAGAATGGGGAAGTCTTGCCTGATCCGTTCTACATCAAAATGGACAATTTCTGGAATTCTTTCTGTGACAGGCATAAATTTATTATTTTATGATCTGTCAACAACCTTAATTCTAATAGAGTGTGTTGGCAGACAAAATCAATACATTTTAGTTATGAAGTAGCTCACCGATAAGATGTTCAACCTGCTTCTTTAATTCTTTTATTTTGATGACCTGAACGATCTCACTTGCAAATGCAATCATCAGTAAAGCTTTGGCAGCATCTTTCTGGATCCCTCGTGATTGGAGATAAAAAAGCGCTTCCTCATCAATCTGACCGGTTGTGGCCCCATGAGTACATTTTACATCATCCGCCCAAATCTCAAGTTGGGGCTTAGTATTTATTGATGCGTCTTCAGATAACAATACATTACGGTTGGATTGAAAAGCGTTGGTCTTTTGTGCATCCTGCCTTACATATATTTTACCATTGAAAACACCTCTTGATTTCCCATTCATCACCCCTTTATATAACTCATTGCTATAAGAATGTGGTTTTGCATGATCAACCGTGGTGTGATTGTCTACGTGTGTTTTTCCATTCAAAAGATAGAGGCCGTGCATAAAAGCATTTGCATTTTCTCCGTCTAATTTTATATTCAGGTTATTCCTTACCATTCCACCGTTAGTGGTGATGGTCGTAGAGGAAAAGTTTGAATTTTTAGACTGGTGCACTTGTGTTGTTCCAACGTGGAAAGAATGTTCTTTCTCATTTTGAATTTTGTAGTAGTCTACCACGGCATTTTCAGCTACAATAATCTCACTTATTGAATTTGTAAACTGAGGATTGTCTCCTACGGAAATATAATTTTCAATTAAGCGGACTTCGGTATTGCTTCCCACATACACAAGATTTCGTGGTTGAGATACCGTATTTCCATGAGTGCTGTCAGAAATAAGCAAGAAAACCAATGGTTTTTCAACGGAAACATTGTCGGCAACTTTCACGAAAAGACTATCCTCAACGAAAGCAGTACTTATTGCTGCAAAAACATCCTGCTGAATATCTACGTGTTTCGCAAAATGTTCTTTGATCAGCTTTTCATTATTTTTAAGCCCTTCAGAAAGGGTAGTAACTGTTATATTTTCTTTGTCAGAAGGCAAGGAAGAAAGACTTTTGTCAAACTTTCCGTTCAGAAACACTAGATAATAGGCTTCTAATCCCGGAATTTTTAATGCATCAATCTGGCTGGGTGAATATTGAATGACTCCCGGCTGAACATTAAAATCAAAGTTCTTTTTTAAGGCTTTCGTAATATCCGTATACTTCCACTCTTCATGTTTTGTAGTGGGTAAATCCAGTTTGGCAAGGGCTTGTAGTGCCTCCTGTCTTGCTTCTAAAAGTGTTAAGTCTGAATTAGCTTTTGTAGTATTTTGATTTTTGATATTTGAAAGTATTGCCTCTTTTGTATCTGTTGTCTCTATAGCCATCTTTTAAACATTAAGAAACTGTTGCTTCTTCTTTTATCCAATCATATCCTTTTTCTTCAAGCTCCAATGCAAGTTCTTTGGTACCGGATTTAACAATTTTTCCTTTATAAAGGACATGAACGTAATCAGGAACTATATAATCAAGGAGCCTTTGATAGTGGGTAATCAGGATTGTAGCGTTGTCTTTTCTTTTCAACTGGTTCACCCCGTTGGAAACAATTCGTAATGCATCAATATCCAATCCGGAGTCAGTTTCATCAAGAATCGCCAATTTAGGATCCAGCATGGCCATTTGGAAAATTTCATTCCTTTTCTTTTCTCCTCCGGAAAATCCTTCATTCAATGACCGGCTTAAAAGAGACTGGTCAATGTTTACCAGTTTCATCTTTTCCTTCATGAGCGTAAGGAACTGAACGGCATCCAATGGATCTAATCCTTTCGCTTTTCTTATTTCGTTAACAGCTGTCTTTAGAAAATTAGTGGTTGTTACCCCTGGGATTTCCACAGGATATTGGAATGCTAGGAATACGCCTTCTCTTGCTCTTTCTTCCGGTGACAGTTCAAGAAGATTGATACCCAGAAACTCT
>Ga0196965_1000877_pt1 | contig 13809 bp, 7 predicted proteins | sample S1_20metaG_FD_148668 | JGI IMG/M metagenome (GOLD analysis project Ga0196965, IMG submission 148668) | Soil microbial communities from Anza Borrego desert, Southern California, United States - S1_20 | ecosystem: Environmental > Terrestrial > Soil > Desert | place: USA: California | collected... | reverse complement strand
AAATCAGAACAACAACGACCACGTGCTGTCCTTTGACGGAAAGATGCTGGCCATCAGTAACCACGTTGGGCCTAAGCGCATTTCGACCATCTTTACATTGCCGGTGACGGGTTCTGACAACCCGGTTAAGATCACCTCGGAGGAAAACGGACATTCCTACCTGCACAGCTGGTCTCCCGACGGGAAGAAACTCATCTTCACCGGTCAGCGGAACAACGAGTGGAATATTGTATCCATCGATATCGTTACAAAAAAAGAAACGATCCTCACAGAAGATGCCACCCTCGATGATGGCCCCGAATATAGCCCTGACGGGAAATACATTTATTTCAATTCTGTCCGTACCGGAACGATGAAGCTTTGGCGCATGAAGCCCGATGGAAGCAACGAAGAACAGGTGACCTTCGATGAGTACAACGACTGGTTTCCTCACTTTTCGCCGGATGGTAAATGGATACTTTTTGTTTCGTTTCCGAAGGACATAGACCCCACCAGCCATCCTTTTTATAAGAAGATCTACCTCCGCCTCATGCCGGCTGCCGGGGGTGTACCCAGGACGATCGCGTATATCTACGGGGGACAAGGAACAATCAACGTTCCCAGCTGGTCACCGGACAGCAAAAAGATTGCTTTTGTTAGCAATTCAAACTTGGATCTGCCTAAAAGGTGATTCTAGCATTGATAACCTGATGCCTTTTACACAACGTGTCAGGTTGGCTTTTGTGAGGTTAGGACGATGGTAACTTCTTCCATTTCGTAAAGCGAATCGCACGTTCCGTTAGATTTTACGTAGCTGCAATTCGCGGCAGCGACGCTATCGGTTGTCAACATATATTCATCATGGAACGTGCCTGCGTCTGCAATTCCCAACTCTCGACTTCGGAAGCGCCCGAGCTAAGATAGAAATCACCGTGTGGCAAAATATATTTTTGCCAGCCACCGTCCATGTCGTAGTCGCCGTGCCAGCCGCTGCCTCTGCCTTTGAAATTACGTCAGACCTAGCCGCGGCGGATACAACGTAGGGCGGAAAGTAAAAAACATTGAGATCCTTCGAATATTCTATACCTGTGCCTTCAAGATAAATTTCGAAGTTCATTAAGTGTTTGTGGTCTCCCGTTGTAAATAATAATTTTTTGCAGACATCCTCGCCGTTGCGGCCGAAATCCGTGACCGGCAGAGATATTCCCCCATCCGGTGAGAAACTCCGCTTTCTGGTTAACGTCCTGAATTCCAGCCGACGTAAAACACGCAGCCATAGGCGAATACACCCCTTCACGCCAAACAGCATAGGTCCGTCACAATTTTCGCGCGGATTGTTTCGGGAATTGCTCCAGTTGGTTTCCCGGCAATGACTCTATGTAAACGCTTTTCATCGCACGAAGCTGACAGCCTGCGCAACGCCTTCGCTGACGCGTTATCCACAAGACGGCACTTCAGATGACTTCACGGTGATTGCAGCATGCAGTTTGTCAGATCAGGTTGTTACAAATTAGTAAGATTTGCTATTCCTATGCTATTGACTAGCGCCGCATGTATTTCTTTTAAAGAAGTGAAACCGATATATGTCCACTTCCAAAGGCAGTAGTACGTGAGAAGCTCCCGTTCCAAGTAACGTAGCCACTGGCCGGCATTGTAAAGGTTTCTGTTCGACTGCTACTACTAACGTTAACCGTATTGGAACCTCCACTTAATGTAGCACCGGACATCGAAAAAATGGTCGTAGTTGATGTAGGACCATATGCAGAGATAGTGACAGACACCACAGAACCTGGAAACGCCCGTATCGTGCCATTTGCCGAGCCAGGAGAGAACCAATCTTGTGAGATGGCAGTATTAACTGCTGTGTTTCCATTATTAATATATGCAACTTTAGGGTATAAGATTCTAATCGCAATTTTATCCTTACTCGAAAGGACAGTGCCACCCCCGGCCAAACATTCACCAGCATTAAAAACAGAGTTCGCATCTGGGCCCGCTGCCCCAGCTATTTCAACTCCCGTCTCTCCAGCTGCCACGTAATTCGTGTGGGCAAAACCAACTGCATGTCCTATTTCATGCATTATAGTCTTCACTCTTCGTTCGAAAGATAAAGCAGCAACCTGAGCTTTATCAAGAGTTATTGATCCGGGAGTATGAGTGTTAGGATTTGGGTAGCCAGCTTGTCCGCATCTGGATACCAGATCATATCCCCTTATCGACATGTTGTAGCTTCCAGTCGGAAGATTGTATCCGACGGTAAAGTGGAGGTTTGAATTAGGAACAGCATTCCACTGATCGACAGCAGCCTGAATTTCGGGCAGAAATTCACCTATTTCTTCTCCGCCCGAGGATACTCCTGGAATAATTGAGATTGTAAGAACAGATTGTAAATCACGCCTTACCAAAGCAAGACTTGTCCATTGTGCCTGTTTCTGTCGTGCATTACTTTTAGATAAATCTCTTTTGTCGATTTGCATATTCTTAGCAAAGACAATATCTCCTTCGACAACATATTGGTCGCCTTCTTCAACAATATTTTCCTCCTCAAACCCCAGCGAAATGATGTACGCCTTTACGGGATCGTTGGTTGATTGTTTAAGTTCTGGTTCTTCAGTTGTTTCGCATGAAAACAGAACCATAAAAAGGATCGCTACGACAATTTTTTTATTCATAACATTTCGGTTTACATATTAGAAAGATAGATACTATATGCCGTTATGTGAACGTTTACGTGACAAAATGAAATCAATTTTCGCCGTGTTTCCGTTAATTTCAAAGTCCGCAGGGAGATTGGCGTACTCCCGCCTGCCTATGGCGCCGGAGATATCGGCAGGGCTACTGTCTGGGCGGCCCGCGGCCTTCTGGCAAAAGTTTACTTGTACCGGGAAGAATGGGAGAATGTACTGATACAAACATCGGCAATCATTGAATCGAACCAGTTTGATTTGCTGGAAGATTTCTATGAAGTGTTCCGCATCGAAAACGAGAACAGCATCGAATCCATTTTCGAAATACAATCCTCAGGCGTCGCCGGTATCCAGGACCTGGGAAGCCAGCATTCACAAATACAGGGCGTTCGCGGTGAGAATGGATTTGGCTGGGGATTCAATCTGCTATCCGACGACCTGATCGCCGCGTTCGAGGAGGCGGGTGATGTCGAACGGAAAGAAGCAACTATTTTAATGAAAGGGGACGTCACCCCGGATGGCGATCTCATTGAAGGTGTCCCGGCAGGTCAGCTCGAAGGTGTCGGTGAACCGCGATACAACGGTAAGTCGTATGTGCCGAGAAGTCAGCAGGTATCCGGAATATGGGAAGACGCCGAGCAGAATATCCAGGGTGCTGCGGTATGCCGAGATCTTACTGATCGATGCAGAGGCGAAGGTACGCCTTGGGCAGATTGGCGAGGCAGCAACGTCACTCAATGAAGCGAGATCACGCGCAGGTCTTGACGATATCGAAGCGCTGACGCTGGAAGACATCTGGAACGAGCGCAGAATGGAACTTGCCATGGAAGGCGATCGATTCTTCGACTTAGTGCGAACCGGGCAGGCAGAGACTGTTCTCGCACCTCATTTTGAACCCGGCAAGCACGAGGTCTTTCCCATACCGCAGGGCATGATTGATATTACGAATAATACAATAGAACTGAATCCGAATTATTAGAACTGATTTTCCTTACCATAGCCCGCGGTTGAAACCGTGGGCTATTTTTTTGCCGTCAAAAAATGGATGTATTCAGCAGGGTTTACGGTCTCACTGATTTTACTTTAGCATCAGCTTTAACGGGAAATAAATGAAATCAAAAAAACCGTAACTTACCCGGATGAAGTGGCGGATTTTTTGGATAGCAGGGATGATCAGTGTGGCCCATCACCTCGCGGCACAGGATCCCGGCAACACCCGGCGGGCGGAGGCAAAAACGAACGATACCATCGTAGTGGATGATGAGATCGTTGAACGAAACTTCATGCCTTATGAGATTCAATACTATCTCGACACCACGAATACCCTTACTTTTTCACAGATAACTTCCAACCAGTTCTCGAACCGCTTCAAAAAACACCCGCAGTATCAGAACAAGGATTTTAAAACCGATGCGGCGTATTGGATCAGGTTGCCCATCCGGCACACGCACAACACAAAAAAAGTATGGTTGCTGGAGTTCTACGACCAGACCATCGATCATATCGAAGCATTCATTCCGCACCAGGACGGTTCCTACCAGCGTGTTTACATGGGCGACAGCCAGCCGTTTGCCGAACGTGTGATCCCTCACAAGAATTTCGAAATACCCCTGACAATGAAGTCAGATACGCTGGTATACTACTACTTCAATGTCCGCTCTTCTGAATTTGCCGATATCCGTATTGGCTTTCGTTCGGTCGACCGTTTTGTCTATTACGCGCTGAACGAATATTTTCTTTTTGGAACATTCTACGGAATGATCCTCATCATCAGCCTTTACAATTTCCTCGTCTTCCTGGCCATCCGGGAGGTCAAGAACATCTACTACATCATGTACATTTTAAGCGTAGCCGCCTACGCCATGAGTTATGATGGAATCGGGTTTCAATACCTGTGGCCTAATCACCCGGAATGGAATGACTATGCGACGGGTTTTACGCTTTATTCGGTTATCGTATGGGGATTGATCTTCACCCGGCGGTTTTTACGCACACAGGCCAGTGCCCCACGGCTGGACAAACTGTTAAAATGGACCATTGTCGCGCGGTCCGTGCTTTTTGTTGGCGAGGTGTTTCTTTTCCCGGAGCTTCTCACGTACCGCAACATTGAAATTATTCCGCTGAGTATCATCTTTTACACCGCGATATCCGTCTGGAACCGCGGTTATCGACCGGCGCGATTTTTTGTTATCGCCTATGGCGTTCTGTTCGCCGGATTCTTCATCCGTACCCTGGTCTATTTTAATGTGCTTCCTTTTACCATTCCCCTGCACTATAGTCTGCACATCAGTTTTGTGCTTGAAATGCTGTTCCTGACGTTCGCGATGGGCGACAGGATCAGGATTCTGAAAGATATGCGGGACCGGGCCTTGCGGCGGATTATCCACCAGCACGAGGTGAACATGCAGTTAAAGGACAAGGTAAACCGCGAACTGGAGCAGAAAGTGCAGGAACGCACACTGGAACTGAACGAAAAGAACCATCAGCTGGAGGAAAGCAATCAAAAACTTGAACGCCAGGCGTTTGAAATCAACCAGATCAATTCAATCCTTGATCTGGACAACTGGAAGCTGAAGAACAGTATAAAAGAAGTGTTGAATGAGCGGTTCCTGGAAAAAACCATGGATTATCACCAGTTCCAGACGCTTTACCCGGATACCCTGGCGTGCTACCGGTTTCTGGAGAATCTGAAATGGTCAAAGGGATTCCACTGCCGGAAATGCGCAAACGGAAAGTATTTTGAGGGCACACAGAAATTTTCCCGCCGCTGTACCCGGTGTGGCTACAACGAGTCGATCACGGCGTATACGATCTTCCACAGCATTAAATTCCCCATAGAGCGCGCTTTTTATATTGCCTATCTCACCGTGGGCGGCAAAAAAGATTACACCCTCGAGGACCTTGCCGGTCAGCTTGATCTGCGGGTTAACACCGTTTGGGCCTTTAAGCACAAGGTGATAGAACGGATTACGGAATTAGCCCGCCGTGGACACAAGCCGGTGATATCCCGTTGGGAGGAAATTGTGCTGATGACCGAAACGCATAAAAGAATTGCTTCGAAACCGATCGCCGACCGGACGATGCCCTCTTAACCCACCTTATTTTCACCCTTTCGTATCCAATGTTTTTTTGGTGAAAGATTTTTGGTAGAATACATCAAAACACGCCCGTAATCGTTTGAAATCAATGTTTTTTTGCCGTGAAAAAGCTGCCCGTTTTTAACTGGCTCACAGGCCGTCAAACAATCGATTTATTACTTTTTTCTGTCTGCCTGTTTTGTTTTTGATAAAATTTAGTGCTTCAACCAAACCAAAAAGTCTATGACAAGATTTTTACCAACTGTACTGTTATGCCTGATTGTAGGCGTAACAGCCTGGGCACAAGGCGATAAGGTGGTTACCGGAAAGGTGACCTCTGCCGATGACGGCGCCGGTGTTCCGGGAGTAAACGTGGTCGTTCAGGGCACAACCCGGGGAACGAGTACCGATGCTGAGGGGAATTATTCCATTCAGCTGGCCCCCAACGAAAATGTGCTTGTATTTACATTTATAGGTTTTAAAACAGCGACAGTCGAAGTCGGTGAACGCACGACAGTGGATGTGACACTGGAAAGTGATATTCAGTCGCTCGACGAGGTGGTGGTTGTGGGTTACGGAACCCAACGCGAAAAGGATCTGACCTCAGCAATTTCAACCATCAAAACGGAGGAACTTACCAAAACCCCTCAAGGACAAGTAATGACGGCCTTGCAGGGTAAGGTCCCGGGCTTGCAAGTGGTCAACAGTGGTGCACCAGGCTCCACGCCGACCATCCGTATCCGCGGTATCGGTTCCATGCCGGACCAGGGAGATACCGATCCATTGTATGTCGTCGATGGAATGTTTTTCGATAATATCGACTTCCTGAATCCCGGCGACATCGCAACCCTTTCTGTGTTAAAAGATGCTTCTGCGGCCGCGATCTATGGCGTTCGTGCTGCGAATGGTGTGATTTTGATCACCACCCGCACCGGGGGTTACAACCAGAAAGCCCAGGTTAGTTACAACGGATACTATGGCGTTCAGGTAGCGCAGAATGTTCTGAAAATGTCGAACTCCGAACAATACAGCCGGTATGCACTCGCAACAGGCACAACTGCCGAGGCGACATTTGTCAACAACGCTTTCCGGTTTTATGGAAGAAGCCGTGTTAATCCTAATGTGCCTAATGTCAACACCGACTGGTATGACCAGGTGCTCCAGACAGCGCCCATCCAGAATCACGCGGTTAGCCTGGATGGTGGTGGAGAGAACGTGCGGTATTCCATCGGTGCAAGTTATTTCGACCAGGAGGGGTTGCTCCGCGTCACAAAGAACAACTACGAGCGCCTGAACTTCAGGGCCAAGCTTGATTTCAATGCCACGGAACGGCTGAGTGCAGGCGTAAACTTCAACGTCAGCAATGCCAAACAGTATAACGCGGAAGAAAGCGTATGGGGAACGACTTATTATGCAGTACCCATTATGCCTGTGCTCGATGAGGGCAACACTTTAGCGACACCGATGAAACTGGCCAGCGCGAAAAGGCTGGGTTACAGGGACAGCAAGAATCCTTTCTTTGCCCTGTACAACAACAACAACAGGAATATGATCGCCAAGATGCTTGGTAACATTTACGTAGAATACCAGCTTATTCCTGATAAGCTGTCGTTCAAAACAGCATACAACTTCAGCAACGAATCGATTGATGCGCGGGAGGTAGATTTCGATTATAACGACGGATTTGTTCAGAGCCAGAACGCGCTGAAGCGGGAGAGCAAGAGCTATTTCAACCAGATCATCGATAATACGCTGACGTATACGAATGACTTCGGTGCGCACAATATTACGGTGATGGCCGGATATTCATTCCGAAGCGAACTATATGATGGCACCATGACCCGAGGCACGAACGTACCGTGGCTGGATCGCAACCGCGAAGAAACATGGTACCTAGATCTCGAAGGCGGACCGACCGGCGGCCCCCACATCGATATTAATGGATCGGGCGACCACGGTGAAAAACTGTTTGGTGCTTCTTATCTCGGACGCCTGGCTTATAATTATGATGACAGGTACCTGTTCTATGCTACGTTGAGAAGGGATGGTACAAACAAATTTCAGAAAACGTGGGGTAACTTCGTGACGTTCGGCGCAGGATGGGTACTTTCGGAAGAGAGCTTTTTCGATTTGCCAGCTATCAATTTTCTGAAGCTTCGCGGCAGCTGGGGACAACTTGGTAACGATAGCGTCGATCCGTCTATAGGCCGGTCAACGGTTGAAGGAACATCCACAGCGATTGACAATACCAACGTTCCCGGAATTTTTATCGATACCAATTTTGATTACGTTGACCGATGGGAAACGGTAGAGGAAACGAATGTGGGACTTACCGGAAGGTTTTTGGAGGATCGCCTGTCCGTGGAACTTGATTACTATGTAAGAGACACAGAAGACGCAGTATTGCGGGTCAAGCTCCCGGCCTCCGGCGAAGTGGTTCGCAGGAATGGCGGCGTCATCCGCAACTCGGGGTTAGAGGGTGCTTTTAACTGGTCCGGCACTATCGCATCGGGTCTTACCTACAACATCGGCGCAAATTTTGCCACGTTGAAAAATGAAGCAATCGATCTCAGGGGTCAAAGTTATCTGAACTTTGGCACTGCTGAATTCCAACAGCGGACCATTCTCGGAGAATCGCTTACGGCATTCTACGGTTATGAAGTGGAAGGTGTGTTTCAAAACCAGCAACAAATTGACAACAGCGGTTATTCAAGCGAGTTTATTGCAGGCAAGGGCCTGGTCCCCGGAGATTTCTTTTTCAAGGATCAGAATGGTGATGGCACCATCGACGGAAATGATCGGGTGATCATAGGATCAATCCTTCCGAACTTCAGTTACGGCTTTGATTTCAGCGTGGCATGGAAAGGACTGCAGCTTTCTGCTAACTTCCAGGGCATGCGTGGACACAGCATTCTTAATCGTAAACGCGGGGAAATCAACTGGACCGAAGACAGCAACATCGATGCAGACCTGGCCAACAATCTCTGGACGGGCGAGAATACATCGAATAAGTACCCGGCAGCATCAGGGCTGCGCGGTACCCGGAAAGCGTGGAACAACAGCATGAGCACTTACCTCGTGGAGGATGGCGATTACTTCCGGATCCAGAACGTCCGCGTCGCTTATACAATCACCGGGAAAGAAGTTTTTGGCGTGAACGTTCCGCAGACGACCTTCAGCCTAACCGCGGAGCGCCCGCTCACGGTATTCAGTTACAACGGCTTTAACCCGGAAGTTTCTGATGGCATCGACGATCAGACATACCCGATCCCTGCCGTGTACACTGTTGGACTGAATGTAAAATTCTAATTGACAAAAACAGACTATATGAAATCAATATCAACATATAAGAAATGGATCGCCGGACTGCTGTTCCTTGGTGTGGCGTCTTCGTGCGATGATATGCTCAATGAGCCGCTGGAGCAAAGGGTGATCGTTGACGATAATACTTCGTCAGTCACGATCGAAGGCCTCATTCGGGGGGGCTATGCAAAGTTTTACGATTTTGGCTGGGAAGTGTATCCGCTCATTGCCGTACGCGGCGATGATGTGAATGCCGCGGGGGATCAGGCACCACTGACGGATGCCGACCGTTTTACCTATAACAATTCAACGTGGATGGGAAACAGCGTTTGGCAGGCGCTCTACAGTGACATCGTTATTTTCAACGATATGATGGAGGACATCGGGGTGCTGAATGAAACGGCGAGCAATCCTGCGCTGGGCAACCAGTACATCGCCGAGCTGAAAGTGATGCGCGCATTTGAATTGTTACAGGTTGCCAGGTTATGGGGTGATGTGCTTGCTCCAGAAGTTACAATCCTGGATCAGATGATCGACGTGCCGGTACTCACATACGCGGAGGTTATGCAGCACATTTCTGAAGAGATGGACGAAGCGATACCCCTGCTACCCGCAGTACGTCCCAGCCAACGTACAGACATTAAAGGCGGAATCACCCGGTATGCTGCATTGGCCGTCAAGGCATGGGCTAACCTGGAGATCGAAAATTACAGCGAAGTAGCGGAGGCAACCGACGCGATCATTTCTTCCGGATTGTTTTCATTGGAGGATGATTATTACAACCTTTTCAAAATACCCGGGAAACTCAATCAGGAAAATATTCTGGAGTTTCAGTATTCTGACTTCGGACAGGGATCGGGCGCGGAAAGCAGTTACCTCTACGCCTTCTTCGGACCTAATGCGTGGACACCGACGGTGGCTGGATCAAGCCCTGGATGGGGTTTCTGGGAACCTACCCAGAAGTATATTAAGTTCATGATCGACCGCGAAGATGAAAAACGTCTTACGACAAACGTGCTGTTTACTATCGACGGAATGAATCAATTAGCGGAGGATCCTGCCTACAGCCCGCTCCCGGCGTACATATCCAACGTAACGCCTGATGGTGACTGGATCGGCGACCCTGACGGTGCACCTGAAGCCCGCGCGCTTTATTCCAGTGGAAAGCACTACCTGCCGTCATCGCAGCTGACGCCGGGCCGGACGGGATACGGTACCAACAATAATTTCCGCGTTATCCGGTATGCCCATATCCTGCTGATGCATGCTGAAGCGCTTGTCTCCGGTGCCAGCAGCAGCGTTATGTCGGCAGATCAGGCCGTGAATCTGGTCCGCGACCGCGCGGAGCTCGCGCCGATCAGTGGTGTCACCATTGATGATGTTCTCGATGAGAAATATGCCGAGCTGGCGATGGAATGGGGTACTCGCTTCGAAGACCTGGTAAGACATGGCCGGACAGAAGAATTGAGTGATGAAGCCAGGACCTATACGGAAGCTGATAGGTTTATGCCATATCCGCAAGAACAGGTAGACGTACTGCCGCAGCTTGCAGCAATCGTGTCAAACAATTAAAAAATTAACGCTATGAAAGTAATAGTAAGATTACTCATATTGCCTTTGCTACTCCTCGGCTTTTCCTGTAACGATGGATATATCGATGAGATCTCAAAGGTGGACCCCGGAGCAGATGAATCTGCTCCTGTTATCACCATGAAATTCCCTGCACAGGGAACAAAAATCAAAGTGGGAGAGCTGGTCACATCAATCGGTATTGATTTCGAGGTATCGGATGATATCGAAGTAAAAACCATCTCCGTCTCGGTGGACGGAAATGACGTTGGAACCCTGACTGAATTCCTCGACTATAGAAAGGTCGTTGTTGAAGACCTGATGTATGCTGGTCTCGAAAACGGACAACATACACTGACGATCACGGCAACCGATGTAGACAATAAAACGACAACGGCTACGGCTGAATTTGAAAAAGCGCCGCCTTATGTCCCGGTGTATGCCGGCGAAATATTTTATATGTCGTTTGATTCGGACGTTGCTTTCAAAGAACTCGTTACGTTCTCCGATCCAACAGTTGTTGGCGCGCCGACACTGGCAGGGCAGGGTGCATCCGGCGGCAACGCCTACGCAGGAAAGGAAGATTCATACCTGAAGTTTCCCACAACAGCCCTAACAAACGATGAATTTAGTGCAGTCTTCTGGATGAAAGTCAACAACAGTCCCGACCGTGCTGGCATACTGGTAATGGGCCCTCCCGGTCCCGATCCCATTGTTCAGAATAATCGCACTTCCGGCTTCCGTTTCTTCCGGGAGGACGCAGGCGGAAAACAACGTTTCAAACTGAATGTGGGCGATGGAACAACCGACTATTGGGTCGACGGTGGCGCCTTGGCCGATGTTACACCAAACACTGATGAATGGGTTAGTTTCGCCTTTACGATCTCAGCTTCACATGCCACCGTTTATATCGATGGTGAACAAGTTGCACAGGGTGCTTTTCCTGGAATTGACTGGACGGGTGTAGACATACTTTCGATTATGTCGGGCGAACCACGATTTAACGAATGGGGTCACAAATCCGACAAGAGCTTAATGGACGAGCTCCGTATCTTTAACAAAGCACTTTCTGCGGAAGAGATTCAAACCATTATTGACGACCGGTATGAGCCCTATGATGGTGAAGAACTTTATTTCCCCTTCAACGGCAGCTACAACGAATTCTTAAGCGGAACGGCGGCCCAGGTGGTTGGATCGCCCGACTTCGCCGGTGAAGGCGTCAAAGGTGACGCTTATGCCGGGGCAGCTGGTTCGTACCTTACCTATCCCACAACAGACCTGCATGAGAACGGCTTCAGCGCAGCATTCTGGATGAAGATCAATGACACGCCCGACCGTGCGGGCATCCTGGTAATGGGACCGCCGGATCCGAACCTGCCTGATACACCCAACAACCGCAAGGCTGGCTTCAGATTTTTCCGTGAGACGAATGGCTCAGGAAAACAAAGGTTTAAACTGAATGTCGGCGATGGAACAACTGACCACTGGTTCGATGGCGGCGCCAATGCCGATGTCGATCCGGCTGACGGATGGGTTCACCTGGCCTTTACGATTTCCGGAACACAGGCGGCGGTGTACATCAATGGAGAAGTGGCTTCACAGGGGGCGCTTCCCGGTTTAAGCTGGGAGGGATGCGACATCCTTTCAATCATGTCTGGTGCTCCACGGTTTACGGAGTGGAATCATCTTTCGGATGAAAGCTTCATGGATGAACTCCATATTTTCAGCAAAGCGCTTTCACAAGCCGAAGTTCAGGCCGTTATGGACGGCAACTGATAAGTTATACGTTACAAACCAAGGGTCTCAGGCGAATGCCTGGGATCCTTATTTTTATCTGCAAAATCGTGAGAAGATTATTCTGCATCGTTGCTATTGTTTTTGTGTTGTCGGCCTGTGAAAGTGATGAAACGGCCCGTCGGTTCGAACTGACCAGAATGTTTCTCGGTGATACACAGATCAACCTTGACGGTCCAATGACCACCGGGCTTCCCACCGATCGCAGTCTCAGCCTTGTATTTTCAACTCCGGTCGATGGCGCAACCGTCAACGACCAATCCATCGCACTGACGACGGAGGCCGGCGTTCCGGTCGCGCATACCTTTTCAGTAACCCGTCAGACCGTCGTGATTTTTCCGACGTCCGGGTTAAGCAGCAACACGGTTTACAACCTGATGCTTACCGACCAGCTTCGTGGTGCTGATAACGAACCGTTTGAATCGCGGGAAATATCATTCAAAACAGCGATGGAGCGTTTGGCGGTCACATCGTTGGAGGTCAACGGCAACAACGTCGGCCTGATCAACCGGCTGACAGACGTACCGTTGGATCTTGATATTACCGTTCACTTTTCTGTACCTGCCGATATCACGACAGCATCGGAAGCGATAAGCCTCGAAGGCCCGGGGACACCCGTGCTCGATTTGTCGTGGTCAAACGATAACCGTGACTTGCTGATCCGGAGTACTACCCCCTTACGCCACCTGTCACGTTTTGAACTCGAAATCGGGGATGGGCTAACAGGCGCTCAAGGTGAGGCGTTCACAGCTATCAGCAAAGAGATCTATACAGGGGTAAGCGACATTCCTCAGTTCCCGGAGATCTCTGACGAAGCACTTCTTACGAAAGTCCAGCAGCAAACTTTCAAATATTTCTGGGACTTCGCCCAGCCAGCCAGTGGTATGGCCAGGGAACGAAATACTTCCGGTGACCTCGTTACCAGCGGCGGTTCGGGTTTCGGGATCATGTCGCTCATCGTCGGCATCGAACGGAATTTTATCACGCGCAGCGAAGGATTGGAACGCATGGATAAGATCCTCGATTTTCTTGAATCGGCCGACCGGTTTCATGGCGCTTGGTCGCACTGGATTGATGGTAATAATGGAAATGTGATTCCCTTCAGTGCCAACGACAACGGTGGCGATCTTGTGGAAACATCTTTTCTTGTACAGGGCTTGCTCACTTTTCGGCAATACCTCAATGCAGGTCTCCCGGCGGAGAGCGCACTCATTAACCGCATCAATACATTGTGGCAAAGTGTCGAATGGGACTGGTACACGCGCGGCGGTGAGAACGTTTTATACTGGCACTGGTCGCCCGACAAAGAATGGACCATGAACCACAAAATCCAGGGTTACAATGAAGCTTTAATCACCTATGTGCTCGCTGCTGCTTCGCCAACCCATACGATTGATGCG
>Ga0196965_1000876_pt1 | contig 13816 bp, 8 predicted proteins | sample S1_20metaG_FD_148668 | JGI IMG/M metagenome (GOLD analysis project Ga0196965, IMG submission 148668) | Soil microbial communities from Anza Borrego desert, Southern California, United States - S1_20 | ecosystem: Environmental > Terrestrial > Soil > Desert | place: USA: California | collected... | reverse complement strand
TACTTCATCGCCGGCAACGAGATCGGTCGTTTCTCCTGGCAAGGCGGGGTGCGCGGCGAGTATACCGATGTTTCTGTTGAGCTTGCTGAAACCAGCGATATTAATTATCAGGAATATTTTAATCTGTTTCCAAGTGCTCATCTGTCCTATCGGTTATCACCGGAAAAAACACTTCAGTTGAGTTATAGCTATCGGTTGAGTCGGCCACGCTTTCGCGACCTGATGCCATTCTCGAATTACAGCGACAACCGTTCTGTGTTTGTTGGGAACCCCGACCTGAAACCGGAATACACCAATTCCATTGAAGCAGGGTATCTCATTAATTGGGAAACCGGTTCCATCTTATCAAGTGCTTACTATCGTTATCGTACTGGCGTAGTCCAACGTATCACAGAGCAGATCGAAGATTCAATTGGCTATACACGAACACTTCCGGTAAACCTGGCCACGGAGGATGCTTATGGCCTTGAGTTTAACCTATCATGGAATCCGGTAGACTGGTGGAGACTTAACACCAACGCGAACTTCTACCGTGCGATCACCGAAGGAGATTACAGGGATGAGCGCTTCTATAGCGATACCTACACATGGACAAGTCGCACAACATCAAAGTTCACATTTTTTAAGAAATGGGATTTCCAGGCCGGGTTTAATTACCGTGCTCCAAGAATCACACCACAGGGAAGAAACAGGTCAATGTATTTTATTGATCTTGGATTATCGCGTGACGTGTTAAAAGGCAACGGTACGGTTACACTCGGCGTTCGCGATCTGTTGAACTCACGGAAATTCAGAAACATCATCCAGGAAGAGGATTATCAATCAGAGAACGAATTTCAGTGGAGATCACGTCAGGTACTCTTCACGTTTACATACCGCCTGAATACGAAGAAAGAAAACCGTCAACAACGTCAGGGCAACGGTCCGGGTAACGGAGAAGGTGGTGATATTGATGCGGGTGGTGATTTTTAATTATAAAGAAAAGACTAAACGCTTGATGGATTCAACACCATGAAGAGTTTAGTTAAAACAGATTTTCTAAAAGCTTAAATTCTTGCTTAAAAAGTCCTGGCTGTATTACGGGTTCAATACCTAATTCCATGATGTTACCTGAAGTCTTGTCATACGGTTTCCATTCGGGTAGCAGCTCGCTATTTGGATTACCTGTTTTGATAAAGTTTGCCCAATACGTGCTCATGTATTCTTCAACTTTTAGATCTGATTCTTTCCACGGACGATCCCAGTATTTTAAGGTATGATAGGCAAACGGAACTTCCGACGTATGGAATGCGCCATAATTTGGGAATCCTGGCTTATCCGTCGGAACGTAACTAAATTGGTAAAGAAAGCTTTTGCTTGTATTGGACGTTGCCCAAACATGATTGGCGAAGGCGGCGAAATTTAAGACAGCAAGTCTTCGTTGTGAGTTCTCTGCCAACTCATCGGTGTCTGCAGGGAACACTTTTAAGAATGCTTCTATCTGTTCACCGTAATTCATATTGACAAAACTTTTAAAATCATCTTTTGATTTTATCTCTTGTCTCGATAAGTCGGCATCACCGGTCACCCACCCTGCAAGTAAAGGGACATCCCGGTGCTGTCTATCCTCAAATGTCTCTTTCATGTTTTCAGGAACGACATAGCCGTCGATTACTGGAAAGAAACTTCCGAATGGTAATGTATTGCCCAGGGCCAGCATACTATCTGCCGACAAATTTCGCAAGGCATCGATAGTTGAGACGCTTGCCTTTTCTGCAATTGATTGTCCGATCTCCTCCGCTTCACGCAATGTCATTGATGGACCATTGGCAGATGCCCCGCTTTGTGCTATTGCACCGTGTAAAAGATTTTTTGTTAACGGAGAGGCTACCAGCAACTGTACGCTCATGGAGCCAGCCGATTGACCAGCAATAGTAACTTTTTCAGGATCACCACCGAATGCAGAAACGTTTTCTTTTACCCAGCGAAGCGCTTGAATTTGATCAAGTAATCCATAATTACCGGATGATTTGTTTTCAGATTCCGCAGTTAAATCCGGATGAGCCATGAAACCGAATATGCCGAGTCTGTAATTTATACTTACAAATACAATTCCTTTTCGAGCCATAGCCTCACCATCATAAACCGGACATGAGGCTGCCCCTGACAAGAAAGCACCGCCGTGAATCCAAACCAATACTGGCAGTTTTTCCTTTTCGATGTTACCCGGAGTCCATATATTCAGATACAAACAATCTTCACTCAATGGAGTTGCCGGTGCGATAAACTCCTGGGTCCACATCCGGAAAGGTTCCGGTGGATTTTGTATCGGACTGGCTGCATACGCGGTACACATTAAAGTATCGCTCCACGGGCTCACAGGTTTGGGTACTTTCCATCTTAGGTCGTTTACAGGTGGTGCAGCGTAAGGAATACCTTTAAAGATTTGTATGCCATTCGAAGAAACACCGCGTATTAAACCTGTTTTAGTTTTTACTATGGGAAAATCACCCGATACTACCTGTTCTTTATTGGAACATGAAAAGCAACAAATAACAAAGAAAGCAATGGCTATATTTTTCATCAACATAAGGCTTTCGAAGACTAAGATCGGAAATCAGCTCTCAAGCATTTTTATGATAACCTACAACATGAATCAGAGAAATCCAAATGGTGATTTATTCTGAATACCGCTACAACCGTAAACGGTTAAGTATGCTATTATTCAAAAAATGACTTTCTAACGCAGATCAATAAACTTCGAAACTTTTCTCGATCCAACACTGGTCATCTTCTCCAACGCCAAAGGTGTACTTGTGATAATCTCAGGGACTACGCGTAATCGCGATCTGAAATTTGCAGTTAACTCAGCAATCGTCTTTTCCTCGCTTCCTGTACTTGCAACCAGGTGAATTTGAATTTCATCGGTGCCCATATCCGTCGTACGCGCAGCGACACGATAATCAATAATGTTTTCAATGCTGTTTAATAAATCAAAAATAGCAGGTGGGTAAACCGTTGTTCCTTTTAGTTTAAGCATCTGTTGCTTCCGTCCAATGACTGGGCCTAGCCTCGGTGTTGTTCGCCCACATCCGCATTTGTCTGTAAACATAGCAGCGATGTCACCAGTCTTGTATCGGAGTAACGGCATCCCCTCGACGCCAAGTGTTGTAATCGTTACTTCACCTTCCGTCCCAGGCAGAACTGGTAAATTATTCTCATCGAGAATTTCTACTATGATAAGTTCAGGATGAAGATGTCCCCCAACGCCATGCGAACATTCCGTAAAAGCAGTTTGCATCTCGGTAGACGCATACGTTCCGAATAGTTTGATTTTCCACAAATCCGTAATCCTGCTCGCCAGGCCATTTGGTTTCAACTCCGGAGTACGGATGTTCTCGCCAATGCAAATTGCTTTCTTTACCGCCGTTGCGTTCACATCGATACCATTCTGCATTGCATACTCGACTAACTTAAGCATGAAAGAAGGAACCCCAACAATGGTGTTTGGCTTTAAACGAAGTATGGTATCCCATTGCATCGCAGGTACCCCGGGACCAACTCTGATTAACCCCGCATTGAGCTTTCGAATACCCTGGTAATATGCAACTCCTGCCATGAATTGCCTGTCAAGCGTGAGCATGAGCTGATACAGATCGGCTGAAGATCCGTCAGCACAGGTAAAACCAACGGCTTCGTTATATGCAAGCCTTTCGAGGTCATTGGATGACAACGCTATGGTTACTGGTTTTCCCAATGTGCCTGAGGTGCTGGTATATTCGGCAATTGACTCGCTCGGCACACATAAAAAATCCATATTAAAATTTTGCAGATCATCTTTAACCGCCGGCGGAATTTGTTGAAGATCGGCAAGTGATTGAATCTTCGTTACATCAACTTTATGGCGTAAAAAATGACGTTTATAAAAAGTTGAATTAGCATTCAAAAATTGAAGCATACGTTGCAACTTTTCCAGTTGCAAAGCGGCGATCTCGTCCGGTGATGCAAATTCAATAACAGGCAAAAACTTATTCATGTTTCAACAATAACAACAGCGGAAGCCACTGTCTGGAGGTGAGACATCGAGACATGAATACGTACAGGTCGATCAGAAGGGAGGTAATTTAAAAAAGTCCCACGAACATTCAGCGAAGGCTTACCCAATGTATCCACCACAATTTCAAGTTCACACAACTCATAGCCAGCTTGCAACCCCTGCCCTATTGCCTTTAAGAAAGCTTCTTTAGCTGCGAATCGCGCAGCAAAATGTTGCGCCATGTTTGTCTGAGATTCGCAATATGCAATCTCCTTTTTAGAAAAGACTTTTTCACGAAAGCCATTTTCCTTCCGGAGTTTTGCCTCAATCCTTTCAACCTCCACAAGATCAATTCCTGTACCTATGATCATTTGTTTTCGCGGCTGCGCTTTAAATTTTTCTCAATATGTTCTTTTTCCGTTGCCGTTGCAATTACTTTTGTTAACGCTCCTCGTAACTCCGTGTAGCCTTCTGATAATCGCTCCGATCAAAATAATAGTCGCCCTGCAGCATGTAAGGAAGATAACTATTCGGATTCCAATAAGTGATACTATCCACATCCATATCGTCTTTGGACGCAAATGGGAACCTGTACCTGGCGCCTTTCAGGTAGGCCTTAAAAGCAGGATCGTAAATAAAGGGGTCTTCAGGAACAATCAAATCCTTTTTATAAATTTCCTTTTCGGGTGCATCCTGCATGGCAAAAATTTCATTCAGGTCATAACACACGAACTTACCCATTTGCCACGGGCTTGTAGATACCCACACCAACTGCTTCGCGGGATTGAAGACAATGCTATGATGTGCAATGAGCTGGTTGATCGCACGCTCGTTACCAAAACCAATATCCTTGTCTTGTGTGCCAAGCTGATCTCTTAATATTGTTATTGCACTTTTATAATTGTGCTTTGGCACGCGTTCTATTAACTCTTTAACACGATCATGTCGATAAGCCGAAGCGCTTGCACGGATGTGTTCCTGATTGTGTTCAGATTTTCCAAGAAGATCACTTTGAAAGTGATTTGTACTGATGATAAAATTATCCTCAGATACATATAACGCCATGGCCTTTGTATCTTTCTCGATAACAGATGCCCTTTTATCTTTAACAGAACCAATGAGAAACGACTCCGCCACGAACATATTTCTTTTCTCCGCAATGGCGTAAGCTTCATCGATGGAAGAAGCATATTGCAAAATCTCCCGGGCTACCAATGAAACAGGTGTAGCCGACGACGACGGTATCTCCGACTTCGCGGCATTAATGGTTACTGTGAGACCTGCTTCATTCATCCCTGAAAGCACACCTGCCATGCCACCAAAAGTAACCATCATGAAATTATACCCCGCTTCCGGCTTATAAAAAGCAATGATTTTATTTTTAGCAAAATCATCACCTACATAAAAATCAAAGTTTCGTCCGACGATGAGCTCGCCATCCTCCGAATGATCACCCCATGTGGCAAAAGAAGTACAGGCCACCAACGACATGTTTTGCAAGGCATGGCCAATATCATGTGCTCCATGATAATTCAGCATTCGTTGAAATGCAGGACCCACGTAATCATAATCCGCAGCAGCAGATTCTGATAACCCCAGTATCTCAAGCTTATACTCTTCATCAACATGCTCGTGCAAATCACGGTTAAACCATCCGATACAATATCTTAACACGTGTCGATAGAGACTAGATGGAACCAGATCCTCAATCTGCTTCTGAAATGTTTCCTCCTGAAATTGCAACAAATCCTTTGTGAGTACCCCTGCAGCAAAACCGCGCTCATAAGGTTTTCCTTCAACATACAACTCATACAATCCACTTTCACTTTTTCGTAGCCAGTTTTCACCAAGCGTCCTGGTACTATCATCCGCTTTTAAATCGATCTCCGAAAGCGCGATAACAGGTTTAATGGGTGGATTAATAATCAGCGCCTTTTCAAGATAAAAAGCAATGGCTATCAAAATCACAACAAAGCCCACCAGAATAAGACAAGCAGTCTTTAAAATTCTCTTTATCATTTATTGATCTTGTTGAGCAAGTAATCTATTCCAAGAATCTCAGAACAGGTAAGTACAGCACTAACAGTAACCCCAAGCACACCATGAAGGTTAAGGTTTTGTCCCGTAAGAAAAAGGTTCTCAATTTTTGTCCGGGGAGAAATAAATGTTCTCATCGGTTCACGATAATTCTTCACAATGCCATATAAAGAACCATCATCGGTTCCGATATAGTCGCGAACTGAAAGCGGTGTGGCTGAATAGTAACTCTTAATTGCGTCGGTAAATCCGGGAAAGCGTTTCTCCACCACGTTAAATAGTTTCTCTGTTTTGGTCTTCTTAAATGCTTCGTAATCTCCGCCACGATCCGATTCATCGGCCACAGTATTGAATGTATCGTGCCATTGCGCAACGTCTTCAAACCGCATATAGGTCATTAACGTAACACCGTCGGTATACCGATCATCAGACGAGGAAGCTGTGCAATACAAAGCATACCCCAATGGCCATGTCTCATCATTGTAATTTAATACTGACCACGCATCATCCACAGAAAAATAATAGTAGTTGTGATTAACATACTTCCACGATTTTTCCTTCATCACCACGTTTACATAAAACACCGACACCGAATTTTCCAGGCCTCTCAGTCTTGAACGAAATGCCTTTTTAATACGATCACTCCCTGTCATCTCCAGTGTTTTCACCGGATGAACATTAGAGATAAACAAGTCACCATGATAGCGATCTCCTTTGTCGGATTCCGCATAAAGAAGTTTACCTCCTTCCTCCACGAGATTAACAACTTTTGTGTAGTTGATGATCTTACCACCACCGGCAACAATCTGTCTGCTCAACAGCCGTGCAATCTGAGATCCTCCATCAACGAACCTCCATGAACTTTCTATATAGCTGTTCAATACCAATGCATGAACGTACAGGGGTGTTTTATCTGGCTCACCTGCATACAGGAGGCTTGTTCCTGCAAGAATGCTTTGTAATTTTTTATCGGAAATAACAGACGCAATAAAGGCGTGTGTATCAATTTCAAGAGCGCTTAACTTTTCGAGATAATCTCCCTGCTGAAGGTTGTATAATGGAAACTTGGCACAAACATCAATAATTCCCTGACAATATTTCCGCAGTCCTTCTTCTTCATCCGGAAAGTGTTTCGCCAACCCCACAATGAACTTTTCATATCCCTGACCATAATTATATTGAATCGGATCGTCCTCGAAAAGAATCGCATCAAATACCTCTTCGTCCAGTTTACGGATTTTAAGCTTATCCATAATTCCGAGATAACGAAACAGCACATTCAGATTTTGCCCTTCGCCAAGTCCACCAACGTAATGAACCCCGGAATCAAATATAACACCATCACGAACAAAGGTTTGCAGATTACCACCAATCTGTTTATTCTTCTCCAAGATACACACGCGATAACCTTCCTTTGCGAGGATTACACCACAGGCCAGCCCGCCTAAACCACTTCCGATAATAATTACATCATATTTTTCCATGATGACCTTCCCGCTTTGTAATTACAAAAATAATATTCGATGTTAACTTCGCGTGATCAAACTGTTCCGCCACGAAACCATGTTCTTCCGCCAGACGAGTAATCTGCTCACCCGAAACAAAAGTCAATGGATTCACTGCCTTGTTAAATTTAAGCAGCTTCACTGAAAACAATTCCGTCAGTTTCGTTCCTTTATGACGTTGCCTCATATCAGTATTACCATCGCGGATAATGATCTTTCCACCTGGATTGAGATGATGAAAACAACGTTTTAACAAAGCAACCTGATCTTCAGGCAACAGGTAATGCAATACATCACTCATGATAATCACATCATATTGGAGGTCTGAATATACACTAACATCTGCACATTCAAAGGTAAGCTGGCTACCCCTGAGATAGCCGTTCTCCGCGATGCTGATTTTCTCCTCATCATAATCAACGCCGTGAATGCTCCGTTCTCCGGAAAGCAGATGAAGCGTGTAAGGCAAAAACCCATAACCACAGCCGAGATCAAGTACACTCGCATTGTGCGGCACTTGTTCATGGAAGAACTTGTAATTCTTCTCCAGTCGCATCTTTATTTCAAGGTACCATTCCAGAACCGGCCCCTTGTACATGTAATTGGATTTCAAACGATCTACGAACCAATCAGATTGATTTGGATCGTTCTTTATTTTCGCATGCTCGCTTTTAAAATAGCGACTGATGGATTTGCAGCGTTCAGCGTAAGAAGTCCCATACCGCAGATCATCAGGTTCAATTCGTGGCAGGAATCTGATTGTAAGCACGCTGTCATTCACATAAAAAGTATTTTTCGGAATCCCCTGGTAAGCACCGTGAATGACCAGGGGTGTTATCGGTAGATTTAACTTCTCCGCAAGGTAAAACGCCCCTTTGTGAAACCGCCCTATATTGCCACTCTCTGAACGCGTTCCTTCAGGAAACACCACAACAGAATACCCCAGATCTACTTTTCTCTTCAGTCGCGAAACACTGTCATCCGCGCCTTCCATTACGGGGAAATAATTCGCAAGCCTGACAACACCACCAAATACAGGAGAGTTCCAGACCCATTTGTTGGTGAGTAAAACAACTTTGGGATTAAGCATCGTTGTAATAAGAATATCGAGGAACGAATTATGATTAGCAATGATGACAGATGGCGTTGAATACGTATGTGAACTAAGATTTAGGATCCGCTTTTTTAACTTAAAGTTCAAATACAACACAGCACCGGTAAAAATCCTGATCAAATGATGATAGCTTAACTTCAACCTATCCTTACCAAAGGGAATTATTTTAAAAACCAAACCTACGACTGTAAGAAAAAATGAACCGATCACGAACAGGCTATACGTTAGAAAGGTTAATATCATCCCCATAAGACTCATTGGGGGAAGTCCTTTTTTTGTTCGATCTGTGATTAACCATCGAAAGAGAAATGGCTCCAGTGTTTGGGACATGATAAAAACACAAACAATACCAATGATGGCGATGGCAGCAATGGATCGTAATGCAGGATGCTCTGCAAAAATCAAAACACCCAGTCCGGAAATGGTGGTCAGTGCAGAGAGAAAAATCGAAATTCTGATGGAAAACAACACAGATTTCCGGTGCTTGTATTCCTGTAGCAGGCCATCCATTACAAAAATGCTGTAATCATCGCCCAGGCCAAAAATGAAAGTCGAGATCATTACGTTAATAATATTGAACTCGATGCCTACAAGTGCCATGATCCCCAGAATCCAGATCCAGGTAATCAGCATCGGCATGAAGGTGATGAGGGTCAGTTCAAATTTCCCATACGAAATGAGCAGCACCAAAAACACCAGGACAGAAGTAAAGGTGACGATAAACGTAAAATCATCGTTTACAAATTCAATAAAGAGTTTCGTAATCATCTGACGGTCAAACGCTGCTCCCGGAAAGTTTGCAATAACACTATATACGCGATCAGTATTGGGTGGTGTAGTATTAACCAATGTAATTACAGTAGCCTCGCCATCGCGTTCAATAATATTATCCAGAAAGAAAGTATTGCATAACATATTGAAAGAAGCGGTATCCATGATTTTGTAGTCCTTCGTAATCAAGGTATCTATACGCGCCAGGACCTGCGGAGAGAATTTGAGCTTCTCCCCTTCCTCATGCATAGCAGATAGAAAACTGTTCCTTCTTTCATCGCTCCAGAATGCATTCCATCTTTCAATGCGTAAACGCTGAAGAGAATCAGAGATCAGCAACGCCGAAACTGAGTGTACTTTATTCACAATTCCAGACTCCCGGAGACTGTCGAGTCTGGGAGTTATCCTTTCATTCTTTTGCAACGCATGCTGTAAGGACTCTCCGTCACTGGGAACATAGAGCGTATGGAGACTAGCCGGATTAATCGTTTCAAGCCGTTGCTGGGCTTCCCTCGTTTCGGGTGACATGAAGTTCAGTTTATTCATGTCGCTGTTAAATGTCACATCACCTGCAAAGTAGAAGAGCACAGGGGTAACCAAAAAAATAAGTATAATGCCTGGAATTCTTAGTTTATCAAATGGAATTCTAAGTTTTGAAGATCGTTGATCAACTGCGGTCTTTTTCAACGAAACCAGATGTGGTAAAAATACGAGCGAACAAATGGCGGCACCAATCAAACTAAATCCTGCAAACAGGCCAATATCTTTCAGTACGACAGCATTGGTAAATTGCAAGCTGAAAAAAGCTAAAACAGTTGTGGTACTTCCCAAGGTCATTGGTCCTACCAGGTCTTTAATCGCTTTTTCCTTGTCGGGATGTTGTCTCAAGTGCACGAGAAGATGCAATGCATAATTAACGGCAATGCCAAGTATTACAGAACCAGCAGCCAGTGCAAGAATGGAAGCGTTTCCTTGAATAAGATAGATACAACAAAGTGAAAACACGGCACCGTAGACTACGGGAAAGAGAATAAGCAATAAAACTCTTTTTGACCTGAAAAAAGCATAAATAAAAACGCTCAATAAAATTACAAGTAATGAAAGCGTCAGAATGGTATCTTTCTTTAGTTGCGTGGCATTACCAACAGCCACTATTGGTGCACCAAAGGCTGAAACGTGGACATCCGCAAGTGTGCTATTCGACGTTGTGATGATATCTTTAAGCGCTTCTACAAAATCCGCATTCTTACCAGTAGCCGCGGAAGCACTGGCGGGTTGTATAAAAAAGATGAGATGCCGATGATCTTTTGTTATAATGTAATCATTGTACAATTCAATATTCTCATCGTATTGCAACTGCTCCAATTTTTTTAACACAATAAAAGAGAAGCCAGTTGGATCCTGCACAATCATTCTCTTTAAAGCTATTCCAGCGGGAGAAACCAGTAGCCTGAAATTATTTCGTAAAACCTGGCGACTTACTTCAAGTTTCGAGATTGAGTCAAGCGTTTCATAATCCTTCTCCGTTAAGAATACCGGTAAATACCGATGTGCCGTCTCAAACACCTGCAACACTTTTGTTTGGTCTATACGCGCTGTAACAAGCGCATCAAACGGCTTAAGCCTGATCTCCATTTTCTCCGCTAACCGGCTGGCAACAGCAACAAGAGAATCAGGTTGAGGCGCTTTTGAACTGTCTCTGACAGAAACCATCACAACGACACGATCCGAAAACGAGGAGTTTTTGAAAATGTAACTCAGTTTACCAACCCGTTCATCGTCGGGAAAAATACTGGTGATATCCTCTTCAAGCCGAACACGTGACGCTCCTGCAGCCATTAGCAATATACTGCCCGTCAGTACCAACCAAAACGCAAGCTTATTTTTCTGAAAATACCTGAAGACGCTTAAGAGAAATGCAGTCATAACGGATTCCCTATCGTTTAAGCGTTTTCATCAGACCAAAACTAAAGAGACCAAAAAAAGTGGCAGCAGCAAGCGCAAGCGATACTGCACCCAAAACATACTGGCGGATACTATTACCGAACGATTCAATACTAAGGGATGAATCAAAAGTAAGAGTCGTAGCACCCTCTCCGATTATCAAGGCTCCCATGGCATGACTGAGAAAAAGGATCAATGGTATAAAAGGCGGAATGCTGATATTGGCTGCAATGATCACTAGTGGTTTATTTAACTTAAGGAGAAAAGCCAAACCAATCGCTGTCATCAATTGAAATCCCCAAATGGGTGCGATCCCGGTAAAAATACCAACTGCTATCGAAAGCGCTTTCACCGAGTCTGGCTCATTCTCATCCAACAGCAGATCATAAAAAGTTTTTCTTAATGATTGGCGTCTAAGTTTCCGGATCAGGTCACGTGGCTTGATGTACAACAAGGTGATAATCACCAACACTGTATTCAACACGCTTATCCTGGAAAAATCCTTAAATGGCCTGAAGTGTGAAATCCGTTTCCCAGCTTCCGCATAAAACACGCGGACCGGAATTTCTCTGATCCTTATACCACGCCAAGCCAACCGAACCAACACCTCAATTTCAAATTCATACTTTCTGGTAAAAAACTTCATCGCTGCGATTTGTTCCAGTGGATATAATCGAAAGCCGCTTTGTGTATCAGATAGTGTAATACCGGTCTCGAATTTAAACCAGAAGTTAGAGAATTTATTACCAAAGCTACTTTTGCCCGGAACACTGGCTTGTTCCATATTTCGTGCGCCAATTATAACTGCACCTACATCTGTTTTTAGTTTATCATAAAACAAGAGAAGATCTTCCGGAAAATGTTGACCATCGGAGTCGATAGAAATTGCATACTTATAACCCAGTTCAATCGCCTCACGCATACCGCTTCGCAGTGCTAAACCTTTCCCCTTATTCTTCAGATGTGTAACGATCTTAATCCCGGAAAACTTTAAAAGAACTTCATCGCTGTTATCCGAAGAACCATCGTTAACAACGATTACGTGATTCGTATAACGAAGCACGCCTTGTACTACATCAAGGAGGGTCTGTACATTATTATACGTTGGTATAATTACACAAACATGATTGTAAAATGTATTTCCATCTAGTAAAATCATAACCCTAAACCAAACTCCCTGTATAACTTCCGTTCGTCATTTCAAAATTTAATTGATAGTCGTGTCTTCTTGCATTTTTTTACGTCCGATTTTATTCAGGACAATCTCCATATTGAAAGTATAATGCTGAATCGTAATCTTTTCGCTCATCAGCACATCGGCTTGCACACCTGAAATCGAAACCAGCCTCTTTTTTTCGGAACCAATCTCAATTCGCTGAAGACTATCACAATTGTCCGTTGTCACGAGATAGGTGTAAGTCTCATCAATATCCTTAACCCCATATAGCAGTGTTCTACTATCCTTCAACGCACGCGGTTCTTTACCTATAAATGGTACCCCCAACATGGCACCAAAATCTTTGCCGAGCGTTTTTATCACAACACGTTTATTCATCTTAGGAATAATCTGTTTCACATTAAATGAACCATTCGCCTGGTATTCAAAGTCGAAAAGGGTAAGCCCTGTCTCGCTGGTAAACACGACACGACTTGAAGCATCATCCATGGACTTCATAAACAACAAGCCACTGAAGTGCTTCCCAACCACATTGATACTGGCATGATAAAAGCCGCTTCCCATAACAACAGGTTTAATGCGGTCAATACAATGCTGATCTGTCGCAACCGTCGTAAGTTTGTTGTAATAAGTAGGAACACATCCTGGAAGCACAACAATACTAAAAAGCAAACACGTTGTCAGAAACTGCTGCATTGATATTTTTATTCGTAAAAAACATAACTGTGTTATCTCCCATGGCCTCATTCAACTTTAAGATCTCTACCGAGTAATCGTTTCGATTTACAATAAGCACAATAGACGAAAATAACTCACTAAGTTGTTTTGAAACAGGTTTCATTTCCAACAGGTATTGTTTATCGCTTTCAAAAACATGAGTTTCAAAATCCCTACTCTCCAGTATTGAACCTTGTATACAATCCACGATGATCCGGTTTATCTGTTGAAAGAGTCTATTCGATTTCACATTAATCCGGTTTTCACCCTGATCATCCTGGATGTAAATTCTATCCTCGTTGATGATTAGCTTATAAAGAAAAGGGCTTGTGTAATCTAATCTTACTTTATTGTTTCGTTTAAACCAGAACTTACCGTTGGATGTGATTTTCTCCGTTATGGCTGCCAGGTTTTTCTCCTGTTTAAAATCGCTGGTAATTGTTTGTACCTTTAATGAGGCTTCTTTAAACTTTTTGGCAAATGTCTCTGTATCGCGCACGGGCATAAAACCAGGATATTGGCTTTGCAATGAAAAA
>Ga0196965_1000875_pt1 | contig 13822 bp, 13 predicted proteins | sample S1_20metaG_FD_148668 | JGI IMG/M metagenome (GOLD analysis project Ga0196965, IMG submission 148668) | Soil microbial communities from Anza Borrego desert, Southern California, United States - S1_20 | ecosystem: Environmental > Terrestrial > Soil > Desert | place: USA: California | collected... | reverse complement strand
CGATCTTCGACGAGAACCGCCACCTCGCTCCCGCTCTCGACACTCGCCGAGAAGTGCGTGTGGGCGCCAGGCAACCGCGCGCTCTACTGCGGCGTGCCGACCGAGCTTCCAAAGAACCTTCCTGACGATTGGTACCAGGGCGCGCACGCCTTCTCCGACCGCATCTGGCGCATTGATCTCGATACGCGGCTCGCGACCTTGATAGTGGATCCGGTACAGGTGGCCGAGATATCAATCGACGCCGTGGCGCTCTCCATGGATTCCGAAGCCGATACGCTCGTCTTCACGGACAAGCAGGACGGCTCGCTCTGGGTATACGACCTATAGAAGGCTCTTCTGTTAAGAAAAAGCCCGCAAATGCGGGCTTTTTCTTTTATGCTTCGGATCTGGGCCCTATCTTCTGCCTCCGCACTATGAACTCCTGCACCACGCCTACAAGGTTGCTCGTGATGAAGTAGAGGGCGATAGCGACCGAAGTATAGTACGCGGCGAGCGCGATGAATACCGGGAGCATGAAGCGCATCTGGAGGGACAGGGATCGCGCGAAATCGGCCTGCATGTCCTTTCCGGGCTCCTTGGCGCGCTCGGGAACCGGAATGGCGTACCAGCCGTACGCAAGCTGCGTGAGGCCGGCGAGGACGGAGAGAGTGATGCTCGCGCCGGTCACCGCGAATATCCCGAGGAACAAGGGTGCAATCGCCTCCGGCGCAGGAATGAAGGGGTAGAGGAGCGAGGTGTCGACCGTAAGGAGGGTCTTCGAGTTGAACACCCAGTACAGCGAGATGACGATGGGGAGCTGTATGAGAAGCGTGAGAATGCTTGCGAACGGATTCACGCCGTATTTCTTGTAGAGCGCAAACATCTCCTTGGCCTGAGTCTCCTTGTCATCCTTGTACTTCTCCCGCAGCGCCTTCATTTCGGGCTCTATCGCCTTCACGGCGCGCTGGGTCCGGAGCGCGGAGAAGGAGAGCGGCATGATGAGGAACTTCACGACCAGCGTCGCCGCGATTACGGCGAGGCCGATATCCTGCCCGGGCAGGATATCGGTGAAGAACATGAGGAGGTTATAGATCGGGGTATAGAGGACGGTATGGAAGAATGAAATCATGACCGTACCAGTCTACCGCACATCGCCTGCCACGCGAGCGAGGAGCTCCTCGAGTTCGCGCTTAACTTCGACGAACGAAAGGGAAGCGGCGCCCGGCCGCGCATAGGCCACTATCGCGCGGGTAAGGGAGGTATAAGGACGCAGTACCGCGAGCATCCGCCGCTTGAGGAGGTGCCGGGAGACCGAGAGCCTTGCCGTCTTCTTCGAGATGACGGCCGCAGACCCTCCATTCCCGTCACATTCCCTTACGGAAAGGGAAAAATGGGGGCTCATGGCTCTCTTTTCGGGTCCTGAAGGCGCAAAATGCGCCCGGGAGAGGCGCATGTTGCGGGGAAGCATTATACGGTGAGCTTCGCGCGGCCCTTGCGGCGGCGCGCCAGGAGCACCCGGCGGCCGGTAGGGGTCGCGGAACGCGCCCGGAATCCGTGTGTCCGGGCCCGCTTCCTCTTTTTCGGCTGATAGGTGCGCTTCGGCATATGCACAGGATACTAACAGGTTGACGTCCGGGCCGCAAGGAAACACCTCGCGGATGCTCCGGTTCGCGCATTCCCGAAAGGTCCGTATAATTATCCACACCATGAACCGTCACGACCCTCGCGAACTCTGGGAATACGTCCTTACGCAGGTCGAACTGTCCATCTCTCCCGCCAATTTCAATACCTGGTTCCGCGACAGCTCCATCGCGAAGATCGAGGAAGGCATCGTCTACATCGGCGTGCCGAGCCAGTTCTTCCGGGACTGGTACCTGAAGAAGTTCAATATGCTTCTCCTCAAGATAATCCGGGGAGTGTCGCATGAGTACCGGAACATCGAGTATGTGATAGTGAAGAGCGACCGCCAGAAGGCTCCTAAGGAGCCTCGGAAGGCGCCTCAACCCACGGTCGAGATGCCGCTCGACGAGTTCTACATAAACAAGAGCGACGGCCTGAATCCTCGCTATACCTTCGATTCCTTCGTGGTGGGATCCTTCAACGAGCTCGCGCACACCGCCGCGCAGGCAGCGCTGAAGCGTCCGGGTATCATGTACAATCCGCTCTTCATCTATGGGGATACCGGGCGAGGGAAGACCCACCTCATCCAGGCCATCGGCAACCAGTTCAAGAAGCTCTATCCCGGACGGAAGGTCTACTACCTCACGGCGGAAACGTTCGCGCAGGATTATACGAATTCCATCCAGAACGGCACGACGAACCGCTTCAAGGAGAAGTACCGCCAGTACGATCTTCTCATCATGGACGATATCCAGTTCTTCTCGAAGAAGGAGAAGACCCAGGAAGAGCTCTTCCACCTCTTCAACGCCCTCTACGACAACAACAAGCAGATACTCTTCTCGTCGGACAGGGCGCCGGCGGCCATTCCAGACATCGCGGACCGCCTGCGCGGGCGCTTCGCTGCGGGCATGTCGATAGATATCGGCGAGCCGGACACCGAGAGCCGCATGGCTATCGTGAGGAAGAAGGCCGCGATGCACGGCGTGGAGCTCTCGGACGAGGTCATCGAGCATATCGCCACTTCCATATCAGGCTCCATACGCGAGCTCGAGGGAGTCATAAACAGCGTCGTCTGCCATACCCAGGTGAAGGGAGTGCCGCCAGACCTCGCCGAAGTGCGCCATTCGCTCCGCTCCTTCGCGCGGCCGCAGAAGACGGTGTCCGTGAAGCACGTGGTATCGAAAGTCGCCGAGTTCTACGGGATAGACGAGGAGAGTATCTACGAGAAGACGCGCAGGAGGGAGGTGGTGCGGCCGCGGCAGGTCATCATGTACCTCCTGCGTGAGGATTTCAGCGTCTCTTATCCGACCATCGGCTCGAAGCTCGGCGGCCGCGACCACACGACCGTCATCCACTCCTGCGAGAAAGTGAAGCGCGAAGTCGTCGCCGACGCCGAGCTCGCGAAGGAGATCCAGGATATCCGCAGCATGTTGGTATAAGTGGGGATAAGGTATGGAAAACCGTCGGAACATCATGGGTACATGCAGGAGAAACAAAGGCATCCGGACGGGGCTGTCCTTCGCTATCCCCGGATATCTCGGAGAAACGAGACCGGCATCGACAGGTTGCACACCGTCCGTCCGCTCGAAAAGCCTTACTACGCAAGGCAGGAGGGGTTGTCCCCGGTATCAACACCCCTAATAATAGGGATTGAATATGATCATCACCTTGGATAAGAAGGAATTCGCGGAGGGTGTGCAGAGCGTCGCACGATTCGCGGAACGTAGGAGCGGCACGCTGCCTGTCCTTGCAGGAATCGCGATCATCGCGGGGGATGACGGCATCAAGCTCCGGGCGACGAATCTCGAGACCGGGATAGATCTCAAGGTGAACGGGACGATAAAGAGCGACGGAGTGGTCGCCATCCCGGCCGCAACGCTCCGGGAGATCGCCTCCTCGCTTTCCGGGAACGGCACGCTCACGCTCGAGCATGCGGGGGATACGGTGGTCGTCGTGACCGGAAACGGCCGCAGCAAGCTAAAGACGCTTCCGTACGAGGATTTCCCTACGCTCCCGCTCCCCGAGTCTCCTAAGGCGCGTTTCGAGCTTCCAGGGGCGCTTCTGCGTACGCTTGTGACCTCGGTGGTGTCGTACGCGTCCACCTCAAGCGTGCGTCCGGAGCTCGCGAGCGTGCTCGTCGCGGCCGACGGGGGATCGCTTAAGGCGGTCGCCACCGACTCGTTCCGTCTCGCGGAGAAGAAGATATCGCTCCCGGGAGCCGTAGCGCCGTTTTCCATGCTCATACCGGCGAAGAACGCCGTCGATATCATACAGACGCTGCCGGACGATGCGGTCGAGATAGCGGTAGACGACCATCAGTGTGCGTTCTACTGGCCCCAAGGCGTCCTTACGACCCGCCTCGTGGCAGCGAACTACCCGGACTACATCCAGATAATCCCCAAGAGCTTCGTCGCGGAAGCCACCGTGCTCAAGAAGGATTTCGAAGCCGCGCTCCGGCGCACGGCGATCTTCTCCGACGCGTTCCAGAAGGTGCGGCTCGGATTCGATCCTTCGGGGAAGAGCATCGCGCTTTCGGCCCAGAACGCGGACGTGGGTGACTCCTCGGAATCCGTCCAGGGAGCCGTCTCGGGCGATGCGGTAGAGCTCTCGTTCAATCACCGCTATCTCGCGGCGCCCATGTCCGTGATAGGGGCGGAAAGCATCGCGCTCTCGGCAAGCGGCATAGGGCGGGCGATGATCATGCGCGGCGCGGGAGACCCCTCCTTCCTCTACCTGGTGATGCCGATGAATCAGTAGGGTACGGGCGGGGTATCATGCAGCTATGATCTCGCTCTCCGATCTCCTCAAGAATCACCCGGTCCCCGGCCTCCGCCATGCGGCGGTGCGGAGCGACTGCGCGGAAGCGCTCTCAGGAGTCCTTGGGATACCGGTTCCGGCAGGGAAGGTCCGGTATGACGCAGGCGTGCTCGCGCTCTCTCTTCCTCCGGTCGCGAAGTCTGCGGCGCTCATGAAGCAGGAACAGATAAAGGCCGCACTCCTTACGCGCGGCCTCTCTCTTACCGAGATACGCTAGTCTTCGCGTTCGCGGCGGCGCTCCTCGCGCTCCCGGACCCTTCGTTCGCTCTCGCTCTCCTCGTCATCCTCGTCTTCGATATCTGCGCGGTCGGTCGATGTCGCCGTCTGCGACCCGTCCTGGAACGGGTTCGTCGCGCTTGCGAGCCATGCCTGCACCGGATATTCCCAGTACGCGAACTGAGGATCGCGGTACGGATTGGCCGGAGGGGGACCCTGAGGATTCTCCTTGTCCGTCCAGTAGAGGATGTTATGCGCCGCGATGCCGCCTGCGGTCGGGATATAGGTCACGCCACGGAGCGCGGGAGGAGCCGTCTCGGGCGTCGCGGGGGGCTCGCCGAAGAACTCCTTCGGCACCTTGGCAAGCGCGAAGTCCATGAACTCCCTCCACATCGGCGCGACGATGTAGCCGGCGATCTCCTTCACCATCGGGCTGTTGTCATTGTTTCCGGCCCATACCGCGACCGCGATGGTGGGGGAGTACCCTACGGTCCACGCGTCGCGCGACTCGTTCGTGGTGCCTGTCTTCGCCGCCACGTCGAAGTCCGAGAAGGCGAGAGGATTGTTCGGCGCATAGGAAGGGATGCGTGCCTGGTTGTCGGACATCATGTCTGCCATCTGGCGGGCCACGCCCGCGTCAATCGCCTGCTCGGGCCTCGGGGTGAACTTCTCAATGACGCGACCCCTCATGTCGCGTATCTCGAGGATGCCGGCAGGAGGGTTCCGGATGCCGTCGTTCGCGAACACGCCCATGGCGCTCGCCATCTGGAGCGGGGAGACCTCCGCCGCGCCGAGCGCGAAGGAAAGGCCGTACTCCTTCGGGTCGCCGAGGCTCGTGATGCCCATGCGGCGAGCGAGATCTATGACGTTGTCGGTGCCGGCGAGGTAGAGCGCCTTCACTGCCGGGATGTTGATGGACTGCGCGAGCGCGGAGCGGAACGTCATCGGCCCGCGGAACGCGAGGTCGTAGTTCTGCGGCGCGTAGCAGGGAGGCTCGCTGTTGGCGACGTCGGACGGCGCGCAGGCGGTCGAGAACTGGGTAGGAAGGTCGAAGACTATGGTTTCCGGCGTGTATCCCTTCTCGAGCGCCGCTGCGTAGACGAAGGGCTTGAACGAGGAGCCCGGCTGCCGGGGAGCGACCGCGACGTTGTAGTTTCCTTCGATGTCCTCGTCGAAATAGTCGCGGCTTCCCACCATAGCGAGGATCTGGCCGGTCTTCGGGTCGATGGCGACCAGGGCCGCGTTCGACGCGTTGAACCGGGCCGTGTTCGCGATGGCGTGCCGCTTCACTATCTCCTGCGCGGCGTTCTGGAGGTCAGTATCGAGGGTCGTGATGACGGAGAGGCCCTGGGTGACCACGTCCGGTCCGTACTTATCCTCGAGTATCTGCTCTATATAGAACACGAAATGCGGCGCGATGATGGAGTTGTTCTGCTGGCGGCTGAACACCACGGCCTCCTGCTGCGCCGCCCGCATCTCCTCCTCGCTTATGTACCCGAGCAGATGCATGCGCTCGAGCACGTAGTCCTTGCGCTCGTCGAGCCGCGCCCGGTTGTTGCCGTATGGGGAGAAATAGGTGGGCCGCTGGGGGATGGCGGCGAGGTATGCGGCCTCGGCGAGCGAGAGGTCGTTCGCGCTCTTCCCGAAGAACGCTCGCGCGGCCACTTCCGCGCCGTAGAGCGTGCCGCCGTAGGGCGTCACGTTGAAATAGAACTCGAGGATCTGGTCCTTGGTGTAGCGCTGCTCGAGCTTCCAGGCGAGTATCCATTCCTGGAACTTGCGGATAGGGCTCTTCACGCCCGAGAGTATAGTGTTCTTCACCACCTGCTGGGTGATGGTGGAGCCGCCCTGGGCGAACGACATCGTCTGGATGTCGACGATGATGGCGCGGATGGTCGCCGTGAGCGATACGCCGCTATGGTCATAGAATCCGGAGTCCTCGATTGCGATAGCCGCCTTCTGGAGGTTGGGGGAGATCTCCGCGAGAGGGACCACGTTGCGCCGCACGTCATGGTTGAGGTCATAGAGCACGGTCCTTCCGGTGCGGTCGTAGATCTTGGTCGACTGCGCCACTTTCCTCGAATCGAAGGAGTTGAGGTCGGGGATGGGGGTGAATGCGGCCCAGAGTATGCCCGATCCGGCGAGGAGAAGGAGCGCGCCCGCGACGATGAACCCCAGCCGCAGGATGGGGTGGGGGTTCTCGAGATGCGCACGCAGGTTCTTCCTGCTCCTCGTCCGCTTCGTCATGACGGATATGCTATCACGAAGTACGGCCCCGTGCGGGGCCGTACTTCTTAGATCATGTCTTCTTCCTCCTCTTCGAGCGACTCGCCCTCTTCGTCCAAGTCCTCTCCGTCGAGCTCGCCATCCATCTCATCCTCGTCGAGCTCGTCCTCCGGATCAAGCATCTCGTCGTCAATCATGGTACTTAAATTACCTTAATCATGCTCGCGGGAGCGCGAAGCCCCTCTATTTGAGCAGACGCCGCACCCTTTGCAAACTCACTTCCCGGGGGTACGTGTGGACAATGCGCAGACTGCGAGCGCGATCGCGTCGAGCTCGTCGTCGAGCCGCTTCTTGTGGGGGAGGCGCACCAGGCGGGGCACCATGGCGGCCACCGCTTTCTTGTCCGCGGCGCCGTACCCGGTCACCGCGAGCTTCACCTGCTGGGGCGAATGCTCGGAGACGGAGAGGCCGGCTTCGGCAGCCGCAGATAGGGCCGCTCCGCGCGCTTCCGCCACCCCGAGCGCGCTCCGCTTATTGTTCGTGCTCCAGAACAGGCTCTCAATGGCGACCTGGTCCGGGGCGTATTCCCGTATGGCGCCCGCGACGGCCTCATGGACGGCAGCGAGCCGTTCCTCGGGCGCGCCCTTCGCGGGAATGACGCAATCGCTCCATATATGGGCAGGGCGCGAGGGGTCGCCCTCAAGCACCGCGAGTCCCATGCGGTCGAACCCGGGGTCTATAGCGAGGACGCGCATCGCTAGTCGCTCTCCGAGCTCTCGTACCCGCGCGCGTTCGTGAAGACGCGCTGGACGTCGTCATGCTCATCGAGCTGATCGAATATTCTGCCGAGCGCCTCCTCGTCCGCCTCGGAAAGGTCCATGAGAGGCTCGTTCGGGCGGAAGGAGCCGTCCGGAGACTTCGTGAACGCCCAGGCGGCAGAGCCCTGTCCGCCGAGCTCGAAGCCGTTCTTCGAGATGAGATGCTTTATCTCCTGGGTGGTGCGGTTCGTGTTGTCAGTGAGGGCGTCGATGATGATGGCGGTGCCGCCCGGCCCGTACCACTCATAGACCACCTGCGCGAGGTCGCCTGCATCTTTGCTCGCGCCCTTGGCGACGGCGCGCTCGATGTTGTCCTTGGGCATGTTGACCGCCTTCGCGCGCTCTATCGCGGAGGCGAGCCCCGGGGAAGAGAGGTTCCCGCCCGCCTTCTTCGCTTCTATGGTGATGAGGCGCGCGAAGCGCGAGAAGGTCTTCGACCTCGCCGCGTCCGTGACCGCCTTCTGGCGCTTTATCTGCGCCCACTTGCTGTGTCCTGCCATATAAATACTGTATCAAAATCAAATGGTGCGGCCTAGGTTCGAGACCTGGCCCGCAGGCATAAAACGGGAAATCCCCCGACAAGCGCCGTAATCCTACGATCTAAATCCTCAAGATTCGTTACTTCCGCAGGATCTTCTCCATTGCCTTTCCTTTCGCCAATTCGTCTATTAGCTTATCCAAATAGCGAATCTCTCGCATGGCTGGTTCTTCTATGTCTTCCACGCGGACGCCGCACACCACGCCTTTGATCAAGTTCCGCGCGGGATTCAGCTGAGGGGCTTCCGTAACGAATGTCTCAAAGTCTGTCTGCTTTTTCAGCTGCGCTCCTAACTCTTTCTGGCTATATCCTGTAAGCCAGTGAATGATCTCATCGACCTCCGCTTTCGTGCGCCCCTTCTTCTCTGCCTTGGCGACATAAAGAGGATAGACGCTCGCGAAGCTCATCGTATAGATTCGAGGTTTCGCCATGCTGGCTTTTGCGCGGCCGTTCATATCGTACCGGATTGCCGCATCAGCCGTTCAGGTACTCCTTGCCCTTGTTCGTGAGCACGCGTCCTCGCGGAGATCGCTCGATGAAGCCGAGGCGCAGCAGATAAGGCTCGTACACGTTCTCAACCGTGTCCGGATCCTCGTGGAGCGCGGACGCGAGCGCGCGTATGCCGGCGGGTCCGCCCTTGAACGCGTCGCGGAGCGTCGTGAGGTACCGGCGGTCGTCCTTGGTGAGGCCGAGGGAGTCGATGCCGAAGAGCTCGCAGGCGAGATCCGCTACCTCCGCGGAAAGCTCCCTGTTCTCCACCTGCGCGTAGTCGCGGATCCTCTTCAGGAGCGCGTTCGCGACCCTCGGCGTGGCGCGGCTCCTCGCGGCCACTCGCTCGACGACCTCGTCCGGCGCGTCGAGCCCGAGCACGCCCGCCGAGCGGCGGATGATGCGGCGGAGGTCGTCGTCCGTATAGAAGTCGAGCTGGTACACGCCGCCGCCGAAGCGGGAGCGGAGCGGGGAAGAGAGATGCGCGACGCGGGTGGTGGCGCCGACGAGCGTGAACGGCGGGAGCGCGAGCTCCACGGTCCGCGCGGAAGGGCCCTTCCCGAGCACGATGTCGAGCGAGCCGGACTCGAGCGCGGGGTAGAGGAGCTCCTCCACCTTGGACGAGAGCTGGTGTATCTCGTCTATGAAGAGGACCGTTCCGGGCTCGAGGTTCGTGAGGATGCTCGCGAGGTCCGCGGCGCGCTCGATAGCGACGCCGGAGGTGGTCTTCAGGGGCGCTTCGAGCGTGGCGGCCACGAGGTGGGCGAGCGTGGTCTTCCCGACGCCCGGAGGGCCGTAGAAGAGGAGATGCTCCGGCATGTCGCCGCGCTTCTTCGCGGCCGAAAGGACCACGGAAACGTTCGCCTTCACATGTCCCTGACCCACATAATCCTCCCACGTGCCGGGCCGGAGCGCGCTATCGAGCGCCTGGTCGCGGACCTTAGGGATGTCGGGAGGGGTTGACATAAGATTCGACTGTGCTAGCATTCTATCACACCGGCTCTTTCATCAGGGCCGATTCTCTTTTCAGATCGCGCATAGCACCCTCTAGGCAAGGCTTGACGGCTTCAGGGCGTTTCCCCAAGGACCTTCTGGTACCGCGCTCGTTCGCGGAGCGCTGGGAGCATCCTCAGGCGACTCGTCCGCCTTCCCATCCGGGAAGGAGTGCCTGGAGGGTGCTGTGTACGACCATGGAGACTACGCAGGAACGAAACGCGCGCTACGGCGCGCGTTTCGCGTTCCCTAGTCTCTCGGGATGTCCACCACCTTCAGCACCTCGTCGAGGGAGGTGGTGCCCGCGAGCGCTTTCAGTACGCCGTCCTGCGCCATGGTGAGGTAGCCCTGACGGCGGACCGACTTCGCGATGTCTCCCTCGCTCGGGTTGTCTCGCAGGAAGTTCCCGAGTTCCTCGTCCATGAATATCGCCTCATGCACGCCGACGCGTCCCTTGTAGCCGGTCTTCCCGTCCTCGGAAGGCGCGGGCGCGAAGAGCATATCGATCGATGCGGGGAGCAGGCTCTTGTCCTCGACCGTAGAGAGGATCCTCTCCATCATCCGCTTCTGTTCGTCGGTCGCGGGAACCTGCGTCCGGGCGTCCGGGTCGAGGGTGCGCACGAGGCGCTGCGCCATCGCGACCGACACCGCGGATGCGAAGGCCTTCGGATCGACGCCGAGATCGACGAGGCGCGGGAAGGTCCCGGCAGCGTTGTTCGTGTGGAGCGTCGAGAAGACGAAGTGTCCCGTGAGCGCGGCTTGTATGGCGGTCTCGGCGACCTCCGCGTCGCGGATCTCGCCGACCATGATCACGTCCGGGTCCTGGCGGAGCACGGAACGGAGCCCCGAGGCGAAGGTATACCCCTTGCCGTCGGTCTGGGTCTGCACGATGCCGGGGAGATGGTACTCGATAGGGTCCTCGATGGTCACTATCTTTATCTCGGGCGTATGGATATGCCGCAGGAAGGCGTAGAGGCTCGTGGTCTTTCCGGAGCCGGTCGGGCCGGTCGTGAGCAGCATGCCGGTCGGGCGCGTGATCTCCTCGGTCAGCCGCGCGAGCAGTCTCGGATGGATGCCGAGCTTTTCGAAATCCACACCGAGGATGGATGGATCGAGGATGCGCATCACGAACGATTCCCCGTACGCGCCCGGGATGAGCGAGGTGCGGATCTCGATGTCGCTCCCTCCAACCGGGACCGAGAAGCGGCCGTCCTGGGCGCGGTCCCGGACGTTGAGCTTGAGGCCCGACAGGAGCTTTATCCTCGAGGCGATGAGCTGGTACGTCCTCGGGTCGAACGAGTATGCGTCCGTGAGTACGCCGTCGAGCCTCAGCCTGAGGCGCACCCCGGCTTCTTCGGGCTCGATATGGATGTCGGATGCGCGCATCGCGAAGGCGGCTGCGAGCACGAGCTCGAATACGCGCGAGATCTGAGGGCGCGCCTCCTCGCCGAGCGCGGCGTCGAGCCGCGCGCGGAGCGACGGGACGTCGCCGAGCTCCTTCCGCAGGCTCTCGAGCTCCGCGCTGCGTATCTCGAAGACGCCGGCCTTGGTCTCGCTCGCGAGCGACAGGTCCTTGTACCGCTCGAACGCGCGATCGAGGCTCTTCTTGGACACGAGGAAGCGTGTGAGGATGAACCCCTGGGCGCCGAGCGCGTGCTCTATCTGCGCGAGGAGCGCGCTCCCGGGGTTCCGGAGCGCGATCGACACGTGCTTGCCGGTCTTCTCGAAGGCGACTGCTTCCGCTTCGCGCGCCTCCTTCTCCGGGATGAGGCGGAGCGCCTCGACATTCACCGGCATCACGGAAAGGTCGGTGTAGGCGAGGCCGTACTTCTCGGACAGGACGCGCGCGAGGTCCTCTTCTTCCTGCTCGCGCACCGCGGCGAGCTTCGCGTCCTCTGCATCGGTATCGAAGGATGGGTGCATTGCGCTCATGATAACGCGTCGCGGAGCGCGTTCCTACGCCGCTTGGTACAATGCGGGGAATGAAACCGGCCGCGCGCACGATCGCCTCGCTCGAGGACCTCAGGACCGAGGCGGAGGCATTCGCAGGAAGCCTCTCGCCGCAGGAGGGGAGGGCGACACTCGTGACGCTCTCGGGCGCGCTCGGGGCGGGGAAGACCGCGTTCGTGCAGGCGGCAGCGAAGGCGCTCGGTCTCGAGGATCAGGTCACGAGCCCTACTTTCGTCCTCTCGAAGTCGTACGCGCTCCCCGAAGGGCGCGCGTTCCGGCGCCTCGTCCACATGGACGCGTACCGTCTCAAGGGGGCCGAGGAGCTCCCGCCGACCGGATTTCATGAAGACATGAAGGACGCAGGCGCGCTCATCATGCTCGAATGGCCGGAGATGGTGGAGGGCGCGCTTCCGCAGGCGGACGTGAAGGTTCGCCTCGACGCGCGCCCGGACCAGTCCCGAGAGATTTCCTATGCCTAAAGCCGCGAAGAAGACCCGCCTCGTGCTGCTTGATGCCCATGCGATCATCCACCGCGCGTACCACGCGCTCCCGGACTTCACGGGCCCTGACGGCCAGCCGACCGGCGCCCTCTACGGCCTCTCAGCCATGCTGCTGCGCATCGTGACGGACCTCTCGCCCGACTATGTCATCGGGTGCTACGACCTGCCGAAGCCGACGGTGCGGCACGAGGCGTTCGAGGGATACAAGGCGACGCGCACGAAGTCGGACGATTCACTCGTGGCGCAGCTCGCGACCTCGCGAGACGTCTTCGCCGCTTTCTCGGTCCCCATTTACGAGCGGGAAGGGTTCGAAGCGGATGACATCCTCGGCACCATCGTGAATGTCGGCGAGAAGGATAAGGACGTGGAGATCATCATCGCGTCGGGCGACATGGACACCATGCAGCTCATCGACAAGAAGAAGGTGCAGGTCTACACCCTCAAGAAGGGCCTGAACGACACCATCCTCTATGACGAGAAGGCGGTCGAGGAGCGGTACGGCTTCCCGCCCGAGCTCATCCCAGACTGGAAGGGGCTGCGCGGCGACCCCTCGGACAACATCGTGGGCGTGCCCGGCATCGGCGAGAAGACCGGGACCGAGCTCGTGCAGAAGTTCGGCACCATAGAGAAGATCTACAAGGCGCTCAAGAAGGACGAGCGCGCGCTCATCGATGCGGGCATAAAGCCGCGCGTCGTGAATCTCCTCAAGGAGCATGAGGAGGACGCGGTGTTCTCGAAGATGCTCGCGACCATACGCACCGACGCCCCGATCGCGTTCCAGCTCCCCGAGAAGCCGTGGAAGGAGACGGTATCGCTCCCGAAGCTCCTTAGCCTGTTCGACGACCTCGGGTTCCGCTCCCTGAAGCCGCGCGCCCGCCTCCTTATCGCCGGAGACGGCGCGGCGGAGGAAGAAGAGGTTGTCTCCGAGGGAGAGGCGGGCGAGGCCGTCCCGGCGGAGCGCCTCCAGGAGGCGGCGGTGATGCTGTGGCTTGTCTGCTCCGACTTCACGAACCCCGCCCTCGACGACATCCTTTCCTATACGAAGACGCGCTCCTTCGACGAGGCGTACGCGTCGCTCGAGAAGTCCCTCGCCGCGACCGGCCGTCTCAAGGAGCTCTACGACGCCATCGAGAAGCCGCTCATCCCGATCTTGCGGGCCATGGAGGAGTGCGGCGTGCGGGTTGATACGGAGGTGCTCGAGGGCCTCCGGAAGGAGTACCGCGCGGAGCTCGAGCGCATCGAGAAGTCCATATACGAGGCTGCGGGGCGCGAATTCAACATCAGCTCGCCGAAGCAGCTCGGCGAGGTTCTCTTCGACGAGATGGGGCTCATGGCGAAAGGGCAGAAGAAGACCGCGACGGGCCAGCGCTCGACGAAGGAGTCCGAGCTCGAGAAGATCCGCGACCTCCATCCGGTGGTGGGGGAGGTGCTCAAGTATAGAGGGCTCCAGAAGCTCCTCTCCACCTATATAGAAGCGATCCCGCCTCTCCTTGATGCAGGCGGGCGGCTGCATGCCGAGTTCCTCCAGGCCGGCACCACGACCGGCCGGATGGCGAGCCAGAACCCGAACCTCCAGAACATCCCCATACGCGCGGAGCGCGGGCGCGCCATACGGCACGCGTTCGTCCCGCGCGAAGGCTACACGCTCGTGGCGCTCGACTATTCGCAGATAGAGC
>Ga0196965_1000874_pt1 | contig 13830 bp, 12 predicted proteins | sample S1_20metaG_FD_148668 | JGI IMG/M metagenome (GOLD analysis project Ga0196965, IMG submission 148668) | Soil microbial communities from Anza Borrego desert, Southern California, United States - S1_20 | ecosystem: Environmental > Terrestrial > Soil > Desert | place: USA: California | collected... | reverse complement strand
AAGTTAGAAGTTAGAAGGTGGAAGCGATGACATCCCTGGGACTAGTAATTTATAAAGACCTCCTAGCGAGGGATGTCATCGCTTAAGTATCTCCCAACTTCCCGCTTCGATCTTCCAACCATTTTAAAAACTCTAAAACTTAAAAAAACATGTTTTCCTGGCAACGCTATCATAAAACTCCAATTGTTGGCATTCTGAGAGGATTTTCAGAAGACGCGGTAATGAAACTCATGCCTTTGTATAAAAAGGCTGGGCTTACCACCATTGAAATTACCATGAATACCTCCGGGGCTACTAAAATAATCCGTGCTGCGGTAGATGCTTTCGGGCACGATATAAATATTGGCGCCGGAACTGTTATAACCTTGGAAGATTATTCCAAGGCAGTAGATTCCGGGGCTTCATTTATTGTAACGCCGGTATTAAATGAGATGGTGGTCAAGAAGGCAGTGAGTGAAAACATTCCTATTTTTCCCGGCGCTTTTACTCCAACGGAAGTTTATCATGCGTGGTCATTGGGTGTAAGCATGGTAAAAGTATTTCCAACTACTTTTTTTGGCGCTGACTACATTAAAGAGCTCAAAGCGCCTTTAAACAACATCAAGCTTTTAGCCACCGGAGGCGTGACCATGGAAAATATGGTGGAATTTTTTAGTAAAGGTTCAGATGGCGTAGGAATGGCAAGCCAGCTTTTTCCCAAGGATCTTATCCAAAATGAAAGATGGGATGAGCTACTGGATGTTTTTAAACTGGTGGAAGGGACTTACCGAAGTTTTAAAAAGTAAATAGGGTAATGGTAACCCTATTTAAAGAAAAAGGCTTAAAGCTGATCGCTAACGGCTAGCAGCTTTAAGCCTAACATTATCCAAGAAATGACTTCAACATCCAGATGGTTTTTTCCTGTTCGGCAATGTAGTTATTCATTATATCGGCAGTCCGTTCGTCACCTGTATCGTTGGCAGTTTTCATAATTTGTTTTTCCTGATCGGCCAAGGTTCTAAAATCTTCCGCCAGTTTCTGAACCATTTCCTTATCACTGATTTTATTGTTGCCTTCCTTTAGCTCGGAGTTTTGTATATACTCCTGAAGAGAACTTATAGGTGAACCACCCAGCGCAAGGATTCTTTCGGCAATTGCATCTATTTTCAATAAAGCATCTGTATAAAACTCTTCGAACTTTGTATGAAGTTCGAAAAATTTTGGTCCCTTGATGTTCCAGTGATATGCCCTCGATCTTTGGTAATGGATATGGTAATTTGCTAATAATCTGTTTAAAGAGGTTGTTATTTCTGAATTTTCCATTTTATTATGTATTTGATTTTATCTGTTTACTTTCTTTTAACCTTTTCACCAGAAAAGGTTTCAAATATTTTAGACTTAAGATTTTAGTTAGACATCAAGTCTTGTTCCAAAAGAAGATAAAGATAGGTCTATAAAGAGAAGAAGCTTTTAGCAAGCGGATATGTACTTTAACATGACAGCCTGGCGCATTGAGCAATCAGATATGACCATTGATCTGACAGATATAGACTTTGATTTGACAGATATTAACAGTGAGGGAACGGATATGGGCATTGAGCGAACAAAAATGAACATTGCGAGAATAGAAACAATAAATAAATGCCAGGAAATAGATCTTTGTCAAACAGAACTGTCTGTTTAATCAACAGGAACAGGTTTGCCCTTCGAAACAAACAAAGCTTTTCTTTAAAACATAGAAAATTTCCATTTACCTTTGACTTTTTTATATAATGAGTAGGGTCTTTCTATTCCAGCCTTACCAGTTAGAAAAATAAAGATTCATGATTCAAGGGGTAAAAAATTCTCTTTTATTCGGTTTTTTAGGTGCATTATTTTTCATCCCTTTTTTGGGGGGCGTACACCTGTTCGACTGGGATGAAATAAATTTTGCAGAATGTTCCCGCGAGATGATGAACCTGGATAGTTATTTAAGGGTTCATATCAACTATCAACCCTTTTGGGAAAAACCACCATTTTTTTTCTGGCTTCAGGTCATTTCTATGAATTTATTTGGGGTAGGAGAATTTGCTGCCCGTTTTCCCAATGCCATGTGTGGGATTTTAACATTAATTGTACTTTACAATATCGGAGAAAAGCTCTACAATAAAAAGTTTGGCCTTGTATGGGGATTAACTTATTTCGGCAGCGTTTTGCCCTTTCTTTATTTTAAATCGGGAATAATCGATCCCTGGTTTAACTTTTTTATTTTTCTTGGGCTCTACTTTTTTATTCTTTTCTATTGGAAAAAGGAGGGGGTTCAAAACTTGACACTCAGAAAAGATAAAATTTTCTACCTGATCGTAAGCGGATTATTAATTGGTTTTGCCCTGCTTACCAAAGGCCCTGTCGCTTATTTGATTGTGGTATTGTGTTTAGGAATCTACTGGATCCTTCAAAAATTCAGGCTCTACATTTCCATTCCACAGTTCTTAATGTGGACGGTTACCGCCTTGTCAATTATGATCGTATGGTTAGGCATTGAAACCGTTCTTAATGGCACCTGGTTTATAACTACTTTTACTGAATATCAAATTCGTTTATTCAGCACGCCTGATGCCGGACATGGAGGATTTTTCGGGTATCATTTTGTCGTATTGCTCCTAGGTTGTTTTCCAGCTTCTATATTCTGTATTCATGCTTTGTTGACCCGGTCCCAGTCATTGATATATCAGAAGGATTTTAAAGTATGGATGTCAATATTGTTTTGGGTAGTGCTGATTCTCTTTACGATTGTGAAGTCAAAAATTGTTCATTATTCTTCGCTAGCTTATTTTCCGCTGACTTTTTTAGCGGCACTTTCTATTTACAATATCATAATTGGTAAATCGAAATTCAATGGGTGGATGAAAGCAGGATTGATTTTTATTGGTGGGTTATACAGTCTTGCCACAATAGCCTTACCTTTTGTTGGCCAAAGGATTGAGCTGATAAAACCACTATTTAAAAAGGATCCTTTTGCCTTGGCCAATTTAAATGCAGCGGTAAATTGGACAGGTTGGGAATCCATAGCGGGAATATTTTTACTGGGCATCCTTATCCTGAGCATTTATTGGATCAACCATAATAGAAAATGGCTAGGATTCAGAACCTTGTTTGGAGGAACAGCCGTTTTTGTGATGCTAACCCTGATATTTTTTATTGGAAAAATAGAGCAATATTCACAAGGCGCCGCCATTGCCTTTTTTGCGGATTTAAAAGGGAAAGATGTTTATGTGGTTACAAAGGGATATAAAAGCTATGCCCATCTTTACTATACGGATAAACCACCAGTGACAAATCCAAAAAGCTGGGACATCAACTGGCTTTTATATGGTGATATAGACAAAGACCTTTATCTCTCCACCAAGATCAATAAAGTCAAAGACCTTGAAGGAGTTAAGGGTTTGAGGAAAATTGGTGAAAAAAACGGTTTTGTTTTTTATAAAAGAGACAAGGTAAAGTAGAGAATGACGATTTTCGAACGACGAATGACGAATACGCCATATTCTATTCAACCACTAGTTTACCTGTCTTGTATAAATTTTTGCTTTGTATTTTAACGATATAAATTCCAGGCACCTGATTAACTGTAAATTTGCCATTTAGCAGTTTTCCTTTTTGCAAAGCGATTCCATTATAATTCAACAACTCTACTTGATCGATCAGTTTTTCTCCTGTGAAAGTGATGGACTTTCCAGATCGGATTATGCTTGGATAGAAACTCACCTCATTGCTGCCATTATAGAAAAGAATGGAAGAGTATTCCGCTTCTTCAATGGATACAACTTTTAATCTATAATATCCGGATTTATGAACAGTAAAATTGTAAGTATGATTGCCATCACCTCTGCTTTCTAAGGCGCCGATTGCTGCCCAGTTTTCAGCATCCTCAGAAATTTCTATTTCATACCCCGTAATCCTTTCTTCATAAACTTCCCATACCAAGGTGTTGTTTTCTACTCTAAAACTTAGGATTTCAACTGGCGTAGGGTTGGCGTCTTCGGTGATATTAAAACATATTTGATCGGGTATCTGTTGGCCATTAATATATTCCACAACATTGTCCTCGGCCATTCCCATAATAATTCTTCCACGTTGGCCACAAATAGCAAGATCAGTTCCGTAAATGGTTAAGTCATCCCCTATTCTAAGATCTCCATATTGGATATTCGTAAATGAATTATCCAAAGCGATATAATCTGTTTCAGTTACAATTTGACCATTCGGATTAATTAGAACTTGACTAGCATTTATAATAGTCGAAGAAGTATATAGAAGCCCAAAAATGATTCTAAGATTTCCATTGTTTACTATGCTTGTGTTTGCATTTGCATTGTCTACGATTATTCGGGCACCTGATTCCCATGGTCTTACAACAGACCCGGGCTGAATAATAAATATTTCATCGATATCAGGGTTAGTAATTTCAAGTGTAGAGGATGAATTAATGTTTAATTCCGAACCGGAAAAAATAAACTGCCTTGTGATTGTGAGATTTCCGCCATTATCTAGCGATAATTTCCCCGGTTGGGTGTAAGGTCCCTCGCCATCTAAAAGTACATTGTGAAGTATCACGATTTCATCAATTACTCCTTCTTGTGTATTTGGTAATCTGGTCGCAACTCCAGAAGAAAGTTGCCAGGTACTTAAATCATTCCAGTTGCCATCTGCTCTGGAAATATAAAATTCGCCAAAAGCTATATTGCTAAAAGCTATGCAAAGCATTAGAAGTAGAAGTTTTTTCATTTTTTCCGAGGTTAAGCTGGTAAGAAATCCAGAATATATACGTAATGGAAAAATTAAGTTTTAGAATTTAACCTCGGATTTATATGAAAAGGGAAATTAATTTGGGCAAAAAAAAGAGAACGCCCATGGCATTCTCCTAAGATCTTAATTAAAATAAAAAATTCTTTTTAATACTTGGGAATTGAAGGATCTATTTCGTCCGAATAGGCCAATATTCCTCCTTTAAGGTTGTATAGATTTTCAAAACCATACCTTCTTTCCAACTCCATAATGGCTGTGGCACTTCTCTTGCCGCTTCTGCAATGAACCACTACCTTTTTGTCCTTTTCGATCCTGTCTTCATCATCGGCTATTTCCGATAAAGGAATTAATTCTCCACCAAGATTAGCTACTTCATATTCATTGGGTTCCCTGACGTCTATTAATTGAAAATCTTCTCCTGCATCCTGCATGGCTTTCAATTCTTGTACACTTATTTCCTTCATGCGTATATAGTTTTTTTTAAGCCGGGTTTAAAAATGGCTATTTGAAATGCAATTATAACTAATTGCCATTAACCAATAAAAAAGACGATAGATTTTTCGTTAAAATAAAAAACTCTAAAGCTTTTGACTTTAGAGTTCCTTAATTATTTAAGCAGGTTTTATTAACCTTTCTTTTCTTTAATTCTGGCAGCTTTACCCATTTTGCCTCTCAAGTAATACAACCTTGCTCTTCTAACAGCGCCTTGTCTTACTAGTTCAATTTTGTCAATACTGGGAGATGACATTGGGAAAATTCTTTCAACACCTATTCCGTTAGAAACCTTTCTAACTGAAAAAGTTTCTCCGTTAGAGCCGGAGTTTTTTATTTGTATAACGGTGCCTTGATATTGCTGAATTCTTTCTTTATTTCCTTCACGGATTTTTACGTGAACGTTTACGGTATCACCGGCTTTAAAAGTAGGTAAATTAGCTTTTCGAGATTTATAATCTTCCTGCACCAACTGCATTAACGGATTCATGGTATTTCTTTTTAAGATTCTAAAAAAAGGACTGCAAATATAGAAATTGATTTTATAAATAAAGCATGTGAAAGAAAATATTTTTTGGAAGTTAGAAGTTCGAAGTGAAGGAAGTGAGAAGTATCCCATCTATTCACTCAATCTCTCATTCACTCCATCACTCATTTTCAAAGAGCCCCGGTCTTCTTAACTTTGTCCTTTCAATAGATTGTTTGGTTTTCCATTCGTCTATCTTTTTTTCATCACCGGATAAAAGAATGTCAGGAACGTGGATCCCTTTGTATTCCGAAGGCCTTGTATACACAGGCGGAGCAATTAGATTGTCCTGGAAAGAATCAGTCAATGCAGAAGTTTCATCGGAAAGAACACCTGGAATCAATCGGATAATTGCATCTGAAACTACAGCCGCGCCAAGTTCCCCTCCTGACAATACATAATCGCCTATGCTTATTTCCTTGGTAATCAAATGTTCACGCACCCTTTCATCCACACCTTTATAATGTCCGCATAAAATTATCAGGTTCGTGACCAGGGAAAGCTTGTTTGCTGTTTTTTGGTCGAATAATTCTCCGTCTGGCGTCATGTAGATTATTTCATCATACATTCTTTTGTCTTTTAGTGATTGAATGCATTTGTCTATTGGTTCAATCATTAACACCATTCCTGCCCCACCTCCAAATGCGTAATCATCCACCTGACGATGTTTATTTATGGCATATTCCCGTAGATCATGGACAATTACTTCCACTAAGCCCTTCGTTTGAGCTCTTTGAAGAATGGAATGGCTAAAAGGACTTTCCAGTAATTTAGGAAGACAGGTAATGATGTCTATTCTCATTTGACTCAGGATTTAGACAATGATCAGGGATTCAGGTACACATCCAATAAACCGTCAGGAAGATCCACTTCTACTGTTTGGTTTACCCGATCTATCTGTAATACTACGCGATCATTTAAAGGGGCCAGAATTTCTTTATCCTGGTATACAAAGGTGAATATTTCATGTTGAGGAAGAGAAACTACGTCTTCTATTTTGCCAAGAATTCCCAATTTTTTATCCTTAACCTGATAGCCAATAATTTCATGATAGTAAAACTGGCCTTCTTTTAACGGCGGAAGAAGCTCGAGCGGGAGATATGCATCCGAAGAAATCAGACCCTCGGCCTGCTCAATGGTATCTACATCATCAAACTTAACTATCGCAGTATTTTTTGATATCTGAATGCTGCTAATAAAAAAAGGAACCAGTTTTTGGTTTATTTCCAAAAAAACTGATTCCAATTTTTTATAATTCCCCGGATTGTCTACATCAAGAAATAATTGTATTTCTCCTTTAGTTCCGTGAGATTTAAATACTTGACCTAAATGGTAACAAGCGTTAATATCCATTTTAACTACTCATTAGAAGCCTTTGCTTCTTCAGCCGGAGCTTCTGCTGCAGGAGTTTCAGTTTCCGCTTCCGATACTTCCGGAGCCGGAGCTTCTTCAACTACTGGCGTATTCTTTTTCTTTATGGCTTCAGCACGTGCTTCTTTGATTTTAGACTCAGCATCCAATCTTGCTTTACTTGCATCCGATTTGGCTTTTGCTAATTTGTCTTTCTTAGAAGTAATAGTACTTTCTTTTTCATCTTTCCAGGCCTGGAATTTCGCATCCGCTTGTTCCTGTGTGATGGCACCTTTATTAACACCAATTTGCAAGTGCTTTCTGAACATTACCCCTCTGTGAGAAAGGATAGCTCTTGTGGTATCTGTTGGTTGTGCACCGTTTAATAACCACGTTACAGCCTTGTCATCATTGATATTGATTGTTGCAGGATTTGTATTAGGATTATATGTACCTAATTTTTCTATAAAGCGACCATCTCGTGGTGCTCTAGCATCTGCCACTACTACATCGAATAGCGACAATTTTTTTCTTCCCCTTCGGGATAATCTTATTTTTACTGCCATATTGTTTTTTTATAACGATGGAACCCGTCCATCAAAAAAGGACTGCAAAGGTAGAGTTTTATTTCATAAATAATAAATAATGGAAAACAAATTTAATAAATAGAGACACTTTGGGTAAAACGATCGTAGGAAAAGTAAACATTGTTTAAAAATAAAATTTGTCTGTCAAAATGATCAATTAAAATTTAGATGTTAATCTGTTGCAAATCAATGATATTTGTGCATACGAATTTACAGTTTTGATATTAATTATAAGTGATTACCTTTGCAGGCTATATTGAAAAAATTCTTTTTAATGGATAAATATTCATATATATCAAATGCACACGGAGCTTACATTGATGACCTTTACAAATCATACAAAGAAAATCCGGATTCAGTAGATTTAAGTTGGCAAAAATTTTTTGAAGGATTCGAGTTTTCCTTGATTAGTGGGGAAAAGAATGGACAATCAATTTCCCCGCAAAAGGAGATAGATGCTCCGTCTGATAAAGAAATTCAGGTAAGAAACCTTATTTACGCTTATAGATCCCGCGGACATTTAAGATCAAAAACAAATCCTGTGAGGGAAAGAAAAGACAGGCACGCCTTGTTGGATCTTCAGGATTTTGGATTAAGTGAGGCAGATTTGGATACTGTTTTTGAGGCGAGCAAGGAACTGGGTGTAGGCGCGTTGACTTTAAGAAAGCTTATTGAAAACCTGCAGTACATTTATACAGGGGCAGTTGGGTTTGAATTTATGTATATCAGGGAACCTGAAATCCTGAAATGGTTCAGGGACAAATCTGAGAGAGAAGCACTGGCATTTAATCCTTCGGTTGAAGAAAAAAAGAGGATACTTAAAAAGTTAAACGAAGCAGTAGTTTTTGAAAATTTCCTTCACACAAAATATATAGGTCAAAAGAGGTTTTCACTTGAGGGAGGAGAAACAACTATTCCAGCTTTGGATGCCATAATCGACAAGGGCGGAGAGTTAGGTGTTGAAGAAGTAATAATAGGAATGGCGCATAGGGGAAGGCTTAATGTTTTAGCCAACATTATGGGCAAAACCTATGAGCAAATCTTTAATGAATTTGAGGGCAACATCAATCCAGACTCCACCATGGGAGATGGAGATGTGAAGTATCACATGGGTTATGCCAGTCAAATTGAAACTACAACAGGAAAAAGTATTAACCTTCAACTAGCACCAAACCCTTCTCACCTTGAGGCTGTTAACCCGGTTGTTGAAGGTTATACAAGAGCCAAAGCTGATAGCCTATACAATGAAGAATGCGGAAAAACACTTCCTATTCTTATTCATGGTGATGCAGCAGTTGCCGGACAAGGAATCGTTTATGAAGTTATCCAGATGTCCAAGCTTGAAGGATATCATACAGGGGGAACCATTCATTTTGTAATCAATAACCAGGTTGGTTTTACCACTGATTTTGAAGATGCACGGTCAAGTATTTATTGTACCGATGTAGCAAAAGTGGTTGATGCACCTGTTTTACACGTGAATGGAGATGATCCTGAAGCAGTAGTTTTCTGTGCTAAACTTGCCATTGAATTCAGGCAGAAATTCAATAAAGATATTTTCATTGACATGGTATGTTACAGAAGGCATGGCCATAATGAAAGTGATGAACCTAAGTTTACTCAGCCTACACTATATAATATCATCTCAAAACATCCCAATCCAAGAGAAGTTTACAACAAAAAGTTAATTGAACGAGGGGATGTTGATGCGGCGCTTGCGGCAAATATGGACAAGGAATTCAGAAACCTTTTGCAAGCCAGATTAAATTTGGTTAAGGAGCATCAGGTTACTTATCAGCATCAAAAAACTGAAAAAGCCTGGAGTGAATTAAGAAAATCTACTCCAGAAGATTTTGTTGCCTCACCTGATACTTCAATATCTAAAGAGGTTTATGAAAAAGTAGGAAAGGCGCTGATTACGATTCCAGAAGGATTTAAACCATTAAAGCAGATCGATAAGCTTCTAAAAGAGCGTAAGCAAATGTTCTTTGATAGTAAAGTGCTGAACTGGGCTTCTGCAGAACTTTTGGCTTATGGTTCATTGGTATTGGAAAATAAAAAAGTCAGGGTAAGTGGCCAGGATGTTGAAAGGGGCACATTCTCTCACAGACATGCGGTGCTTCATGATGCAGCGACAAGCGTTCCTTACTATAATTTGAATCATATAGATGCAAAGCAGGAGGATTTTACAATCTACAATTCTTTGCTTTCTGAATTTGGCGTTTTAGGTTTTGAGTTCGGTTACTCAATGGCTAACCCAAATGCATTGGTAGTATGGGAAGCTCAGTTTGGGGATTTTGCCAATGGAGCCCAGGTGATGATTGACCAGTTTATTTCCTGCTCGGAGACAAAGTGGCAAAGAATGAATTCCCTTGTTATGCTTCTTCCTCATGGATATGAAGGACAAGGCCCTGAACATTCCAGTGCGCGTGTAGAAAGATTTTTGCAGCTCTCCGCTGAATATAACATGATTGTTGCTAATGTAACACTTCCCGCAAATCTATTCCATTTATTAAGAAGGCAATTGGCCTGGCCTTTCAGAAAGCCATTGGTTGTAATGTCTCCCAAGTCAATGTTGAGACATCCTTTATGCGTTTCTCCTATGGATGATTTCTTAAAGGGAAAATTCCAGGAGGTTATTCCGGATACTTATGCAAATCCTTCCAAAGTAAAGAAGGTATTGCTTTGTTCAGGAAAATTCTATTGGGAATTATTCACCGAACAACAAGAGAAGAAAAGAGAAGATATAGCTATTGTTCGGGTTGAACAAGTACATCCTTTTCCTACAGAACAAGTAGATGCAGCTCTTTCCGGTTATAAAGACGCAAAAATTTACTGGGTTCAGGAGGAGCCTGAAAATATGGGTGTCTGGTCCTATTTATTGAGAAGCTACAGAAAGAGAACTTATGATATTATTTCCCGACGAGTTAGCGCTTCTCCAGCTACAGGTTATGCCAAAAAACATGCAGAAGAACAAGCTAATATTATAAAAAGAGCATTTGAATAAGATATATTGATAGTAATTTTTTTAATAATAAAAACAAAAACTTATGGAACTTAAGGTGCCAACTGTCGGCGAATCAATATCAGAAGTGACCATTGCCCGGTGGTTAAAAAAAGATGGAGACCAAGTCAATCTGGATGAAGTAATCTGTGAACTTGAGTCGGATAAAGCCACTTTTGAATTTACAGCGCCTGTGGCAGGTAAGCTTTCAACAGCAATGAAGGAAGGAGATACAGCTTCTATTGGCGAGGTGATCGGGAGCATACAGGAAGGAGCCGCATCTTCAAATAATCAAAAACCTAAAGAAACAACAACTACCACACAACCTGAATCAAAAATGGTATCGACCGCAGCATCAGGAAAAGTAATTGAAATGAGGGTTCCGTCCGTAGGAGAATCCATTTCAGAAGTAACCATTGGAGCCTGGAATAGAAAATCAGGGGACTTTGTGAACAAAGACGAAATTTTATGTGAAATTGAATCTGATAAGGCAACTTTTGAACTGCCTGCTGATGCTTCCGGTACGCTTGAAATTATTGCCAAAGAAGGAGATACCATAGAAATCGGTGCTTTGATTTGTAAAATAGCCGTAAGTGGAGAAGTATCCCAGGCTGATGCTGCTTCCTCAGGTGCAGCTCAAAAAAGTAGCGCCGTAACAACCAAGCCTTCAGGGGAATCTAAAGAAACATATGCGTCAGGACATGCCTCTCCTGCAGCTGCTAAAATATTAAGTGAAAAAGGAGTAAGCGCCCAGGAATTAAAAGGGACTGGAGTTGATGGAAGAATAACAAAAGAAGATGCACAAAATGCCTCAGTAAAACAAGCAGCTCCAGCGACTAAACCTGCAAGTTCTCCGGCTGAGAATGCTCCTTCTGCTCCTGTCGGAGAAAGAGGTTCCCGAAGACAAAAAATGACCAGTCTCAGGAAGACAATCGCCAGAAGATTGGTTGCTGCTAAAAATGAAACGGCCATGCTTACTACTTTTAATGAAGTAGATATGAAGCCGGTAATGGATTTAAGAAGCAAGTACAAAGATAAATTTAAGGAGAAGTACAGTGTGGGTCTCGGCTTTATGTCCTTCTTTACCAAAGCAGCCTGTACGGCCCTTCTGGAATTCCCCGCAGTGAATGCCTTTATTGATGGAGATGAAATTATTTACAATGATTTTATTGATATTTCTGTTGCGGTTTCTGCTCCCAAAGGACTTGTCGTTCCGGTAATCAGAAATGCTGAAAAATTATCATTTGATCAGATAGAGAAAGCAATCGTAAATCTTGCTACAAAAGCCAAAGAAAGCAAACTAACGATTGAGGAAATGACGGGTGGAACTTTTTCCATTACCAATGGCGGTATTTTCGGTTCTATGCTTTCCACTCCGATCTTAAACCCTCCTCAATCTGCCATACTCGGAATGCATAATATTGTAGAAAGACCGGTAGTGATTGATGGACAGGTAACCGTAAGACCTATTATGTATTTGGCTATGTCTTATGATCATAGAATAATTGACGGAAGAGAAGCCGTGAGTTTCCTTGTTAGAGTAAAACAATTATTGGAAGATCCTTCCAGATTGCTTTTGGGAGTGTAGTAAGATAAGTGAATGCGTGAATGATAGAATGCGTGAGTTGGTAAAAATTGAATTTCGGTATTGAACAAGGAACTTTAAATATAGAAATTAGGGGATTGAGCGCTAAGTGTCTAGATAAAACAAAAACAGAAAATACTAAAATTAAATACAATGCAATACGATGTAACGGTAATAGGATCAGGACCTGGGGGATATGTGGCAGCAATCAGATGTGCCCAACTTGGATTTAAAACCGCAATTATTGAGAAGTATTCGACCTTGGGAGGAACATGCCTGAATGTAGGTTGTATCCCTTCAAAGGCTTTGTTAGATTCCAGTGAACATTATCACAATGCAGCGCATACTTTTGAAACCCATGGAGTGGAAATAAAAGGACTGAAAGCTAATCTGGAGCAAATGATCAAAAGAAAGGCGGATGTGGTAAAGCAAAACACAGATGGGATCAATTATTTAATGAAGAAAAACAAAATTGATGTGTATAATGGCTTGGGCAGTTTTGTTGACAAAAATACGATCAAGGTAACAGGTTCGGATGGAAAAACTCAAGAGATAAAAACCAGTAAAACTATTATTGCCACAGGTTCAAAGCCTACAAAAATTCCTAATGTAACGATTGATAAAAAAAGAGTAATTACTTCAACAGAAGCTTTGGAACTTAAGGAAATTCCAAAACACATGATTGTAATAGGAGGAGGAATTATTGGAATGGAGCTGGGTTCAGTATATGCCAGACTAGGCACAAAAATTACTGTTATAGAATTTCTGGATGGATTGATTCCGTCTATGGATAGGACGCTGGGAAAAGAACTTCAGAAAGTGCTAAAAAAGCTTGGTTTTGATTTTCATTTCAGTCATAAAGTGACAGGAGCAACCGTAAAAGGAAATGAGGTTACCGTAACGGCTGAATCCAAAGCAGGGGAAAAACTTGAAATTAAAGGCGATTATTGTTTGGTAGCAGTTGGAAGGGTTCCATATACAGAGGGTCTTTCCTTGGAAAATGCAGGTTTGAAGGCCGACCAGCGAGGAAAGATCGAAGTAAATGACCACCTGGAAACAGCAGTCCCTGGAATTTATGCAATAGGCGACGTAATTAAAGGGCCGATGTTGGCTCATAAAGCAGAGGAAGAAGGCGTATTTGTAGCAGAAAGTCTTGCAGGACAAAAGCCGCACATTAACTATAATTTAATTCCCGGAGTAGTGTATACCTGGCCGGAAGTTGCTGGTGTTGGCTTTACTGAAGAACAACTGAAAGAAGCCGGCAGAGCTTATAAATCAGGATCCTTCCCTTTCAAAGCGTTGGGCCGGGCTAGGGCCAGTATGGATTTGGAGGGATTGGTCAAAGTTTTGGCAGATAAAAATACAGATGAAATACTTGGCGTTCATATTATTGGTGCAAGAGCTGCCGATATGATTGCAGAAGCGGTAGTAGCGATGGAGTTCCGGGCATCCGCGGAAGATGTAGCTCGAATGTCTCATGCCCATCCAACCTATACGGAAGCCATGAAGGAAGCTTGCT
>Ga0196965_1000873_pt1 | contig 13837 bp, 12 predicted proteins | sample S1_20metaG_FD_148668 | JGI IMG/M metagenome (GOLD analysis project Ga0196965, IMG submission 148668) | Soil microbial communities from Anza Borrego desert, Southern California, United States - S1_20 | ecosystem: Environmental > Terrestrial > Soil > Desert | place: USA: California | collected... | reverse complement strand
AGTATTGGAAGTATGGCCAAAGACCTCGCTGGAGGATTTTACTTCCGGAAGCATGCTTTTAGGAATGTCAAACAATTGTAGCAGTTCATCATCCCAATCCAAGCTATGAATGTTGAAAAGCATTGTCCTGGAAGCATTGGTGATGTCGGTCGCATGAACCTTCCCGGCGGTTAGTCTCCAGACGAGCCAGGAGTCTATGGTACCGAAAACAAGTTTTCCTGCTTTTGCTTTTTCTTTGGCGCCGGTTACATTATCAAGGATCCACTTGATTTTAGTTGCTGAAAAATAGGCATCAATGATCAACCCGGTTTTCTCCTGGATTTTTTGTCCCAATCCTTGTGCATTGAGCTGGTCGCAATAGCCTGAGGTGCGCCTGTCCTGCCAGACAATTGCATTATAAACCGGTTCTCCTGTTTGCCTGTCCCACACCACGGTAGTTTCTCTTTGGTTGGTAATTCCGATGGCTTCTATGTCTTTTGCCGTAAGTCCGGCTTTCAATATTGCTTCGGCGGCTACGGAAACCTGGGTGGACCATATTTCTATAGGATCATGTTCCACCCATCCTGGTTTGGGGAAGATTTGTGTAAACTCTTTCTGGGTTATGGACACGATCTCGCCTTTTTTGTTAAAGACAATCGCCCGAGAGCTTGTAGTACCCTGATCAAATGAAATAATGTAGTTTCCCATGGGTTTTGATTTAGTTGGAAGTGGGAAGATGGAAGTTCTGAGCTCCCAGGTTCCTGCTTAAATTAATTTCGCTTTCTTCAATATTTGTCATTTTGAAATTTCAATTAGTTTGAGACTGGAAGAAAAATCCTTCCATTTCCCGCTACCCTTGGTAAATACTGATTGGCCAACCCAACAAACTTTTCTATCTGTGCAGATTCCCAATCTTGATTTAACCGAAGCTCCTTCGCCATAAGTGAAGCTACCACTGGTGCCATTTCAATGGCAGCTCTTGCATCGAGGAATAAGACTCTTAATCTTCGCGCCAGTATATCTTCCACCGTTCTTGCCATTTCATTTCGGACTGCCCATATAACTTTTGCTTTTACAAAAGGGAATCTTTCATGAAGCTTGTTGCCAAGTTCTGGATTTTGCTCGATTATTTTACCTAAACTCATTTGGTAAATTGCATTAAACCCTAAAGGATCAAAATCAATTTTTAGGTCTTTGGTTATACACTCTGAAGGTGAGAGGTTGCCAACCTTTATTGCTTTATCCACAGTCTCCTCAGCCATCTTACGGTAAGTGGTCCACTTTCCACCGGTGATCGTTATAAGCCGTGAAACGGAGGTGATTAATTTATGGTCACGCGAAATTTCTTTCGTACTGTTGGTATTTTCCTTTGGAGCTGCCAGGGGGCGTAATCCTGCAAAAATACTTAAGATATCTTTTCTTTCAGGAGGCCGGCCTAAATATTGACCGGCTGTTTTAATTATAAAATCGATTTCACTATCGAGTGGACGAGGTTCAAGATCACTTTCATTCAAAGGCGTATCGGTAGTTCCCAAGAGAAGGTGGTTATTCCATGGTACAACAAAAAGCACCCTTCCGTCAGGAGTTTTAGGAATCATAAGGGCGGTGGTGCTTTTCAGGAAGGATCTATCTAAAACAATATGAGTTCCCTGGCTAGGCCTTACTAATGGCTTGGCGAAATCATCCATTTTTAAAACCTCATCCACAAAAACACCGGTAGCATTGACTACAACTTTAGAATGAAGATGGTATTCTTTTTGACTTTCCGTGTCAATAGCCAATACACCATCTACGATCCCATTTTCTTTTTTGGAAAGACCGGTCACTTTAAAATAATTGAGCAGGGTAGCGCCTTTTTCTGAAGCAGTTTTAGCCAGGGCGATTGCCAGTCGTGCGTCGTCAAACTGCCCGTCGTAATACTTTATTCCACCTTTGAGCCCTTTTGACCTGATTGCCGGAAGCGAATTAAGTACCTGACTAGTAGATAGATATTCAGAATCACCAAAGCTCCATTTTCCTGAGAGCCAATCGTAAATTTTTAAACCTGCAAAATATTTTATTATTGAAAACCAGTCATAACAAGGGATAATAAATTCAAGCTTTTTGATAAGGTGAGGTGCATTTTGAAGCAAGCGCCCTCTTTCTTTTAATGCGTCATATACCAATCGTATATTGCCCTGCGCGAGGTAACGAACGCCGCCATGAATCAATTTTGTACTCCGGCTGGAGGTGCCCTTTGCAAAATCAGATTGTTCGAGCAATAAGACTTTAAATCCCCTTGAAGCGGCATCCAACGCCGTTCCCAATCCTGTTGCTCCTCCGCCTATAACGATTATATCCCATCGTACTTCTTTCTTAAGGATCTCCAGTGATAATTCACGCTTGAAAAGGTTTCCTTCTCTTTCGTAGGCCATTAAATTGAGTTAAGGGGTATTATCGAAAGATATTGAAAGTAATCTGGAATAAAAAGAAAACTGACAACCGAATTACAATTTGAAATTATTGGCGAAAAGTAGAAGATGGTTACAAGAACAAGCCACCTTCCCGGCAGGATTATTTTGTATTAACAGCAATTAAATAGATGGTGAAATACTTCTCTTTTACATTACAGGTTATCTCACGGTTTATAACTACCGTATGTTTCAAACCTTTTTTACGTTTGGTTTATATCCTATAAAAAGGTTGAGCCAGATAAGCCTGGACACCCTGAAAATCACCGGCAAAAGAAGAAAAAGGATTACGCTCATTATAATTAATATTGTTTCCGGGGTAAGGTCCGTAAGCAATAAGATTCCTCCGATGGCAAAACAAAGCGCAACGCTCACCGCATAGCTTACATACATTGCCCCCTGAAAAAAGCCAGGCTCCGGTTCAAATGGCTGACCACAGACACTGCAGGTGTCATGGATTCTTCTGAAGGCAAGTTTTGTATATGGGTTTTTATAGATAAAAATTTCTCCTTCATGACAACGTGGACATTTGGAGTGAACTATGCTATATAATCTGCTTTCTTTAGGAATCATAGTTAATATTTTTATAGTGCAAATGTATCCAATAAGCCCCACGATTTATAGGAATAAGAAGATCAATCAGGCTATTAAAAGATGATTGATGCCATTATTTTGACCGTACTTGTTTTTACACTTTTACTTTTGTCAATTTGCCAGTAATTCCACCCTGTTAGTTCTAAACATCAATTAACAGGAATATTTTAGTTGCATCAATTATGAATTGGCGGTAATTTTAAGGAGGCAGTAACAATTTTATCTTTTTATGAAAACTGATTACTATGAGAAGTAAAGAATCTATCTTGGCTACAATTAAATTCCATAAGTCAAAACTTATGAAATTAGGAATTAGGGAAGTCGGATTGTTTGGCTCTTATCTTCGAAATGAGCAGTCAGAAAAAAGTGATATTGATATCTTGATTGATTTTGAGCCGGACAAAGAGAATTATGATAATTATATGGCAGTCTACGACTTTTTCGAAGAACTATTTGAAAATGAAAGAGTCGAAATCGTAACTAAAAACGGCTTAAGTCCTTATATAGGCCCGATGATTTTAAACGAAGTAAGGTATGTCTAAGGACCCAATTGAATACCTAAAACATATTCAAGCTGAATGCTCCTACATTTTGTCAGTAACAGATTTATCGAGGGAGGAATTTTTACATGATGAGACATTAAAAAGAGCAACTGTTAGAAGCCTTGAGATTATTGGGGAAGCTACAAAGAAAATACCAGCAGATTTTAAAGTAAAATGGAATTCAATAAAATGGAAAAATATGGCAGGAATGAGGGATAGATTAATTCATGACTATATGGGAGTAAACTACATAATCGTGTGGGACGTGATAATAAATAAGATTCCCGAACTTTATAAACAGATTGTAGAAGTAATTGAAAACGAATAAAATAATCAGTTACTGTCACCCAGCATATTTCAATTTCAATTTTAAGAGGCGGTGTCAATAATTCATTAAAAAAAACCACTCCGGTATATAATTTTTGACTCATCAAATCAAAGCCTTCTGACAACGTATTTTTCTTTTTTGGAGGAAGGCGTTTATCGTCTATTTTTGTGGTTAAAATCAACTATAATGAATAAAGCCCGCCTATCTCTTCCTTCAACCCAGGTAATTCTTAGAAAAGGTAAAGTATTAATACTCTCTTTTTTGATGTTTTGGGTATGTTTTGCTTTTGTGGAAAGACAAACAGGAAATCAAAAGGATGACAGAATAATAGCTGAAGGAGCCAAACCTGAATTGATATCCAGTCAATTTAGCTTTACTGAAGGACCTGCAACAGATAAAAAGGGTAATGTGTTTTTTACCGATCAGCCAAACAACAAGATATGGAAATATGGGGTTGATGGGGAATTGACCCTTTTTATGGACAGTGCAGGAAGATCCAATGGTTTGTACTTCGACAAAAAAGGAAACCTACTAGCCTGTGCCGACGAAAAAAATCAATTATGGTCAATAAGTCCTGATAGAGAGGTGAAGGTATTAATTGATAATTTTGAGGGGAAAAAATTAAATGGCCCGAATGATCTTTGGGTAGACAAAAAAGGCGGCATTTATTTTACTGATCCGTATTACCAACGTCCCTACTGGGAAAGACAAACTCCTGAAATTGAAGAACAAAGGGTTTATTACCTGGAAAAAGGGGAAAGCACTCCTGTTATTGTCGCCGGGAACTTTGGAAGACCCAATGGCATTATAGGCACACCTGACGGGAAATTTTTATATGTGGCAGACATAAAAGACAATAAAACCTTCAAGTACCCTGTCAATGCAGATGGCACGTTAGGAGAACGTAAAGTCTATGTTGAGCAAGGTTCAGACGGAATGACTATTGATAACCGGGGGAATATTTATCTGACAGGTAAAGGTGTAACAGTATATAATCCGGAAGGCAGAAAAATAGAACATATTGATATACCGGCAGACTGGACTGCGAATGTTACCTTTGGCGGGAAAAATAAAGACCTTCTGTTTATTACTGCCTCCAAGTCCATCTATACTTTAAAAATGAATGTGAAAGGAGGGAATTAATCAGGTAATATCTCTTGATTTTAATTAATTGTTTGTCAATAACTTATAATTATAAAATAAAAAACACATTTTTCTTTCTTTTTACCTAACTCCATTCATCTTTTTCTCGTAGTTCAAGAGGGCTTTAAATAAGAAATTATGTTATCTGTTGAAGAAGAAGCTTTCGCTCTTGAAATTTTGGATGCATTAGAAAAGAACAGGGTGGAAAAAAGGATATTAAATTGTATTAATGCTTTAATTAATACAGGTGATACTAAGGAAATTGTCAAGCGGTTAAGGAATTATATAAAGGAAGTAAATAAAAATAATCCTGATCCGATAGTACATAGCGTACTCTATAAGCAAAAAGATTATTTTGAATGTCTCATAGAGGACTTGTATTGTCTGGGGAAAGTTTTCAAATGGGAGGCTGCATTTACTGAGATACTTAAAAATTACCTTGCTAACAGGAACCTCGCACTTTCAATAAATATGCTTTCTACCTATAATGAGATCAATCATATGAATATCGAACTGCATAAAAGTTAACGTGGTTGGAGGGATTTCTAAGATTAATACCAATTATGAGTTCTCTTCAATTTTTTGGATTGAATGACAAGGATTCTATGCAATAGTCATAAATGGCTGTAGCGTATGAACATAGCCCGGATAGGAACGGAAAGCACGTTAAGGGAAGGCTAAGGGCAGGACGGACTTGGAGAGTATAGCCGGTGTACCAAGTCACAGAAAGATTGCTTGTGTTCGCTCCTTATTTTTTGGGGAATAAGATTTTTATAAACAGGCTAAAATTTCCTTCGGCTTATTAACGATGTAATCTGGATATTGCTTAACGGCCATTTCTACAGCATCAAATCCCCAGCCTACCCAAATGATCTTGACACCACTTTTTTTGGAAGCTATAATGTCCCTTCTTTCGTCGCCGACATAGATCACTTCCTTGGTTTTTAGGTTATAAGTATTAAGGAATTTTTTTATGACCCGGTCTTTTCCAAAAATATTGTTTGAATCCAGGATGTCAGTAATGTCTTCGATCTGATGTCTTTTCAGAAAAGTGCGGATGTTTTTTTCAGAGTTGGAAGAAATTATGGCCAGCTTATACCCTTTTTGTTTCAATTCAGTAAACAGGTCTTTCATGCCATCCACTGGAATTACTTTTTCAATGGAATTATGATACAAGCTATATAACTCGGTTGCCAGTCTTGGAATTTTATAAACCGGTACCTTGAGGTATTTGCACCTTTCTATTATGGACATTCTTTTCAAAAGGTCTACATCATCTTCTTCTACCTTTTTAAATTTATGTTTTTCAGCAAGTTGGTTAAACAGGGTGATAGAGAATTCTGCTGAATCTACTATTGTGCCATCAAAATCAAAGATTACGTATTTTATCATATTGTTTAAGGGTAATACTTTTACTCTAAGTTTTGCAAAAAAGTTTTTCATATTTTATAAAAGTTAGAAGCAGGAAATAGGAAGATGGAAGCTGTTTTATTTCCATCTTCCCGCTTCCAACTTCAGACTTATTGATACATTCAATTCGGATATAGTAACTTTGGCTTTCTATGAAATTTGAAAATTATCCCATATCGCCTGCGATAAAGAAAAGCCTTGCAGAATCCGGCTTTAGAAAACCTACTGATATTCAGTTTAAAGCAATTCCTTCTATTTTAAATGGAGAGGATGTGATGGCTATCGCACAAACAGGTACGGGGAAAACGGCTGCTTTTGTAATACCGGTATTACACCTTATTCAGTCTATCCCGGATGATGTGGAAAATCCTATAAAATGTCTTGTAATGGTGCCAACCCGCGAGCTAGCCATTCAAATAACTGCGGTATTTCAGGAATTGGGCAAGTATACCAACGTAAGAACGGTTTGTGTTTACGGCGGGGTAGATCAGCAGAAACAGGTAGACGAATTGAAAAAAGGAGCAGACGTGCTTGTTTCGACTCCGGGCAGAATGTTTGACCTTATCTACCAGCGTCATATTAAAATTACCAAAGTTCAAATCTTGATTCTTGACGAAGCCGACCATATGTTGGATCTGGGATTTAATAAAGACATTCATGATGTTAAAAAATTCCTTCCTAAAAAACATCAGACGTTGTTTTTCTCGGCAACGATCAATACTAAAATCAAAGACCTTGCTTACGTTTTGGTAAAAAATCCCATTCGGATTCAGATCTCTCCAAAAGATCCTGTGTCGAAAAATATTGATCACACAGTGGCTTTCATTGGTATGGATGACAAACGTTTTTTTCTTGAACGTTTTATAAAGGACAAGGCTGAAAGCAAGATCCTTGTTTTCGTCAGGACGAAAGTGCGTGCCGAACGGGTTGTAAAAGCAATGGAAAGGGTAGGGATCGAATCTTTAAGTATGCATGGAGGGAAGGAGCAGGAAGACAGGTTGGGCGTAATGCAGCAGTTCAAATCCGGTAAAATAAAAGTGTTGGTAACAACAGATGTAAATGCGCGTGGGATCCACATTCCTAGTGTAGATTATGTCGTCAATTATGATCTTCCTGATGTCGCTGAAAATTATGTTCACAGGGTGGGAAGAACAGGACGAGGGGTTCAGAAAGGTTTTGCTATATCTTTTTGCAGTCCTGAGGAAGAAGAGATGCTTGAGTCTATACAAGCGTTTTTGGGGAAGGAAATACGTGAATTGGAAATTACCAGATCTGAGTATGAAGAAACGTTGGATTTAACAGACAATACTGGGTCCGACTGGCGTAAACTAATGAAAAATTCCGAAGGTGAAGAGGACAAGAAAAAGAAGAAAAAAAAGTAGGTTGGGTTTTTGCCAATTTTATTCAAATCGTCATAGTTAACTTGGAAGGGGTATATTCCTCAAAAGTTGGTCGCGAAGATAAACCATTCGGAATTTATAAATTTTTTCAAAACTTCCCTTCTCCTCCCGTCCGTTAGAAAATGTCCGAGGTTTCTTCCTTACTCAAATAAAAAAAAGTAAATAGCTGTCAATTTAGTGAATATAACATATTGATAACTAGTAATTTGCAATGATGATTTTTTTAAGTATTAACTGTTGAAGAAGACTTTCCGTTTAGTCGCTTTTGAGAGGGGATAAATATTTTTTACATTGCCTAAAGGCAAGAAAGGTGAAAATTTATAGAAATAGGAGTTGGTGATATAAACAGTTGTATTTAAATAATTTATATGGAAAAAGAAGTCAAAAAAGTAGTGATAGTAGGTGGTGGTTTTGCCGGTATTAATTTGATTAAAAGTTTGGCCAATGACAATCATTTTCATATTTCCCTTGTAGACGTCAATAATTATCATTTTTTTCCACCTTTGCTCTATCAGGTAGCCACCGCCTTTATTGAGCCTTCCAACATTAGCTATCCTTTCAGAAGGATGTTTCAGCAAAAAAATAACCTTCGCTTCCATTTAGGTTGTCTCACTAAAGTCAATCCTGAAACGAACAGTATAGAAACCGATACGGGCACATTAACCTATGATTATTTGGTCCTGGCATTAGGCACGGAAACCAATTATTTTGGGATGGAGAACGTAAAGAAAAATGCCTTGCCCATGAAAACAATTAATGATGCGTTAAACCTCCGTAATCATATATTGCTAAACATGGAAAAAGCGGTAAGGACGCCTGAAATAGAGGAAAAGGAGCGATTGCTTAATATTGTTATTGCCGGCGGCGGCCCCACGGGCGTAGAAGTGGCGGGTATGCTTGCAGAAATGGGACAAAATATTGCTGTTAAGGAATATCCCGAAATTAAAGATTTGCAAGCCCACATTCATTTGATAGATGCCGGTCCCGTACTTCTTGGACCCATGAGTAAAAAGGCGCAGAATGAAGCAACGGACGTCTTGCGGAAGTTGGGTGTAAAAATAAAACTGAATACTGCTGTAAAAGATTATGTGGACGGAAAGGTGTTGTTGGCAACAGGAAATTCCATTCCGACTAATGTGTTGATATGGGCATCGGGCGTTACAGGAAGGGAAGTGCCAGGGTTACCTGCTGAAGTAATAGCCCGCGGAAGAAGAATACAGGTAGATGAATTCAATAGGGTGAAGGGAATTTCTAATATTTTTGCCATCGGAGATATTTGTTATCAGATAACTGACAAAAACTTTCCTAACGGACATCCTCAATTGGCCCAGGTGGCAATCCAGCAGGGAGATCTTTTGGCAACCAATTTTAGAAGAATGGTGAAAAATGAACCGTTAAAGTCTTTTAGCTATAATGATAAAGGAAGTTTGGCCATTATTGCAAAATACAAGGCTGTAGCAGATTTACCCAAACTCTTCTTTAAAGGATTTTTTGCCTGGATGATCTGGCTATTCATTCACCTGATTCCAATAGCAGGATTCCGCAATAAAGTAAAATTAGCTTTTAGCTGGTTCTGGTCCTTTATTACCAATGACCCGACACTAAGGCTGATTATAAGACCCCGGAAAGAAGACCACCGATAAGTTTTAATGAATAATATAATTCTTTCCTTAGGGACGTGTTGTGTATGATACAATGGGTAATGAATCGATAAGAACTGGGGGCGACCAGCGCTTGCAGTTTTTTTCTGACTAAAATAAAGTTTTTTGGATTATTCTAATATTTAGTCCACTTTCCTTGCATTATCTTCCTTCGGTGTAGGTTCGATGGAGGTTCGCTGTAGGTCCAATGTAGATGTATCTTGTACTTTCCTAAGTTATCGATTTGCCCCGAGACTGAAATTACTTTGTTTCATACTTGCTCGATTCTGTGTTTCCTAAACCTTCCAACCGGACTTTTCTATTCAGACCAGCCTATTTTAAACAGAGATTACATTTTCTCAGAAATCAGGACTGATCAAATGCCTGCTTCAGGTTTGTTATAATAGTAAATTGCAAGAATGCCACTATTAAGAGCATCAGCAGTTTTCCCGCAATCGCTTTTCTCTTTAATGGAAATGGATTAGATTTAAAAATTAAGTTTTCATCTATAGGAGATGGAAATGAATAATTTTATTTATCTAACCAAACTAATAACGCTTATTTATATATGTCAAAAAAAATCATTAAGCCTATAATTAATGAGGATTGGACGGTCGTGGTGCTTGGGTTCTTAATTATTATATTAGCTCTTGGAGGAATACTCCTTCCTGTTCCGGCTTTTGGTTGGGAAAACCTTGGGGAACTGATCTCTAAAGTGTTTACTACTGATAATTTGGGAATTATCGGTTTGCAGTTTCTTTTTGTTCTTTTGGTGGCCGCCCTGGGAGCGTTCTTAGTAGGCAAACCTCTGAAGACTTTTTTACCAGGCTTTGCCATCGTTTATTTTCTCACGATCATTGCGTTGATTATGGCCGGAAATGCAAGCGTAAAAGCGCTGAATCTGGAAGCAGTAATTTTTAGTCTTTCCATTGGATTGGCCATTGGCAATCTATTCAAATTACCGGGTTGGTTAAAAGATACACTTTCCACGGAATTGTTTGTTAAAATCGGTCTGGTGCTTTTAGGAACTAAAGTTATTTTTTCGGATATTCTTAAAGCAGGTTCACTGGGACTCATTCAGGCGCTGGTTGTGGTATTGTCTGTTTGGTATTTTGCTTATTGGGTTTGCAAAAAACTAAAGGTAGACGACGAATTGACGATGATGATTTCCAGTGCGGTTTCCATTTGCGGGGTTTCGGCAGCAATCGCTACTTCCGGCGCAATAAAGGGAGATTCGAAAAAGCTTTCCTACGTGATTTCAATGGTTTTGATCACTGCTATACCTATGATGATCTTCATGCCCTATATTGCCAATTATCTGGAACTGAAACAAGAAGTTACAGGAGCCTGGCTGGGGGGAAGTATAGATACGACAGGTGCGGTGGTAGCTTCAGGTACTTTGGTAGGCGATACGGCATTAAAGATCAGTACAATAGTTAAATTTTCGCAGAATGTTCTATTGGGATTAGCCGCATTTGTTATTTCCATTTATTGGACCTACACCAACCATCCGGCTGGAAAGGACAAGGAATCAAAGCCAACATTGGGGGTGATATGGGAAAGATTTCCAAAGTTTGTGTTGGGTTTTATAGGCGCTTCTCTGCTTTTTTCTTTTTTTCTTTCCCCTGAAACAGTTTCACAGGTAAAAGGAAGCCTGAAAAACCTTCAGGGCTTATGGTTTGCATTGGCATTTACTAGCATAGGGTTGGAGACTAACTTCTCAGATTTGTTTAAAGAAAATAGTAAGAGGCCTCTTTATGCATTCACAATTGCCCAGACTTTTAATATTTTAATAACATTGGTTGTTGCCTACTTTCTTTTTAATTAAAAAGATGGGAAAATAAATTATTTAATTAGAAAGCAGAGGGACGGAATTAAATGCGTCCCTACTGCTTTTTTGAGGTTGGAATAGCTTTACAAAACCTGTTTACACCAGTTTCCAGCCATTTTGATATTCACGTTTTACGAATTGGTTAGCTTCCTCAAAGTTGGTAATTCTGGTGTTTGCTCCGTCCCATAGAAGCTTTTTACGTCCGGGATAAACAAATCCTTTTCCATCCGCGGTAGGTTGCCTTAACATATAACTGCGGATGGCTACATTTCCCATAAGAACAGTTTCTGTCAAAGGTCCTGCATAATCAAAGGAGGAAGTCAGGGCTTTGTGTTTGTCGCTGTTGAATCCTGCTTTGCATGCTTCCTGCCAGGCCAGATTATGACCAAATTCAGGTACGGTAAGTTCTTCATTTTTGTAGGTCAATACTTCTCCATTGTTAAGGAATACTTTAGGGTTTACGCCGTAAGTGCCACAGTTCATCACACCTTTTGTTCCAACCATAAATACCCCATTAGCGCCGTCTTTTTCGCTAAGTTCAGCATCGGGTGGGACTACATCCGGCCGGAAGGGACGAATACCACCATCGGACCAGGTCATTGTTATTTCTGACTTGTTTTTTTCGGAAGCGGGAAATTTTAACTGTGCATGAGAGGAGGGAGGGCAGCCTTCCGGAATATATTCAGGGGTCCAGTCCTTAAGGAAAACAGCGCCTACGCTTGCTTCTACTTCTGTGGGATAACCCAATCCAAGAACACGGAAAGGCGGATCTATTAAATGACAACCCATATCACCCAATGCTCCGGTACCAAAGTTCCACCAGCCGCGCCATTTAAAAGGATGATAAGCAGGAGTATAACCAACTTTGGTTGCCGGTCCTATCCACAAATCCCAATCCAGGGTATCGGGAACTTTCGGCGCTGGTTTGGGAACAGGAATGCCTTGGGGCCATACCGGACGGTTAGTCCAGACGTGTACTGTGTGAACATCGCCAATTATGCCATCGTTGTACCACTTCATCATTTGTTTTTGGGCAGGGTTTGATGCGCCCTGGTTTCCCATTTGAGTAACCACCTTGTATTTTCGGGCTGCCTCAGTTAAATACCGTGCTTCATAAATGCTGTGAGTAAGCGGTTTTTGCAGGTAAATATGTTTTCCCATTTGCATCGCTGCAATAGCCGCTACTGTATGGGTATGATCTGCGGTAGATATGGTGACGGCATCAATATTTTTTCCTTCCTTTTCCAGCATCTCGCGGAAATCTTTGTACCTCTTGGCTTTTGGATGCTTGGCAAACTGATCTTTTGCAAGCTCCCAGTCTACATCACATAACGCTACAATGTTATTTGTACCATCATTAAATGCGTTGTTTACATCTGAAAATCCTTTTCCCGCTACACCAATTCCTGCGATATTCAGTTTGTCGCTGGGTGCGATAAATCCTTTGCCCAATACATGGCGCGGAACGATAAAGAAGCTTCCGGCAGCAGCAATGGCGCCTGCCTTAAGAAACTCCCGTCGGGATCTCATAGGTTTTTCTGCTTTTTCCATTTTTGAATTATTAAGGTTGTGTAATCTACTTAAAAACGCAAAGTTTTTAAAGGGGATATAGATAGTCTGAAAAACATGAATCGCTGTAGGTTTTATTAACGTTTCGGACGGATTTATTAACGTTTCGTCTAATACAAAATTTAATTATGGATAATAATCACAATGTTTGCTTAAAAAATATATTTCTATGATTGTTTTTATGGTGTTGACAATAGGCTTTCTTTTAAATCTTCTGGTTACAAGACTTTATTTTAAACAAGCCAAAGTCGATTTAAGTGGCAGGATTGCTTTAAGTGTAATGCTTCTTTTTGCAGCCATTGGGCATTTTAAATTTCCGGAAGGAATGGCATTAATGATCCCTGATTTTATCCCTTATAAAATAGAATTGATCTACCTGACAGGTGTTATAGAAATTATGGCGGCCATAGGTTTATTGGTTAAGAAAACAAGAAGACTTACTGGCATACTGTTGATTGTTTTCTTCATAATCATTTTGCCAGCCAACATCAATGCCACTCTGCATCATCTTGATTATCAAACGGGTACAAATGACGGCCCTGGGCTTTCTTACTTATGGTACAGAATTCCATTTCAATTGGTGTTGATTTTATGGGCTTACTGGTTTGGAGTTAGGGAGGTTGAAAAATAATTAGTAAAGAGGTGAACAGAAAGTAAAGCCGTAAAAAGATGGATTAAACTGAATTTAATATCTTTAATTTTGAGGTTAATTGAAGATATTAAAAAAAATAAACCTTAAGTGCCCTAACCTAAAAAATGAGCAAAGCCTACATTTATAACAAGAATTTTAAAGGAATAAACTTTTCAAAAGATAAGCTGCCCATTGGAGAATATGAAAATTGCACTTTCGTCAATTGTATATTCTCCGGTTCAGATTTGTCCATTATAAACTTCACAGAATGTGGATTTGAAAATTGTGATTTTAGTTTGGCCAAAATCACCAATACTGCC
>Ga0196965_1000872_pt1 | contig 13862 bp, 13 predicted proteins | sample S1_20metaG_FD_148668 | JGI IMG/M metagenome (GOLD analysis project Ga0196965, IMG submission 148668) | Soil microbial communities from Anza Borrego desert, Southern California, United States - S1_20 | ecosystem: Environmental > Terrestrial > Soil > Desert | place: USA: California | collected... | reverse complement strand
AGCTTTTCTTTGTAAATCTAATCTCTGATATGTTAAAGCAGAGTAAGTTTGAATTACTACTGTCGACTGAAGACGGTACGACAGGTATAAAGGGTTACCCTACAGATATATTAAATCATCTCATCATGAACAATCGAGAAATAGATGTCATTTATACATGTGGTCCAGAATTAATGATGAAAAAAGTTTACGAATTAGCCAAGTCCAAAAAGATTCCACTGGAGGCTAGCTTAGAGCGATACATGAAATGTGGCATTGGATTATGCTCTAGCTGTAGCATTAATGATAAATTGGTCTGTGTAGACGGTACAGTTTTTAACGAAACGCAGATTTCAAATCTTTCTGAATTTGGAGTTTGGTATAGGAACAAATCGGGAATACTGGATAGGTATGAAATGAAAGAAAGAGTTTGATATTTATTCTCAATCATCCAAGAAATAGACCTTGGGTTAGGTTCTTGATAATATTTTTATATTCTAAATAGAGTGTATTTTATATAAATTGTCTTCCATTTCGATTTCTTCGGATAATAAGATTAATCAAAGTAGGGAAAACACCGGGATCAGAAAATGGGATACTCTTTATCACAATGGTGTTTGCTTTCCTCCTGAATACGAATTTAAGGGTTTAGATTTTAAAATTAAAGGTGTAAAAGTCATTCTAAATAGAGACCAGGAGGAGCTGATATACGCCTGGGCAAAAAAAAAAGACACACATTATGTTAAAGATCCAGTTTTTCAGCAGAATTTCTTATTAGATTTAAAAAAAATTATCCCTAAGGACATTCAAAAGGATTTAAACCATATAGAGGATTTAGATTTTACGGAATTTTTTAAAATAGTAGATGTGGAGAAAACCAGTAAAGAAAGAGAAAAGCAAGCCTGGCGTGATTTACCAAAAGAAGAGAAAAGAAGAATTACTCAGGAGAAAAAAAATGAGCGGGAAAAACTGAGGAGTTTTTTTGGAAAAGCTATAGTAGACGGGATTCAAGTCGATGTTGCTAATTGGTTGGTTGAGCCGCCGGGCCTATTTATGGGAAGGGGTCAACATCCGTTAAGGGGAAGATGGAAACCCAGAGTCCGCCCACAGGAAGTGATCCTAAATTTAGGAGAAGATGCCAATGTTCCTGAAGGTCCATGGCAAAAAATAATTCATGACCATTCATCAACATGGTTAGCTTCTTGGGTAGAAACATTGACAGGAAAACGAAAATACGTTTGGCTTCATGATTCTTCACTAATTCGTCAAAATTACGATAAGGCCAAATATGATAAAGCATTGAACCTTGAGAGATATATACAAAGAGTTGAGCGGGAAATAATAAAGAAAATGAGTGCAAAGGATCTCAATCAACGAAAGGTTTCTACTGTTTGTTACCTTATTATGAAAATGGCAATGAGAGTTGGAGATGAAAAGGATCCAGATGAAGCAGACACTGTTGGCGCTAGTACTCTTAGGAAAGAGCATATTAAATTTGGTATTACTCCTCATGGTAAAAAGCAGTTGGAATTTAATTTCTTGGGAAAAGATAGTGTTCCATGGAAAAAAACAATATTGGTTGATACAGAAGATAAGATAATACTCTATGAAAACCTTAAATTGTTTCTCAAGAATAAACACGAAATGGATCCTGTTTTTGATAATATTAATTCAATGAGAGTCAATACCTTTTTAAGAAACATTGATCCAAAAAATGTACCTGGGCTTACAGCTAAGGTTTTCAGGACTTTTATTGCAACAAACGTGGTAAAGTATTCTCTACGTAATCCTCCAATCCAGATTAATTCAGGCTCCTCAGAGTTTGAGAAGACATATGTTGCAAAATATGCGAATCTTCAAGCTGCCATTACTTGTAATCATAAAAAGGGAGTTGATCCCAAAAATCCAAACGCTCTTTTGGCCAATCAACGATTTGAGGAATCAATTGAAAAGAAAATTTCCGTTATTAATGCATTAAAAGTAGATATAAAGTCTAAGAAATGGAAAACCGAAACTCAAAGAAAAAGATTAGAGGAGCGAATCCAAAAATTAGAATTTCAACTTAAATTGCAACAAGATACCAAAGAGTACAATCTGGGGACTTCCTTGAGGAATTATATTGATCCTAGAGTCTATAAATCTTGGATGAATTTTGTGGGTTTAGACTGGAAAAGGTTGTATACCAGCACCCTCCAAAGAAAGTTCTTGTGGGTAGATGCGGTCAGTAAAAAGGAGCTTAAATCAAATTTTAGTATCTAAAATTGCTAACTTTTAACAAAATAGAATAAAATTGGAACGCATTCCCCAATGCAAAGTAAAAGCGGTTTTAAACAATAGTCGCAACGAAATATTATTTCTTAAAAACGGAGAAAAAAGAAGCAGTAATTTAATACAACTTCCTAACGGAGCTGTTCAATACGGACATACACCTGAATCTTCTTTAAAGAGAATAATTAAGGAGGAGACTAATATTGACATAGAGCCACTTAGCGTATTAGGAATTTATTCAAACATTGAACCATCCAGTGGTAATCATACAGTTACTGCAGCCTTTATATGTTTGATATTAGATATTGATCATGGGTTAAGCCTACAGAATTCTCATTCAACATATTTATGGCTAGATAAATACAATCAAAGAGCAATGACCCTTGATCATGAAGATACAAAAATCTTGACTCATTATGATTTATGGAGGATCGATAGGTCTACCTTCTGGACCAGCAAATTATAAATATTCTAGAAAATCACGGAGTAAAATTTCTTATAGTATCAATAGCTGATTCTGTTAATTTTATTGTAAAAGCGGAGGCATTATCCGATTGAATCTTTGAAAGTCTTTCTAAAAAACTGGTCTTATCTTTTCCTCTCTCAAACATCCCTCCAGATTCTTTTATACAGAGTGGAAATCTCTGAATTTTCAATCCTTTAGAAAACAAATAATCTATGAATTTCAAATAGTTTGTCGTGTCCGAATATTCCCATTTTTTTTCTTCGCACAACATAATCCATATATCAATTGAATTTTGAAAAAAGGCTTTGTCCCTGAGGTCTTCTAAACTCACTCTATTTTTCTAACTTTCAAGAGATTTAAATCTTATTTGTTAGTAACTTATCATTGATTTGGTATCTTGAATTAAAGTTTGGTCTTATTCCCAGAGGCGAATAATCCCCCGTTGAACAGGAAAAGCATAACTCGCTTTTTCTCAAGCCTATTCCTTTTGCCAAAGTCGAATTATCATTGTAAAGGACACTATCAGCTCCGATTACTTGAGCAACTTTATTTCCTACTTTATCCAGATTATTTTCATTGCTTGTCACTTGATAAGCGATTAGTTCTTCTTGGGATGGAAAATCTATACCGGCATAACAAGGATAGCTAATGGGTGGATAGGTGATGACCATAGTGATTTTTTTTGCGCCTGCGTATCTAACGGATTCGATTATTGCTCGGGAACTAGTACCTCTGACAATGCTATCATCTACTATTATAACGTGTTTATTTTCAATGATCTCTTTTATTGGCAATATATTTTGGTTAATTTCCTTTCGATCCTTTATGAGGGGCTCAATAAAGCTCCTCATCGATCCCTTTTTGCTATATCTATCCTTTAGGAGACCTTCTTCAAATGGGAGTCCTAATTTTAAAGCATACCCCAACGCCGCCGGTCTAGAGGAATCTGGAACTGGAATAACTACATCTGCTTCAGATATAGGAAATTTTTCTGCTAGATATTCGCCTATTTTTTTCCTCGCCAAATAGATGTTAATTCCTTCCATTATAGAGCTTGGATGAGCAAAATAAGTAAACTCAAAAGCACAATGAGCATGACTAACGGTTTCAGAAAATCTTTCGGACTTGATACCATTCTTATCTATTCTTATTAACTCCCCAGGTTCAATATCTCTTATTAAAATTGCACCGATGGCTGCAAATGCGCATGACTCTGAAGCTATTACATAGGTATTAGTATCCTTGTGGTAACCCAGTACTAACGGTCTAAAACCTTTAGGGTCCCTTGCAGCGTATATGGTATTTGAATCAGTCAAGAATGTAAAACAATATGAACCCACCATCTCATTTTTTAATATGGCCATGGCGGCTTTCATGTCATCCCTTTTTTTTAATATACTGACCAAGCGCTGGGCGGCCACCAAAGTATCGGTCATATTTTGTGGAGTAAATGTACAGCCTCCAACCATGTTAGATAACTGCTCTGCATTTGAAATAGTTCCATTATGAGCAACGCAAAGATCTTTGACTTTAAGCGGCTGAGCATTCTCCAAAGAACTAGAACCAAAAGTAGAGTACCTGACATGGCCAATTGAAATATTGGAAGAATATTTTGCAATTACTTTTTCAAATTCAAGAGCTGATGCTGACACTAGACCTGTCTTCTTGTAAGGCGGTTTCTTTGGTATGGCAAGTCCCCATGATTCTTGGCCTCTGTGTTGCAAAGACCTTAGACAGTCGATTAAATAAGGTATAGTATTTGAGCCATCGAGGGAGTATATGCCTACGACCCCGCAATTTTCATGAACCATCAGAAAATAATACTTCGTTATTCTTTCATTTTAATATTTCATTTCATTTATGCATCATAACGTTAAACCTTGAAATAGCTTTATGCAGCATTTCCAAATTCCTTTTCTATGCTTTTATTATAAGCTTCTGAAGCCTGTCGTAACGGAATATCAAGAATAATCTTTTCATTATCACTTAAGATGCACTGCTTCTCTTTTGTAGTAACACCGATCTTAGAGTAAGTGGCACCTAAATGCGTTAGAACCTTGTCCACTTTATCAGGATTTTTGGAAGTAAAAATGAACCTGTTATGGCTTTCAGAAAAAAGCAAATAATCAAACCTAGAACAAGAGTGTGGTATTTTATTAACCGAAATTCTAAAGCCAAGATCAGAGTGAATTGCCATTTCTACTAGCGTAACAAATAATCCGCCTTTCGAACAATCATGGATGGCGCTAATCAACTTTTCTTTTTGTAACATTCGAATATTTTCAATATTTTCTTTTTGTTCGTTTAAGTCAAGTTGAGGGACACTTCCTCCAGAAATATCTAAACAATATTCATAGTATTCAGATCCGCCCATTTCTTCCCTAGTGAAGCCTAAAATGAAGATTGCTTCTGCGGTTTCATATACCTGAAACTTTTTTGTTCTTTCATTAAAATTTACCAAGCCAAGCATTCCAATTACAGGTGATGGTTTGATCGGGCCAAAGATGGTTTCGTTATAGAGGCTTACTTTTCCACCTACTACCGGAATTCCCATAAAGGTACAAAAATCGCGTATTGCCTTTATTGATTGCAAAAAGGTCCAAAATATTTCCTCATTTCCTGGATTTCCGAATTGCAGATGATCCACCACTCCTAGCGGATCAGCGCCAACACATGTAATATTACGAAGCGCTTCAGCCAAACAACCCATGGTTCCTCTGTAGGGATCTAAATAGCAATGCTTGGAATTTCCATCCAAGGTAAATGTAATATATTTATTTTTTGATATTTTAATTAAAGAACTATCTGCCTCACCTGGTTTTGCAACTGTTCTGATTCCTACTTCATGATCAAACTGTTGATATACCCATTTTTTACTGCATATTGATGGATTAGATAACATTTCAAAAACATGATCATTAAGGGTGCTTTGATCTTGGGGTTCCTTAAACTGAGTGCGAATCTCAGTCAAATAAGATGGTTCTTTAAATGTTCTATCTAAAAGAGGTGCGTGAGCCACTAAACTTACAGGCATCTGGGCGACGATTTTGCCATTACTTGTTATTGACAAGTCACCATCTTCAGTTACAGATCCTATTATAGAATACTTTACGTTATGCTTGTCAAAGATCTCAAAGAATTTTGTACTATTTTTCGGATTGACAACATAAAGCATTCGTTCCTGAGATTCAGATATCATCACCTGATCATTTGTCATACTAGGATGCTTGGTCGGAATATTGTCTAGATTGACAAGAAAACCTTTATTCAGATTATCTGCAGTTTCTGAAAGACAGCATGATAATCCTCCTCCTCCCAAGTCTTTCATAGAACTAATACAATTATTATCTAAGGCTTCCATAGTAGCTTCAAGCAAAGTCTTTTCCAAAAATGGATCAGGAATTTGTACAGCAGCCCTGTTCTCCTCGTCGAAATTTTTAGAAGCAAAAGAGGCACCATGAATTCCATCAATTCCAGTGGTATTTCCACCCAAAATGATCAAATCACCTATAGCAGCTGTGTTTGTGACAAGATTTTTCTTATTTGTGTAACCTATCGAAGCAACGTCGACTAAACAATAATTATCGAATGATTTATCAAATTCAATTTCCCCTCCCACAGTTGGTATTCCCATACAATTTCCATAATCTGCAATACCTCTAACTACATTTTTAAACAGCCAACGGTTTTTCTGTTTGTATTTAGATCCCTTATCAATGTTTCCAAAGCGCAACGCATTAAATAATGCAATTGGACGAGAGCCCATCGAAAATATATCCCGAAGTACTCCTCCTACTCCCGTGGCTGCGCCGCCAAAAGGTTCTACAGCGGAGGGATGATTGTGACTTTCAATATGAACTGTAATCACATCACCGTCACCTATATCAATTGCACCAGCGTCATAGCCGGGCCCGATCAATACATTATTACCTTTTATAGGTAAAGATCTAATGTGTTTTTTAGACGATTTGTAGGAACAATGCTCAGACCATTCAGCGCTGATAATATATTGTTCCAGTTCATTTGGCAGGCGTCCCAATTTTTCTACTAAATATTTGTATTCGTCTTTATCGAGGATAACCATAAATGATCACAATATTTTATTTTAAATAATTTAACAATGATTTGAAAATTAACAAAGAATTTGAATCATTTCCTGCTGGTACTAAATCAATATCACTGCCCCTCTCTGGGTGCGGCATCATTCCCATTACATTACCTTTTGAACTGCATACAGCTGCAATATTTTCCATTGATCCATTAGGATTACTCTCTGCATACTGGATTGCGACTTGATTATTTTGGTAAAGGCTCTTTAATAATGACTGGTCTGCAACAAACTTACCTTCTCCATGTGCTATTGGTATTGATAGTTTTTGTTTATCTTCAAACAGACACGTAAACGGGGTCTTATTATTTACAATCAATGTATTTATCCACTTACAAACGAATTTTAACGAATCATTTATCGTTAGTGCTCCAGGCAAAAGTCCTGACTCTACTAAGATCTGAAAGCCATTACAAATACCTAATATAGGAACATTCTTTTCAGCCATATCAATTATTTTGTTCATGATTGGACTATGAGCAGCAATTGCTCCCGCACGTAATCTATCACCATACGCAAATCCCCCTGGAATAATGATACCATCATAATTTCCTATCAATGACGTATGCCAAATATAGTCAACATCCACTTCTAAAATATTTTTCAGGACATGATATACATCTCTTTCACAATTACTTCCAGGGAAAACAGTAATTCCGATCTTTGCCAATAAGAATAGTCTTATTTTATTTTATAAATTTCTATTCCCATCATCTAGAGGGGAGTAAAAAGATCTATTGTTTTACTAATACTGCATTGACAATCCCATCCTGCCCAGGTCTTGAGACGACCCTTGCAAGACCCAGTTCGGTTTCCAAAATTGAGCCTTTGCTTATTACACCTCTTCTTTCAAAGTCCTTGTTTGCTGTATTTTTAGTCACTCTCAAGATTTTTACTTTAGTAGTTTTTTTTGTGTCTTTGTCACTAACATTCGCATGATCAGCAAACTTAAAAGCAACTTTAATATTATTACCGCGTACTTTGCGAATAACATTCTTTGTTTCGCCAACAATGGCTTCATTTGGATACCTATCTATCTCATATTTTCTTCTTGTACGGTTAGGAATAATTCTTCCGCCAGTGTATTTCCTTCCTGCTAGGTTTTCGATAGATTTACGCACATCTAGGCTTTGCTAAAACGATAATTAAGTGTTTTTCTTTTCTAAACCCTTTGGTTGCAGAAGCAAACTTCGTTTAAGCATTTTTAAATCGCTAATTCCAAAGTAGGAATTGAATTTGGTAGTTGTACTGTACACTTTGATCCTTCCTGAACTTCTAAAGTTAATAAACTCTTGATCTTCAAGCTCACGTAAGTGATAGTATACCTTTGAGCCCCTAATCTCTAGCAATCTTTTGGTCGTAACGGGTTGTTCATATGCTATATAAGATAGAGTTTTCAGTACAGAATTAGAAATTTGAGGTTTGTTTGAGAACTTTTTTACAATTGGCGCGTAGGTGGGCTTTAGTTGAAAAACATAACTGTTATCCTCCAACTTCGCTATCTCCAACGCCTTAAAAGTAACCCTTGTCTTGTTTATCAATTCAGCTAATAATCTCTTAACCTTTTCCTTAGATTCCGTTCCCGAAGCACTTACAATTTCTTCCACCGTAATGGGTCGGCCTGCAGAGTATAATGCTGCTTCAATTCTTGCCACTATCTCCTCATTGGGTAATCTAGCCATTCTAATTCATTACTATAGATTATTAGAAATTATTATGATATCAGTATCTCTGAATTGTTGTTTTTCTTTCGCATTCAAAGTCGGTCCGAAGCTATCAGAGATTTGGTCATTTATAACCTCCGATGATTGGGTGTCAATTACTATCTTGCCTTTCATACATAAATAGAGCATCGCAATAAAATATCTTGCAACTTCCAACTCGTTCATATCTCGAACTAATTCGTTGAAGATCAGTTGTTTTCTTTGAGAGAGCTTCTCCATCAACTTGTTTTCAAAGTCGTCTATTATTTTTTCAAATTTGATAAGATAATCTTGAAAATCTACAATTTGAAGTGGTTCTAATTGGACTTGACTCTTCTTAATAATAGGCTTGGTCAAGTCGGTAATCATATTCTCGAGAATTGATATAAGCTCATCTAAAGCTATAGGATAAGAAATTTCTTTTCTAAAGGGCAAAGATAGGTTAGAAATGTCGGGTATTGGTAGCTTTTCTATGGCTGTTGCTGTCTTTTGTGAATAATCATGATTGCTCTTGTTCGCAATCTTTTCTAGTCGAAATATGGACTCTACTTTAAGTCTGTGAATAAGTGTTGATGTAAGTATGGCCACACCACATAATCTCAAATCTTTATAAGTCGAAGAAGTAAGCGTAGACAGAAGAATTTCTAACAGTTTCACGATATCAATCTTCCAAACATCATCTCTTTGTATTAGTGATGGGTTAAAGAGCAAATTTAAAGGAGGCTGAGCCATTTTTTTCTTGGTTGAATACTCTTGATCATTTCTGACAACCTCAGCCATCTCAAATTATATTCATACTAAGACTAATTTAAGATATTCTAATTTAATCTGAGTGTAAAGAAAGAGGCTTGTATGTCACGATGAATGACAACCATACAGGAGATCCAGTCTTAAATGACAAAAGTAAATATAAAATTAAACTAGATATAGACGATATGCATTATTGGTATGGATGCATAGATTTACCGTTTAAAGAATACAACAAGTACTTTGCTAAATTTAGGCTCGTTACAGATATCATTTATCTAAAGCGGGACTTGGGCAACGAGATTCCGGATAAATCATGGATGCTATACCTATTGGAAGTGTTCAATATCCAGAAGCAACCAGTTGAATTAAATTTGATCTGTCAATTCGATAATCAAAATTATTTCGAAGCAATATTTAAAGGGCATAACCAATACAGATTTAGAAGAGTATTACCACAAGTTGGGAATAAATATTATAGAGAAATAAGGTTTCTGGAAGACGAGTCTATAATTGTATATTATCTGAAGGATTTGAATTCTGAGATAGATGAAACCTTTAGTCTAGCAGTTAACAAAAATTTGTTTGCATTTCAGTTTTATCAATGCTTCACCGGCATTGAATGGTGGAATCGTATAGACCATAAGCCATACCAGATAAGGTTTGAGGCATTTATATCTAAGCTTATGTATGGGTACAATGACAATATTGCGGACCCAGAATCAAAACTGTTCTTTCCAATTGGAACAGTATATGAAAATAAAGATGGGACAATAAATTCTTATCCTTTGAAACTTAATATGCAGGATAGGATAGATGGATGTATCTGCTATACAGTATCATAATTCTGGAGTTTTATTAACACTTAAACAGAATGTTTGACAAAAGAGTTGTCTGGGACTTTGATATGAGAGAATAAATCAGGGTGCAAAATATGACATAATATTTCTATACCCGTTATAATTCTAGGGCTTGGCTTACTAAAATAAGAATCAGAATCGACTAAATATATTTGGTTTTCCTTATAAGCTTTTAAAGCCTTCCAAGTGGGGTCTGTTAGAAATACATACTCCTCTTTTGCTTTTTTCAGGTCATAACCACATGGTGCAATAATAATTTTGTCGGGGTTTAATGTTTCAATTTCCCTTGGGGAAATTTCCCTAGAAGCCATTCCGCTGTAACCATTTAGTGAGTAACTACCAGCAGTAAGTAACATATCAGGAATCCAATGTCCCGCCAAATAAAAGGGATTGATCCAATCCAAGCAAATTATTCTTTCCGGAGTATTGTTAATGTCATTTAGAAATAAAGATCTAATAACTTCGTTGATATTTGTAATTCTATTAGTTAAATTGTTACGTAGTTCAACTGCACATTCGAAATTCCCAATTTCATTGCCTATAAAAGTAACGCTTTCTAAAATATCGCGGAGATTCTTTGGGTTAATAACGAGATTCTCGGGTCGGTATCCTAGGATTTCAAAGGTTTTTTTAATCTCATTATCAAATGGTGCACAGACTGAGCACAAATCCTGACTTAAAAGTAGATCGGGTTGAATTTCCTTGATGAGTTTCTCATCAAGCTTAAAAATGGGTACACGCTTTGCAGATAACTCCTTTATTTTTGAGTCTACCTCTACTGCTGATAGCAAATCAAAATCAATTATCGGCCTTATGACTTTAGGTCTCTTCATTACTTCTGTTGGATAATTACATTCATGGGTAACTCCAAATACATAATCCCCAAGTCCAATTTCAAATAAAATTTCTGTTGCACTTGGCAGAAATGAGATTATTCTACTAAACTTATTCAAATGTATTCACTCAACAACTTTTACCCTTCGATTTACCTTTAATAGAAAATCTACCTAATTCTGTTTATATAAAGTGTACAGTCCTTTAAAAAAATCAACTGTGACTTTAGAGTTTAATTTGCTGCTGCCTAAAGCCCTATCAGAGAAAGTATATGGAATTTCCTTAATCTGAATATTTTTGGATTTGACTAAAATCTCAAGTAATATCTTAAAGCCACATGTATTAAACTGCATTTTTCGTATAACATCTCTTCTTACAATAAAAAATCCGGACATTGGATCTGTAACACTTGACAATCCAAAAATTAATTTTGATAATTTAGTTGCAAATTTGCTTAGAAATAACCTTTTTGGAGTCCATCCCATTATTTTTCCCCCTGGCAAGTATCTGGAAGCTATCACTAGATCACACCCAGAACTCTTAATTTCGCTTATTAATCTCTTGATATGGCCAGGAGAATGCGAGAAATCTGCATCCATAACAAGGATGTATTCACCTATTGAAGATTTGAATCCTTCATATAATGCGGATATCAAACCAGTGTGCTCTATTCTCTTGATAATCTTGATGTAAAAGCGATTGCCCATCTGTGGATATATTAGGTAATATTGATGTGATTGCAATCCTATATATTCTCGAATCTTATAGACAATAAATCCATTTTTGTCACCAAATGCTTTGATGACACTTCCTACTGTATCATCAGGAGAGTTATCATCCACGATTACGATCTCATAAGAATCAGTTTCATTTGAATAAGTCTGAATCTGACGGATCAAGCCTACAATGTTTTCAGACTCATTAAAAGTTGGAATTATGATAGAAAAAAGTGGAGGTGAATTAAATTTATTTATAAGGTCATCCTGGGTTTTCCTACAGATCACATTTTCACTCATTTCAATCTACACTCTGCTGCTGTTATTTTCAGTTCTAGGATTTACTATATATATATAATGAAAATAAAATTTATAATGCCGTTGATTCAATGGTAGAGAAACTTGAAACTACTTACAATTAATCGATCTCTTTGATCATTTTGTTAAACGCATCCGAATATGTAGAAAATGCAAAAATAATAAAAAGCAGATCTATCTGTCAATATTAATTCTCTTACAGTTATTGTTAGCATATTGGAGTTGTAGGTACAAACAGATTCTCTGCATTATAACTAATCGTATGGAAATCATTTATAGAGATCAAGTTGAAATTGTGTAATTAGCCATAAACAATTAATTTCAACTAACGCTTGCTGAATTGATGATATCCTAGATATTTAAGAAGAATTGGAGGATATGCTAATACCAATGTCGAAGTATTCGTCCAGTCTCTCCAAATATCGATCACTATGTATCGTAGCACCTGAATGTGGTAGTGCTTATGTGAGATTTATAATTGATATAAATCAGAAAACTGTTACCAATGCGGTTTGAAATAATTACAAAGAGACAAGAGTCATGGACGGCGTACTAAAACCAATTATTGTAATAAAGCGAGCAAATTCTTCATGTCCAAAAAACAATAAATTTAGTTGTTTGAAACCAACCTATTTTGTCACTTTATCTCATCGTTTCTACCTTGGCGACTCTGGTTCTACCGCTAGAGTTAAAGTCTGGCAAAATCAAAAATTGTCACTATCTATCTTGCTCTACAGGTCTAATTAGAATCTCGTTAACGTTAACATGGGAAGGTGAATCTAAAGCAAACAATATAGCGTTAGCAATGTTCTCAGCCTCAAGGGCTCTCATAGTTTTTACCGAATCTACGAATGATTTTAGCGAATTATCAGTAATGGTGTTTGTCAGTTCTGTTGCTACCACTCCAGGTTCAATACAAGTAACCCTTATCTTTGACCTCTGGCTTAGTTCCTGTCTTAATCCTTCACTAAAAGCTGTGATTGCATGTTTAGTTGCACAGTATACACTTCCAGCGGGAAATACCAATCTTCCTGCCACCGATGAAATATTTACAATGTGTCCCGATTTGTTTGATAGCATATTCGGTATGACTGCAGCCGTACAATATAATACTCCTTTAATATTAACATCAACCATCCTGTCCCATTCATCTACTTTTAAATTTTTTACCAAGCTTAGTGGCATTAACCCTGCATTGTTGATAAGCACATCAATTCGACCAAATTCTTTGAGGGCTAAATCTGCAAACCTTTGACACTCATCTTTTTTAGTTACATCTAATGAAGTTGTTAGTATACGTCCACTATCATTTCCAACTGTTTTCTTTAATTCTTCTAATTTTTCAATTCTTCGTGCTCCAGCGACAATTATAGCACCTGCTTTTGATAACGTTACGGCAGTCGAAAAACCTATTCCGCTACTTGCACCGGTAATTAAAATAACCTTATCTTTTAACATATACTAACCCTTTAAGTTCGCTTAAATTTAATCATATTCAAAAATATACTCTGTATTATCTTCTTGTTAGGGCTCTTTTCGATTTGTCTAGCTGCGTCATTTGAAGACACCAAAATGGCTCATTTGAAAAATTTGTTAGTCTGAATTTTTATAGTATGTAATATTTTTCGTCTCGAAAATTTACTCAAGGTACGCTTTCATGCATTATTTACAATTAGAAAAATGGCCGATGAAAAATACAGCTGCAAGAGACAGAAGGAATAAGTAAAAAGAATCAGCAATAAAAGCTAGTTGGAACCATTCTTACCTTGGTCCATGGTACTCTTCTGGAAAGGCATCTGCTTCTACCGTTTCAACAGGTTTACCTGAAGGTAGCGGTGCATTTTTATCCACTTCATAATCAAA
>Ga0196965_1000871_pt1 | contig 13874 bp, 13 predicted proteins | sample S1_20metaG_FD_148668 | JGI IMG/M metagenome (GOLD analysis project Ga0196965, IMG submission 148668) | Soil microbial communities from Anza Borrego desert, Southern California, United States - S1_20 | ecosystem: Environmental > Terrestrial > Soil > Desert | place: USA: California | collected... | reverse complement strand
GACATTGCAGGCGTTGCGAGCCGGTGCGCTTAAAGCCTGATTTCACTTGGCGCTCGCTACTGTGGCAATAGGGACATTGGTGCATGTCAAGTCTTATAACATCATCAGGTCTGATTTAGGCAATCCCCCACGCAGGGATCGAGAGACAATCAGCCATCCTACGCGACTGCGGTGCGCGCAAAAGGCGACTTGGGCCGACAACTTACGCGGCCCCAGCCGCCCTGCGGTGAGGAATAGATGTGGAAAGTCTACTGAGGTGTAATAAATTCCCGCTTAACGTAAGGTCTTTCGCGTCTTGTTGCCGGTACGTTTTGCCCCCGCAGTATTACTCTTCTTGACCCCCCCCGCGACGCCGCTGACGTTCTTGGCGCTGTCAGGGCCGCCACCCTTCGGGCGCGCGCCTCCGCCGCTGACTGTCCCTGCCGCACTCTCTTTCCTACTTGTTGTCATCAGGTTTACTCCTTCCTTCATTACCGCTGGCGGGGCGTTTAACCTAACGCTACCCGTTTAAGCCCTTCACTCGTCATTGCAAAGCGGTCGCCCCGTGGCGGTCTGAGCCGATTGTAATAGCGAGGGTCGTTGCGCCGTAGCCTTCCGTCAGCCCAACGTGTGACCTCGCATAACGGAAGAACAGTTATCTCCCGTCCGTAACCTATGACGGAAGCGTCCCCGCCGTTACACCCGCCACCCATACCCGGCGACGCGTAACGAAGCCGAGGCCGGACGCATACCTTCAGGATGAGTCTGCGGAAACTGCAATGTAAGCGGCGGGCTGGCAGGCTGCCCGAGAGCGACCCGGTAATAGGAGCGATGAGTATGGAGATAGAGTTCGACACACCCGGCCGCGAAGAGCCGTTTGATGAATCAGACCAAGACACCATCCCTGCCACCGGCGGCGAGCCTGAAGAAGACGGAGATATGGAAGAGAGTGCTGACCGGGAGACCGACAGCTATGAGGACGTGGAGCAAGATGAAGAAGACCTCGACGGCGATCACGACGAAGACGACGGGGAGAGCGATCAGGACGAAGAGGCCATCGCGCAGGAGGATGAGAGTGAGAGGCCCCCCTGCGTCTTCATCAGCTACAACGATAACCCGCAAGACCGGCGCATCGCCGCACGTCTCTACAGTGAACTGAGTCCCCACTATGAGGTCTTCTACGACAAGGAGACGCTCAAGCCGGGCGATGATTACGCACGGGTCACACGCGAGTGGCTCCAGCGCATGGACTTCATCATCGCGATCATCTCCGCTAAGTCGGTCGAAAGTCAGTGGGTCATAACAGAGCTTGAGGTGGCCTACGAACGCTTCAAGAAGGAGGAACGCCCCGCCGTCATCCCCATTCGCTTCGCCTACGCCGGTCCGGACGACTACGACCTCTCGATGCGGGCCTACATTCGCCGCTTCCAGGCCGTCTTCTGGGACGAGCACAACACGCCCGCCTTCATCGAGCGGCTGCACGCCGCTATCGGCAACCGGACGCCACCGCCAGCCCGCTCTTCCATCACGGGCTTGGAGGGCCTGCTCGTCGGCGAGGGCCGCCGCGCGCGCATGAGGGCAACGTTCGTCCCGGGCACGCTCGCAGCCTATGAGGGAGAGCTGGACAAGAAGAAGCTGCTATGGGTGACGGGCGACCCCGACATTCGCAACTACGTAGCCCTCTCACTCGCCGCCCGCCGTCCGCCGGCCTTGCTCTACGAGGTGACGAAGTCGCGCACGTGGTGCGAGGTCAATAACACCGACGTGTCGGGTGCTGCCATTATGCTGCGCGACGCCTTGCCCTCCGCCCGGTTCAACGCTTCTGCGGGCGAGGAACTCTTCGGCCTGCGCTCACTGATTGAACGCAACAACGTCATCGTCGCAACCACCTCGGACGAGGAGTTCGAGCGCGCACAATCAGAGATGCTCCGATACGAGTTCAGCGATTACGCGCACTTGAGCGTGAGCCGTACTTCTTACGATTACCCGGCCAAAGTGCGCACCTTCCACACCTGGCTCGACTTCTCTCTCCGCGCCGGCGACCTCAGCGGCGAACAGTTCGCGTGGGCTACCGAACTGGCCGACGAGGCCACGCGCGCAATACCCGCGGCCGAGGGGGACGCCGCGAGCAGAGCCGACGAATTGCGCCAGCGCGAGAGTCGCGCGCGCTTCCGCGAGGTCATTACGCGCTGGTCGCCTTCGGACATCGAACGCTTCATTACTGTCAGCCTACCGCGCGCCAGAAGGCGGGAGGACGTGGCGCGGCTCCTCCAGCGCAATGCGGCGTTGGAAGACGAAGTGCACTCGTGGTTCCTCTCCCTCAACGACTCGACCCGTTGTTTCGTCTTGACGCTCGCCACCTTCCCCGAAATGGACGACGACCGTCTCTGGGAGATGTACAAAACTGTCGTCGAACAGTTGCGCGCGCTCAATCCGAATCTCGCTCCCGCGCCCTTCGGCATCTGTCGCCAGCATGCAACCCCTTACGTCTCGGTCGAGGGACCGATCTACATTACGGACGAGCGCGTCACCGAGGCGGTTCGGCAGGAGGTGGCGCGCAGCTACCGCGAGTATTTCATCGAGCTGACGCCGCAAATCATTGACTGGTCTGTGCCGGCCGGGCGCGGAGAGAAGTCGCCTGAATCGAAAGCCCAGCGCAAGCTGAAGATTAAGGAGGGCAGGGAAGTGCGGCTGGCTGTGGCGCGCATGGTCGGCGTGGTCGGCCGTATGGGACTCGAAGACTTGGTGGAACTCCTTGACTACTGGGCTACAGACCCCGACTACCACGTTCGCCTGTCGGTGGCTGTCGCACTCAGGCAGACAGCACAGAGTCCCACCGGCGTTAATCACGCGCTCAGCCTCATGGAAGAATGGTGCCGCGACGTGACCGCGAAAGGCGCCGCTCGCCTGCGGCCGCTCGCCGCGGCCATTGCGCTTGGGAGCATCGCTTCGGCTACGCCCGAGCAGTACGCTGTACCCCGCGCACTCAACTGCTTCAGGCGGCTCTCGCGCAGCGGCCGCCCCGACGTGCGCTTCCACGTCTCCATCGCGCTCAAGCAGGTAGCTCGTCACGTTTCAATTACAGTGCTGGACAGCATCCTTGGCCGCATCGCGTCCAGCGATAAACATGCGGACACGCGGGTTAACGTCGCCGCCGCGCTCCACGAAGCGTCGTCGCGCCGTGCGGAGGGAGTTGCGGAGGAGATCGAGGAACTCTGCCAGCAGTGGCTCGCCTCCGGGGAGAAAGGCCGCCGCTGGGTCGCCGCCTGCGCGCTCCTGATGTCAAGGGACGCCCGCCGTAGGGACGAACGGCTGCGCACACTACTCGAACATGAGCCATCCGCTGCCACGCTCGCCTCCGTCCTAGCCGAGGTCGCCAACGATGAGTACCTGGGCAGGGCGAGCGAGGATGTCTTCTGCCGGTTGGTGCAGGAGGCCGACGGACAAGCGTGGGCGAACATGCGGTCGGGACTGGCCGGTCTTTCAGCCGACAAACTTGAGAGAAAGCTGCTGCCGTGGATGCGCTCGACAGTGGTGCCGCTGATGGATGAGCGGCTGACCGAGGTGCGGGCCGAGGTGCTCAAGCGCAAGATGGCTCGGCCCGAACACTTCGCAGCTATCCTCGGAAATTGGCTTAGAAAGGATGAGCCGGCCATCATTGAGGTCTTCAAGGCCATCGCGCTACTCGCGGATGAAGGGACAAACCGCTGCCGTGCGGAGGTTGTCGACACGCTGGCACGCTATTTCCGTCAGGATCAGCGCGTGGGCGGTGAGGTACTCGCACAACTCGAAGACATCGCTCCGTCTCACTTCGCCCCGCTCGCCCGACAGACACGGATCAACGCACTGGAGATGCTGTTGGCTGAGCCGGAAAGCCTCGTGAAGTTTGCTGCCGAAGGCTTGGAGCGCAAAGCCGGGACGGACGGGTTATGCGAAGCCCTTGCCATCCTTTCGAGTACGGGTGTGGGGGGGCGGCGCGCCGAATTGTGTGCCGCGCTCGCGCGTGCCTACCGCGCCGACTCAGGACTCACTAAGTTACTACTCAGGCAGTTCAGGTCGACGGGATGGCCGCTGCTGGCGCGGCTCACGCACGACGTGACGTTCAGGCTGCTCGCTGATGACCTCTCAGTGCCAGCAGACTTCGTGTCGCGGCTCGGCGAGATGCTTGAAGACGGCCCGCTCGAAGCGTTAGAGGCTTTGGATGCCCTGAACCTTCTGGCCGCGCCCGAGCCACAAGGCAGAAGGAAGGCGCTCGTCAATGCCCTCGCTGTAGAGAAGCGAGTCCGCGAACAGGAGGTGGATGAGATGCTCGGCCTTCCGGAACTGCAAGCGCGGCCTAATCTTGCTGGCCTGCCGGGCGAGGTGAGCCGCACCGCTTTCCTTCGTGAAGTCTTCAGCCCAAGGTTCATCATCTCGAGATTCATCTCCGATATCTTTAAGAAGAAGGGCGTCCGAGTGGACGAGATGTAACGCATGGCCGGTTCACAGCATATCTTACGGTAACAGGGAGCGGCAGACTTGGCAGTGGCATGCTGACAATTTTCCTTCTCATCATCATCTTCGCCATAGTTGTGGGCGCGGCCTACGCCATCGTGAACAACTGGGGCGGCGGAGGTACATACCTGCCGCCCCAGTTGCCTCCGCCGCCCCTACCGCCCGCGCCGCCTTCCGAATCCCCGCCCGCGCCGCGTATAAAGCCGCGCGTGCCGCCCGTGACGCCGGGTAGGAACTTTCGAGTGAAGACTGTCAACCGGCATGGAACAGAGATAAAGCCCGAGATCGCGCCTAAGCCTGCCGCGGGCGTGAACGGACTTAAGAAGATGCGGAAACTGGTTAACCTCGACGCCATCTGCAACCGAACGGGACGCGTGGTGCGAGAGTGCAAATGCGACGACTGTCGCGTGCTGAGGGAGCAACATGGCATCGGCTGACGAACTCTTCTCGCGTGAGCGACTAGTGGGCTATGACCCGGAACTGCTCGGCGCGAGTGCTGCGCTGGTGGTCGGGGCGGGCGCGCTCGGGCAGAACACCGCGCAGAACCTCGCACTGGCGGGACTCGGCGAGATACGCATCATAGATCGCGACACCTTTGAGGAACACAACCGCACGCGCAGCCCAGCCTACCCCCTGCCTGAGGAACGCGACCTCTACGGCATGGAAAAGGCGAGGGCTGTCGCCCTCAAGCTACGGCGGATTATGACCGCACCCCGACCGACCATGCGTTACGCACATGAGTGGGTGCAGGGACTCGGCGATGGCGCGTTCGAGGGGGCGTCGGTTGTAGTCTCGTGTGTGGACTCGCCGCTGGCGCGCGCCTACCTATCCGACAAGTCGCGGCAACGCGGATTACCTTTCGTCGAGGGAGGCTTCGAGGGGGCGAACGTGACGCTGACGAGTTTCCCTGGCGTGAAGGGAGAGGAGGCGTGGACGACGCCCTGCTGGCGTTGCTCGCATCAGGATATACGCGGAACTTTCTCGTGCCGCTTTTACGCCGCGCGGGCGGAGGCCGCAGGGGTCATCCCGGCGATGCAGAACGCTGCCGCCGTGCTGGCCGGGTTGCAGGCCGAGGCGGCGATCCTCTCGCTCCACCCCGACTCGCCCACCACACGTGAGGCGCGCGCCTTTGACCTCAACATCCGCACCGGGCAGAGCCGCATAGTCATGCTGTCGAAAGACCCGCGCTGTCCGGGAGCGCACCACTCGCACGAAAGCGACCCTGAGCCGTTGCGCGCGACGGCTGACTCCACGGCAGGCCAGTTGCTCGAAGAGTTAACGGAACGGCTCGGCGAAACCGCTCGCGTCATCTTCGAAAGGCGGGTGTTTGCCGGACTCGTCTGGCGCGCCCCATGCACAAGATGCCGGAGGCAGGCCGACGTGCGCGCGCCTGAATGGAGGTGGAGGATATCGCCGCGCTGCGATGAGTGCGGCGGCGACTTCCCCCTCGTGCTGGGCGACACTGCGGCCGCACCGATCCTCTACCGCGAGTTAACGCCACGGTCGAACCCTGAGGTGCTGGCGACCTCGTGCCAACAGATCGGACTGCCACCACTCTCCCTCGTCCGTGCCTCCGGCGTTGAAGGTGTGACGACGCTCTTCCAACTCGCGGGCTCTTTACAGGAAATCTATCAGGCAGGAGAGACAATATGAACAACCAGACTATCGAAGTCCATTTCACGCACCCGCGCAACACTACCCTCACCTTGACGGCAGACATCAGCCCGATGTGTACCGGGCAAGAGGCGCTTCAAGGCTTGATGGCCGATGATGGCTCAGGCGCTTTTCTCGACCAGCCGCCCAACGGGCAGGTTTACGAGTTAGCCGCTCGCAAGAACAATACGGCTATCACACAGAACATGACATTCGCGCAGGCTGGCGTCGCCGACGGCGATACGGTCGAGGTGCGGCTGGCGGGTCAGGGTGCCACCACGCGTTGAACAGGCGACCGAAGGTCATAGACAGAGGCATGAGGGTGATGGCACCTTCACGCCGGGCGGAGGAGCGGCATGAGTACACGACCACTGGAACCGGATGAACTCCAATCACGTCTGCTTCACGACTACAAGATCGTGTCGCTGATGAAGAGTCCCTTGATGAAGGTGACGGCCTACCGCGACGTGGACGATCTCTACGAGCGGCGCGACCCGATCCTCTCCGAGGATCAGGGACACTTGGCTACGCACTATCTCATCGAATACAACATCAAAACGCTCGTCGGGCGCGGCACTTATTCGGATCAGACCACGGTGCATGTAGACCTGCTGGCCGACTACAACTACCCATTCACAGAGCCTTGCTGTTACATCATTGACAGCAGGCTGCCGTGGTCGCCGCACTTCCTAGAAGGCGCGCCGATCTGCCTCGGCGAGTTGTGGGCGCAATCGCGCGGCACAATGCTGCTCGGCCACCTGCTAGTTCACATCGCGAAGCTGCTGAATTTCGACGAGGTGGCGCGCGGCGGCGGCTACGTCGGCTGGAACGGGGAGGCGACAGAGTACTGGCGGCAAGTGCTCGGCGAGCAGCCCATCACGAAGAACCTGCCTTACCCGGCGCTGCCAGACTTGAACCCGCAGCCTCAGCGAGGCTCCCCCGCTTTCGCACGCAGGAAGACGAACCAGATTCCGGCCGCCGGCTTTCAGATTAGGAAGCCTGGCCAGGCGCAAAACCCTGCGCCTACATTCAAGGCTCGAAACAAACCGGGTCAGGCGTAAGCAGGTGAGCTATGAGCCATTTCAAAGTCAAGTCCAAGAGCGGTTCGCCGACGCTGCTGATGCGCACGCGGCCGGACGACAATGACAGCTTCGTCGCCTTTGCGGCGCAGGGTGAGAACTTCGGGGCTTACGTTCACCGCGACGCCCTGGCATACATCGCCGCCGCTGCGCGCGCGGCCGCGCCCAATGAGACGATAGGACTGTTGGCGGGGCGGGTCTGCTACGACCCGCAGACGGGGCCTTACACGCTCGTCATGTCCGCTGATGTTGCGCGCCCGGGTGAGTTGGAAGCGAACCCTGGCTACGTGCACATCTCGGCGGAGGGTCACGCCCGCGTGCGCCGTCGGTTAGAGGATTTCAACCCCGATCGAGAGGTGGTCGGTTGGTTTCACTCCCACCCGACGTACACTGCACGCTTCAGCCCCGTGGACGAGCGTGAGCAGGCCACTTGGTCAGACCCGAATCACCTCGGCATCGTCTTCAGCGGCAATGAGCCGAACGAGCCGTTCGGAGTCTACCGCGGCCCCGACTCTATCCTTCTCCAGCAGAAGAGGCCGTTGCCAGCGACAATCACGCAGGGGCGGCCCACTCCGCCCCTGCGTGAGATGAATGGACCGCTGATGGTCGACTCACCCCATCAGCCACAGCTTCAACAGCCGTCGTCTGAGCAGAAGATGCCGCCATCGCCTCGCCCGGGGCAGCGACCGTTCACAGGCACCGCTCGGGGCAACGTCTACAAGCCAACCCCCCCGCTCCCGAACTTCTCCGTGAAGCGGGGAGTTACTGTGCTGTGCGTTATCGCCCTTTTGACCGCCGCCTCGCTAGCCTGCACCGTCTGGCTCTATGGCCGCGTGCGTGCGCTCGAAAAAAGGGTTGGAACCGACCGGCCCGGTGCGCCCGGAGCCGCCACGTCGGTCACTCCGCTCACGACTGATAGCGCTAGAACGGTGGAAACTCCTGCCGGAGAAGCCTCGCCCTCACCCCCGGCCTCCCCGCTCGACGAGAGTCCGCTCGCCTCGCCAACCAAGTCTCTCGCCCCTGTGGTTGATCCAACCCGCGCAAGACGCGCCACGGCGACCGCCAAACAGACGGCTACCATCCGGAAGAATGACGTTAAGGCTATGCCTAAAAAGGACGCAACGCCCAACCCGAAGAAGAGAGATAAAAACGCAGCCGTCGCCCCAACGAAAAAAGAGGCTGAGGCCTCAGATAAGAAGGAAGATAAGACGCCGCCTAAAGAGAGTCCGAAGCCCACGCCCATACCGTGATTACCGCCCGGACTTACAAGTGAACTTGTAGAGCCGGCGGTGCCGACTTGGGACGAGAAGGAAGTGCCGATGCTGAATAAACTGAAGAGATTACTTTTCCACTGTTCGGGTGCAGACCTTTCTATCCTGCTTGATCCCCGCTGTGAAGTCGAGCACATTAAGTACGTAAGCATCGGCGCGACAGTACTTGGGACAGCCTTGCTGGCGTCGCTTTCCGGTGGTTACGCGGCCTTCACGGCCTTTAGGAACGTGCCCCTGGCAGCAGCACTCGGTCTCCTATGGGGACTCCTCATCTTCAACCTCGATAGGTACGTGGTTACAACGTTGAAGAAGAAGGTTGTGCCTTCGGGCGCACGTCTGGCCGAGCGATTCACGTCCGGAGTCAGAGAATTCGGGAGGGCGCTGCCGCGGCTACTACTGGCTATCTTCATCTCCATCATCATCACCCGCCCCATTGAGTTGAAGCTCTTCGAGCGCGAGATACATGCCCGCATAGACCGCAGCAAGCAGGCTCTGCTCGCAAACCTCCAGCAACAGATGGACGCCGAGTTCGCCGAGCTAAAAAGGCTCGAAGACGAGAACAGAGGACTGCCCCAGGAGGTGAGAGCGAAGGAGCGGCTGCGCGACGAGTTGCGCAACAAGATGATGGCCGAGGCGATAGGCGATCAAGGGGACATGCTGACGGGTCGGCGCGGCGAAGGGCCTATTTTCAAGAGGTATCTTCAGGCTTTCAACGACGCCGAAGCCGAGTTGGTAAACCTGCGTGCAACGGTCGCGAAGCAGGCCGAAGAGAACGAGCGGCGCGCGGCCCCGTTGAGGGGACAGAGGGACAACCGCGCCGGGGAGGTGCGGCTCGCCATCGCCAGCAGTGATGGGTTGCTCGCACGCTTGGAGGCACATGCCCAACTGGCGACCGAGAAGCCGCCCGTCGCACGCGCCAGTGCTTTCATCGTCATGCTCTTCCTGCTGTTAGAGATGGCTCCCATCATCGTCAAGCTCCTCTCCGACCGCGGCCCCTACGACGAATTATACGATGAGCATGTGCACGGAGTCGCTGTTGAGAGCCGCAGGCGCATCTCCGAACTCGAAGATGAGACGGAGACCTCTACCACCCTCAGCCGTGAACTACACGCCCAAAGGCGCGCCGCCCTCCTCATGCTCAGCAGGACCACGCTGGCCTCGCTTGAGACGCTCGCCTCAGACGAGTTGAGGGAGGCGCGGCGAGACGTGGCTCAGCAGTACATCGAGCGGTGGAAGTGGGAAAACGTAAAAGGCGGGCGGCAAGCCAGCAGTGAGACGGCCAACTCCGGTAACGTCTGCGCATCGGCACCGCCGTCGTCGGCGGCTACTAACATGCTCTGAGTCTGGCGGCCACGCTGTCTGCCCCCGAAAGAGAGAGATGGAATATAAGAAAGCCCTGATCGTCGGAATAGATTGGTACAAGTCCGTGCCCCCGCTTACCGGATGCGTCGCGGACGCCAAGGCTCTGCGTGATCTGCTGACGCGTCATAGCGACGGCGAGAAGAATTACGACTGCCAGACGCTTATCGCCGACGGTAAGCGCGCGCACCGTGCCGTAACAAAACGTGACCTACGTGCGGCCGTCCGCAACCTCTTTGCCGATGACGTTCCCGTGCTCTTCTATTTTTCCGGTCACGGGGCGATCACTGATGCGGGCACGTGCCTAGCTACCACCGAAGCGCACCCGGACGACTGGGGCGTCCCCATGGAGGAGATCGTCGAGTATGCGCGCCGCTCGCGCACGCCGGACGTGCTGTTCATTCTTGACTGCTGCTATAGCGGCGATGTGGGCAACCCCCTGATTTTGAATCAGGGCAGTGGTGCCCGTCCCCTCGCCGCCATCCGCGAGAATATGACACTGCTCGCCGCCTCGCGCAGCTACCAGAGTGCAATGGAGGAAAATGGGCACGGGCTATTCACTTCAGTTGTCATCGAGGCACTTGAGGGTGGGGCTGCCGACCACATGGGATGGGTCACGGCGCCATCGATTTACGCATATGTGGAGCGGCGTTTCAACAGTTGGCAGCAACGCCCTATCTATAAATCGAACGTCACGCGGTTGACCGTCGTCAGGAAGTGCGCGCCGCTTATTGAGCGGGAGAAATTACAGTGGCTCACCGTGCACTTCCAGCATCCGGACTATAAATACCGCCTCGACCCGGAGTTCGAGCCTGAGGATGAGCACGGCCGCATACGCGGCCCCGTGAAGAAGAAGAAGATAGAACTCGCCGCCCTCTTCAAGGCTTACCGGAACATTGGACTGTTAACGTCAACCAACCCCGGTGAACATTTCTACTGGGCGGCGCGGCGCAGCCACACGGTCGAATTGACGGCGCGAGGGCGCGAATACTGGCGACTGCTCAAGGCGGGGAGAATTTAGGCGGCCTCACCTTCTGGCCTATTTCCTCCCTCATCATGTGCAAAGCCTCGATGCTTTCCACTTTACCCCTGATTGATCGGGTCACGCTCGCGCACCTTCTGCCCAGCTAGAGTGCCGCCTTCATCCTCCACGACAAAGAGAGCTACGAGCAGGAGTTGGCCGCTCGTCTCCTCGGCTGCGCCATCGGGGCCTCCAGTCACCGTGGTGCGGAGGCTCTGCAGCATTTCTGTGGAGGAGCCGGTCATCGCTACCACGTTCGCCACCACGCTGGATGATTCTTCACGCTTCATCGGGGCCAAGCACATCCGCTCATGGTGGTCAATAAAAAATTTCTGAAAACTGTTAAGGTGGCCGGAATAAAGGCCAGTTACTTCTAGTTGTGCTGAAGAGTCAGCTGCTGCCTCAATATCTTATGTAGTCTGAAAGTTTTTGCAACACTACTCTAAATTATACTTTTTTACGAAAGCCCCTTGCTCTTGTTACTGCTAACTGTATGGCGTGCTGTTGTACATCATCATCGGGAGCCTCATTTAATGCTTTTTCACTGAGATGCTCACCTTCTTTAAGAAATCTATCCCGTTCCTGGAATTGTATATCTCAAGAAATCAAGCGATGAGTCAAAGCTTGAAGTGGTCAATCAGAATGATTAATAAAAATACCGTCCAAAAACTTCAGTTTAGATTATTTTGCATTCTCTTGTAGATAACCAAGTTTTTGTATGTGTATTTTTATTAGATAGACAGAAGTAAGCACGGCGGAAAATACTAGAAAATATAAAACAACATTAACGAAATCGTTTAAATTCGACTCATCTGAAGTGAGAACATACCACGCTTCGGTTTCACGATTTGGATGTGCTTCTCGATATGCAACAATAAAATCCATTAACTTTTCTTTCAATTCTTCAATAATGTCACGGTAGCGTCCTTCTAATGTGTCCTTGTAAAAAATATTGACCTTGAAGGGTAAAGGTTTCGATTGGATCACCGCTTTAACGGCTTCCATCGTATTAAGAGATTCTATAATTGCGTTTCTATATTTAAGGACAATCTCAATATAATCGTTATCATTAATTCGTCTGGGAGAATTCTGCGCAGAATTCGCATTTGGGTTTGTTATCTCAAGATTCTCCTTTCTCTGAATTGCCTTAATCTCACTGTCAACAAGCTTTTCAATGAAAGAATTATTCTTAATTGTGCCTTCAAATAATTTATCGTTGAAAGCAAAGATACCGATTGTCTCTTTGATCTTCTCCTCGCAATTCTCCCCTTCTTCTTCTAAGCATTCGGATTTCCACTTGTTCCAGGAATAAATAAACCTATTAACGCGGTCTCTGTTTTCCGATGTGTATCCCTCTCGCCAAGTTCTAGTAATGTTGATGCGAACATTAATACTGTTTTGAAAATATTGTCCGAGCGATACTATTAAAGCCAGTACGGTAATTAGGAGTTCGATTCTAATGACCTTAATGACTGAAGCAAGCTTGTCAAAAAAAGAGGCTGAGGAACCTCCTTTTTTGTTTATAAATTTCGGCTTCTTTCTCATAGAGCTTAACTGGATTTTCAATCTCCTCGTCTTTAGTTCTTCGGAGATTGGCTCGCGGAAGAATTATTGTTTGCTGCTCCTGTTTCAGCAATCTTCTTTGAATCTTGTTGTTCCTGATTCTTTAAATCATGCTCTAGTAGAGATTCGACTAATTTAGTCTGTGCCTTTTGTCGGTACTCACCCTCCATAACCTCGCAAATACTATTCGCTAATAAAAATCTTTGATTTATATCCAAATGATCCTGTAGACCAGCGAAGCCTCGACCGTAAAAATAAAAGATTCCCAGCGCCACAAACTCCAGCAGCGCTCCGCAAATTACGCCTGCGGTCGCTGCATTAGCGACCGCCGCATTGGTATTAGCGACAGCCGCATTGGCATTAGCGAAAAGGGTATTGATGATCGTAGCTTTATTTGGTTGTGGCTTATTGTTATTGCCTGAAGAATTAGGGTTAACCGTAGCGTTATTACTATTTGGAGAACTGGCGGTATTTGAAGGATTAGAATTATTTGCTGAAGCAGTATTAGGTTCGGAATTATTGCCTTTAGCGGTATCTAATACAAATTGGACAATTTTATCCTTATCATTTGTAGCCTTATTCCATTGTCTATATAACAAGCTAAAAGAAACTACAAAAAACGAAAAGCCGAGAATAGAAATAGCGAACGCCGCCCAGAAACCCTTTCTTTTTCCTTTTAAGGCTAGATCATAATAATCAAATTGTTGTGCTAATTGAGAAAGTGCGACCTTGTGAGCGATATTCTGTCCAATTACTTTTCTGATACGTTCAAGGGGATTGTCAGCAGTGGCTGAGGCTTCAGGCTTTTCCGTTTCACAGTTGCTATGCGCAGTTGGATGACTTGTCTGTGTTCCTGAAGTTGATTCCGCATTGTTGGATTCAGAGTCATCAGGTAATTGATCTGCTAGATGTGGAGGCGCATCTGTCATAGATTATATTTGCTTCCTTTGTATTTATTTAACTAAGAGCAGGTTGCAAAATTAAACAGAAGTTCCGTTGCTGCTTGACCGGACGTTAATTTTGCGACCAGCTTTAACTAATTGCTGCGCCGGCCACTGAGCCAAATCCGCGAGTGCCACAACCCTCAGCAATCGCAGCTTGAGACCGCTTGCTGCCTGAAAAACCCAGATTTCGTCCACTGCAGCTAATTTTTAAACACATCAATCTCCAACCCCATGCGCCCATGCGTTTTGTCTACCTCGCGGCAGTTAGCGGCTTGCACAACTTCATCCAACATATTCCACGCCAATGTGCCGTCGAGAGGCACAACTACCTTCGCCAGCTTGCAGAGGCTCAACACGACCGGATCGAATTCCTGACTCGTCGGTATCAGTGACATTGGCATGTCCTGAGGAAGGGGCAAGTTAAAAGGTTAGCAGGAAGCGATGCACACGGACAGGCGAAGTTTGTCACGGCGCTCTTCCAAATTGATGCCTGAGAAAGAGTCGCCCGTAA
>Ga0196965_1000870_pt1 | contig 13877 bp, 13 predicted proteins | sample S1_20metaG_FD_148668 | JGI IMG/M metagenome (GOLD analysis project Ga0196965, IMG submission 148668) | Soil microbial communities from Anza Borrego desert, Southern California, United States - S1_20 | ecosystem: Environmental > Terrestrial > Soil > Desert | place: USA: California | collected... | reverse complement strand
GGCGCGGTTAAAGCCTGATTTCACTTGGCGCTCGCTACTGTAGCAATGAGGACATTGATGCATGTCAAGTCTTATAACATCATCAGGTCTGGTTTAGGCAGTCCCTAACCTAACTACTGCTGTTTAGTCACTCCCGAATTTTGATATGATTTACAACTGTATGTGTACAAAACCGTGCCCCCCGTTCTACCTTTCATAGTTAACTTCTTCAAGAATCACTCGGCAAAGCAAATTCTACTTATGATCTCACACAGAGCATACAGATTCTGTCGCAAGGATTTTCCTTATATCTATTCAAATTTTATACTATTGCCTATAAAATAATTGTGGAGGAGACTCTCTCCCAATAGTTATTTTGGCAGATTCCATCTTACGGGGTCTGGCTCGCTTCTATATGTAACATCTATCTTAGTAGCGAACTTAGTTTTCAATAACCCAAATGGAATCACTCTGGAAAGCAATCGCATCTCAGATAAGCCTGGCTGAAGGAGTCGCAGTTGCTGCTATATTCATTAATGTATACCTGACAGCAAGAAATAGTATCTGGTGTTGGATATGGGGGATTATTGGGGTGGTGCTGTATGGGTATGTTTTCTTTGTAAGTCACCTCTACTCTAGTATGGCTCTGCAAGCCATCTACTATTTGCCAATGCAATTCTATGGCTGGTGGGTTTGGTTACGATACGGACCTAAGAGAGACAATGATCTGCCAATAGCTAAGCTCTCAGCAAGAGGTCGCATCTTCTGGTTCGGGATCAATTTACCAGCTGCGGCATTCTTAGGTTATATAATGACCTACACTGATGCACAACTAACTTACACAGATGCCTTAGTGACTGTGATGAGCATTACAGCTCAATACCTGTTGACGCACAAGTACATCGAAAACTGGTTGCTCTGGATACCGGTGGATATCATATATGCCTGCTACCTGTTGCCTAAACAAGGACTTTATATCTCTGCGGTGCTATTTTTTATACTACTTCTTATGTCTATCTGGGGAGTTCTAAAGTGGAGGCGGATTATGCAGAGAGAGAGCACGCAAAAGTTGACTGCATCTACTCATGGCTAGAGGAGCGGCACATAGTCAATCAGCGTTATAACCTCCTGAATTGGGTGTTATTAGGCATGCTTGGGCGTACTCATGAAAACGTAAGTAACGCAAATTCCAGATCTTATTAGGCTAAAGTAAGGGAGCCCTGTTAATGGAGGAGAACGTTATACTGGTCGATGACAATGATGAAATAGTTGGAGTTGGGGAGAAGCTTGAGACCCACTTAAAAGGTAATTTACATAGAGCGTTCTCTATATTTATATTTAATCAGCATGGCGAAGTGCTTCTTCAGAAAAGGGCTAGTACAAAATATCACTCTGGTAATCTCTGGTCCAACACTTGTTGCGGACATCCAAGACCTAGTGAAACTACAAGAGAAGCTGCTAACAGAAGATTGAAAGAAGAGATGGGCATTAATTGTGAGCTTAAAGAGGCTTTTAGTTTCATCTATCGGGTAGAACTAGATAAGGGTCTCTTTGAGCATGAATATGATTATGTCTTTGTGGGTAATTTTAATGGGACTCCGCTTCCGGATCCTAGTGAAGTAAGTGATTGGGTGTGGGTAGACTTGGATACTTTAAAGAAGAGTATAGATGCAAATCCGAGTGATTACACTTATTGGTTATTGATCTCTATTGATAGAATTGCATCTTTGCTCGATCATTAGAGGTCCAGTATATCTCGAGCCATGGTAACTAGGCTAAAGCCCAAATTTGATTAATCTTCTAGCGTGTATCATCTGATTATAATAAATCAGATCGACATAGAACCAAGACGCGATTCGCCTAAGTGCTCCACTAGGCCGCACCACTAACTACTCAAACACTCCCAGATCATTACTGTTAAGCTAAGCTCTAATTCTATTGTGCCTTCGTATGAATATCTGGTATTGAAGATTTATAGGGTGGCCTCATCTTCCGGGCGCTTGCTAAACTTTCTTGTAAGCCAATATATAGGATAACTAAGTAGGATAAGTAAAATAGCATAGACACTGTTTACAACATCGCTGATGATTACCCCGATTAGAAAAATTATGGACAAAGATAAGACTGTGACTGTAGTCCATGGATATCCCCATGCCTTGAATGGGCGATTCGAATAAGGCTCTTTTTTTCTTAATACCAATAACGAGATAAAACCAGAGCTATACATAATCACCCAGAAGAATGCTGTGATAGCAATAAGTCTCTCAAATGTGCCACTTGCAATCAGGACTATTTCCGTCACCGCACTGACAATCAGCGCTACCCATGGCGTCCCTTTTCTATTTACAAGAGTTGCTTTAGCTGAAAACAGCCTATCACGGCCCATTCCAAATAAAATTCGTGGAGTCATCATGGATACAGCATTTAATAAACTTAGTAGTGAAAACAACGATAAGACAGTAATAATCTGTCCGCTTCGCTCCCCAAAGATAGCTTGAACTGCGTCTGCTGCCGGTAACTGAGACGTCGCAAGTTGCGGTAGGGACAAAACATGAAGCAAAGCAAGGTTAACTAATATGTAAATGCAAATGATCATTAATACCGAGCTGATCATGGCGCGAGGGAGATTTCGAGTTGGATCTTTATCCTCTTCCGAGAAATAGATTGCTCCGTACCAACCATCATAAGTGAAAATTACAGATTGAAACGATATAACGATAGGAGCAAGGATTCCAAGGAGCGACGCAGGAGCGTTCGGAACCATCTGATGTGGGTTGAGATAAAAAACACCTTTACCAAAGAGGAAACAAATAACGATCAGGACCAAGAAAGCGACAGCAGTCGTGAAACCTGTCATCTTTTGCATACGGCTTCCGAGACGCAACCCTAGCAAATTAAGAAAGGTAAAAGTAGCTATAACTATTATTGCAATTACTTTTATATACGCAATATGAGCTGGTATGAGCTTGGCCCAGAACTCTCCGAAGACAATTGCTATTAAGGCAAAGCCTGTGCAGTATGAAATCCAATTAACCCAACCAACAGTGAATCCAGCGTAATCTCCAAAGGCGCGCCGCGAGTAGACATACCAACCCCCAGCCCGTGGCAAACTAGTGGCCAGTTCTGCTACGGTAATTGTGCCTAAAAGGACATAAATACCCCCAAATATCCAAAGTGCAATAATCAACCAGAAGTTTCCAAGTTGCGCCGCAACGGAGGCTGGTGTGCGTAAAATACCTACACCTATTGTGCCGCCGATAGTTACTGCGATACCGAAACTGACCCCAAGTATTCTAAGCAAATTTCTATTGGGTACTCTTGTAAAGGGGTGAGGAGTCTGATTAGACATGGAGTTGTTAGATTATCTCCCTATGAGAATAAATGGTAGACCGTAGAGAAAGGAATAAACTGTTGGATGTCAGGTCTTTTCTAAGGAGTTGCCAATTTCCGGCAGCCAAACAGCGCCTCGCATTTCCTGCCGTTGTGAATGTCGCTCGACTCATGCTGTCCAAAGAAAATAGAAGAATACCGGCTATGGTTTGCCACATGCAGATGATATACATAATTAAATGCTCTCATATCGAATGTTAAAAGTTATGGATACATGAGGAACCGGAAGTATATCCATAAGGTCATAATAGGCGTTTAGGCTCAATGCTTGAGCCATCGCTCTGAAAATCATTCTATCTTGATAGATACCATATCTATGCTCGTATAAACGCTTGACGGAGCCCGCATACTCAGGCAATCCTATCATCACAAATATACCCCAGCACTTCTCGGATGGGTCTGATCCTAGACATATTCAGAACTCCCCATTTGGGGCTTCTTCGTATTGCAGAACTCAGAGCATTAATGCGAAATTATGTGTTATCGCGCAAAGGTAAAGTCCACTTAATAGAGAGAAGAGAACATGATCACCTCACAAACTCGTGAAATACAAGCATTGGTTGAAGACATCCGAGATCGCAAGTTACTCTTACCAGAACTTCAGCGTCGCTATGTCTGGAAGGCTCCACAAGTACGTGATCTGTTCGACTCACTCTATCATCAGTATCCAAGTGGGCAGCTTTTGGTTTGGGAGACTGATGACCTGCCTTTCTCTAGAACTTCAAGTGTTGAGAGCATTGAGCCAAATCAAATCCGGCCACAACTCTTGCTTGATGGGCAGCAGAGACTCACCTCCCTAGCCGCGGTAATGCTTGGCAGGCCCCTTATCGTGCGCGGCTCCAAACGCCCGATTGATATCGCCTTCAACCTTCACACGGAGAAGTTTGAGGTTGCCGGGCCTCGCCAAGCCAAAGAAGCCGGGTGGATTTCACTGGCTAAACTATATACGGAAGGCGCGATGTCGATTCTGATGGATCTCAAACTTGACATGGCCGCGCCAGAAACGAAAGAGATCTACGAGCGCCTTAAACGCCTCGATAACATCAAGACTTACAAATACCACGTCAGCGTCCTAGAAAAGCTCAGTTACGATGAAGTCACGCATATCTTCGTGCGTATTAACTCGGGCGGCACCACATTGGGGAGCGCCGATCTCGCTCTCGCGCAAATATCCAGCCGTTGGCGGGGTGTGACGCAAGAGTTGAGTGACTACCAGAACGCCTTCTGGAAGCAAGGTAACAAACTCTGGATTGACACGGGCATATTGTTGCGCACGCTCTCGGTGTTTCTGACCGGGCAGACGCGCCTAAGTCAATTATTCCGTGGTGACCGCCAACAGATTACGGTTGTTGAACTGGAGGCAACCTGGAACGACGTTAAGCGGGCTATGGATCAAGCCATCGCTTTCTTGGTCGGCAATTGTAGGATGGATCGGTTGGACTTGCTGCCTACCCAGTACGTTTTAATCCCGCTCACCGCTTACTTTCATCGCTACGGTAATGAGATCACGGCCCAACAAGCCCGCGAACTGCAACGGTGGGTCTACATGGCGTTGATTTGGACTCGCTACAGTGGTTCGGCCGAATCGGCGGCAGATCAGGATGTCGCGGCCTTGTCAAAAGAGTTACCAATTCAATTGATGATACAGAACATTGAGGATAAGGTAGGAAAGCGTCCCGTCACCGAGCGTGAACTTCGCGAGCAACGTAAAAATTCTCCGTTCATGGTGATGTCCTACATACTCGCGCGTAACAATCAGGCACAAGACTGGTTCAACAGCGTCACGATTGGCGGCAACCAGAGCCTCGAGTTGCACCACATTTTTCCGAAAGAAGTGTTGCGCGAAAGCTACGACCTCAAAGCAGATAGTCGGACGGTCGATCAAGTTGCCAACCTGGCGTTCCTGTCACGACGAGCCAACTCTAGAATCAGAAGCAAGCCGCCGACCGAATACTTATCTTCAATCGACCAGCACAATCTGCGGGCACAATACGTGCCCTTGGAGCCGTCGCTCTGGACGCTCAAACGGTTTGAAGAATTTCTGCTCGAACGCAGAACATTGATAGCTGACGGGATAAATCGACTTTTGCAGTCGCTGACTGAAGAACCCTCGTTATGGCCCAGCAGTGATGTTCAAATGCTTGAAACGCGCGTCGACGTGATCGAGCGACAGCTGCGCGACCTTATCGCCGAACGACTTGAGGAAGCGCGCGGAGAACACGCGCTTGAGTTACTGCCGACCAACATTCGCTCGACACTTACGGATCGCATCACACAAAAGATACGCCAGAACCCGTTTGACGCTGGGCGGTTCGATTCATTCGTGGGCAAACTGGAATCTTGTCAGTTCAGCGACTACCCAAAGATTATCCGTTCGAACTGGTTACTATTTAAGGACGACTTCGGCGATGAGGCCCTACTAATACAGCATCACAAAGCGGTAACAGAAGCTAGGAACGCTCTCAAACATAATAATGAATTGAATCGTAGCGGTAGAGCCTTAGCCGAAGCAGGTTTGCTATGGCTGGAAGATTGCTTGCGGGCCGTTAGTTTTCGTAAGGCTGAGGAGCAAGTCGATGAAAGCGATGACTTATGAAGGCGTTGAGTATTTAGGTGTGTTCTGTTCATGTTTGTCAGCAGGTGAAGTTTTTCTTCATACGTATCGTTGGGATCTGCGATAACGACTTGCAGCTACTAATATCATTTAATCTAATGAATATAATTCCGGCACCAAAGTGTATCCTTATAGTCGTAAGGGTCTCTTAGCCCCGATGCTTGAGCCATCACTCTGACGATCATCCGACCTTGAGAGATACCAGATTTATGTTATTGTGAATGCTGGACAGAGTCAGCATGCCTATTGGATCCTCTAATCATAACCGATCCTAAGCATTTGCCTCGGCGGTTCTAAATCCCAGTCATATTCAGAAATCCCATTTTGTGTTTCCATGTGCCGACTCGAAGATGATAGTTTGAGCAAATGACCGGACAAATTCAGTCGTATCGTTCTCTGCCTTGTGCTTGATAAGATTCCACCCGTCATCATTATTGGAAAACCAATAAGCCCACAGGGAAGATTGGCGCACTCCTGGATCAGGGTCTTCAACTGCTAAACGTTTAAGCTGCACATTGCCTTCGTCGGACCAAAGAAATGCAAGGCACGAGACTCCGATCAGTCGCTGGTGGAAATCACTTGATACTAGGGCGGGGAAGATGAATCTTGGGTCTCTCAGTAACCCTAGTTCGTTGCGGGCGAACCGGGCTTGGAGCCGGCATTCGCGCCCGCCGAATGTGAGAGCCATATATAGAAGAGCATCGGTACGATCAAAAAGGAATTCGGCTGCTGCCCGAGCCTCAGAAGCGAACCTGTTCTCGTATGTTGGGTTAGATACACGGCGGATGCTTTTCTCCAAGAGTGGAATGAGTTGTGAAGTTCGATCAATATTACGTGCTGCTGTGTAAAGAGGGCTTATGATCGGTAATAATTCTGCTGCTGTCCACCCGGGCACTTCTGAGACAACCTCTACATTAAGGTTGGAATCTTCAGGGGCATAAGAAGAGAATTTATCTTTCGCATCCTTCAGAGCAGAAGTAAGCTTGCCCCGGAGGGCCAAAGCATCTTCACGTGTCGATTCTTCCATATCATTACTTTTGAGAAGCCCAACAACTCCTTCTAAAATATGATTTATCTCAGCGACAGCCATCTGTGCTCGACCCGCCACAACGGTTGGCAGCGAGCACAGCTTAATCCCTTCTAAATCCTCCCAAATTCTTGACTCCTCCCACGTCAGTTCAAGCCGGCGGAGAGTGACATAGGACTTAGCTGTGGGGAGCCCTTCAGCATCATTAAAATAATAAGATGTGTCTTTTACACTCCCGGCTCTGAAGACACGGCGAATAATCCTGGGGCGCCGGGGCAATCCCTTCACTGCTATTGTCTCTTTCGCCGCTTCGGAAATCACATTAACAAGATTGGATTTACCGGCAGGCCGTAAGGACGGGTCACGATCTACTTCATCCTGAACATCACTAGAACTAACAGGACGGCCAAGCCGTTTTACTGCACGGTCGATAGCCTCGCTGATTCGCTCAAAATCGCTGGCATAAGAGTCGCCAAGGTCAATATCCTCATCAGGTATTCCCAAAGGAACCCAACGCACCGATCTCTCTCCTTCACGTTTGAGGTTCCATATCAAAGGGTGATCAGTTTCGGCGAGTTGAATCAATGCGCTGACAACCATCTGCGGATCGTCTAAATTCGGATGTGGATTAGGCTTGGATCTTAGGCTTGCTCGAACCTCACTGGTGGTTACTGGCCTCGGTCGAGAGCTTAACTCCTTCGCTTCCTTCATGTGATCAGCCCAAATCTCACTAAAGATATTGGCGACCAGTTCAAGCCATGTCAGTGGCTCCTTTGGCATATAAAGCTCGGGATCAAGATTGCTGGGGAGGTAAAGGTTGGTTCCCCTATTATCACCGCGAATCGTACCGACGAGAATAATGTCTTTAGTCTTAACCAGACTGAGGATATCTCGGGTGATTGATCCAGGAGAAATCTTGCCAAACTCTGCTATCCCTGCTGCATAATCCATAACGTCGCCAACGCGGACAGCGCGGTTTAATTCGGCCACCGATTTACGAACTAGCTCAAGCACCTGCTGTCGTCTCGATTTTAAGTTTGGCAATAGTGAAGCAGATGGAACAAGGATGTTTTTGGAACCGTAGTAGCAATGCGTACCGATTCTACCCGGCGAAAAGACACTCCCCCGTTTGATTAATAGGCTAAGAATTACGCTAACTGACTGATCAATGCCTTTGGCATAACTGGCCTGGAGTTCCTTGACTTCACTACGTGAAAGAGCCCTTATAATCTCTCCGACGGTAACAACTCGTTGCAGCGCTTGATTTGCAATCTCAAGTGCCTGCAACACGATTTTATGTGTTGCCTTAATCTTAGGAATCTTGCTGGTAGAAGACTCAGTCCTACGTTTTCGTTTGCCAGCACCTTTTTGCTTGCGCGGTTTAGTAGGCTTAGAGGTGATTATGGGAGGCATGGTATTTTTAGCTTTAGCACAGGACTATGGTTACTTCCTGCGTTTATTATGTGCCGTTTGTGAGGGCCGTGTTTTGCATAAGGATCCGGATCTCTCAATCGTCTTATCCTTAGACTCTGTCATTAAATAATGGACTGAGCGCAAGAATCTTTCGTCTACATCCCCTTGATGGGCTTTTATGGCTGAATCGAAGTCAATCAAGAAATTAACTATCGTTCCAGGGTAACCTCCGAAGGTTTCATAAATGAACTTTACTTGCGCGATGTGATCTTGATTCTTTCTATTTAAAGTTAAAAAGTGTGGATGCAATTTTGATAATAGATCCCAAGACTCATCAAAACTGTACTGTTCGAAATACACCCACGGATGTACGCGTCGTCGAATCTGCGGCAGTATATCTAGCTTTTGTGGAAGATCGTCCATACCGATAAAGACGAAGGAGATAGGCCAACCTATTTTTACTGAGCGGTCGCGAATCGTTACGATACCGCGGATGGCATTTGTTGAAAGGTTACCCGCTTCATCCAAGAAGAATACCTTGGTCCTCTTCCTTCTCGCGATCTCTACTACATCGTCCGCCAACTCGTGTGTCTGGCGAAATCTATACTCTCCATCGGATAATGTAATACCCATAGAGACATACACAGTTTTGATCCCTTGTTTCTGCTCACTACCACCCTCCGAATTCTCACCAGCCTGATAATGCTTCGCGCGAAAGGCATTCGGATTCGTCTGGTTTTTGCTGAAAGCCTCATTGATTTTCGCTTCAAGATGTTCAGCCAGAGTCGTCTTCCCAATCCCCGCGAGGCCATACCAGCAACTCATGTTACCCGCCAATTGATTTCTCATTACGCCGTCCATCACCTCGATCATGAATGGAGTTTCAACAATCACTTTGGGCTTCGGTTCTGGAAAACTGATTTCAAAAGACATACTCCTGCTCCTCGATTTGATTGACCAGTGTTTCCCTCCGCGCCTGCTTGATCTGATTGGCAAGGTCAATTATCAAATCATCGTCAGAGTTGCTTGCCTTGGTGGTAGCATCTGAAGCTTGCGAGATGGATTCACGCTTCGATTCCTCTTCTCGTATCTCCGCATACATCGCCCGCACCTTAAAGGGGCGGTCGTCAGTCTCAGTATCCTCAACATGTTGTTTGAGCCTTTGCACCAAGTCGCGCCGGTATTCGCTACGACATTTCTTTATGTCTGCAATCGTGTATCGTGGGTCATCGCTGTGCAAATCCCATGCTTCGAATAAGAATTCGCGAGTGTCCGCTGCATAAACAAGAACACTCTCCATGTCGTCAGGCCAGTGACTCAAGCGGACTTTAGAGCGCCAGTAGTGCACACAATCAGGGCCCCAATACCTGTGCCTTATTCCATCAAGAGTGAAGTCAATGCCAGTATTCCTCACCTTTCTAGGTTCGCCATCTCTCAAGAGCATAAGATTCAGCGCGTCTTCATGCTGGTCAACTGAACGATAGCGGACTGTCTCTTCCCACAACTCAACTGGTTTACGCCCAGTCTCTGAGTGGGTAGTCTGGTGATATTCGTCTACGATCCAACGCTCGATCTCCTCGCGAATTTGGGGGACGGTGAGAAGTTCGTCAGTGTGTTTTTCAGCAGCCTCTACCGTGGTGCCAATTTTTGACTTGTGCCCCGGGAGTCTCTTGAGGCAACCCTCATTAATCGTTCGGTGGAAGCGTTCAATCTTGCCATTCGCGTTTGGGTAATGTGCAGGATTGGGTTCTGGCTCGATCTCTAGCAAGCATAATGAGGCACGAACATCAGGGCATATTAAATCTTTGCCACGGTCAGTCTTTATTCTCAATGGCCTTCCATTTATTTTCCATTTCTTGTTCTTCTTAGGCAGGATTGAAAATCTATAAAGTAACTTGACTGTTTCGCGATCCGGATATCTAGCTGAGACAACGATCCCGGGGATGGCGCGTGAATAATCATCGATGGTATCGCTGAAGTAGACTGGAACTGGCTTCCATACTCCGGCAATCTTTTTCTTTCCCCATAACGGCAGGAAACAGTGATCAGCTTGCCAAAGTTCGTTGGAGTATCTTGTGGCCTTAAAACATATTACTGGAGCGCCCTGCTTATCCCATTCGCGAATACCGGCTCTCCCTCTCTTCAATAGTTTTATCGCTTCTTCCCATCCAGCAATATATTGCTTTACCGAGCTATAACTTGGTGGCTTAATTTTACGTTTCTCTTTTTCTGCAATCCGTTCAAGTGCTCTTGTAACTTCTTTCCAAACCGCCTTAGGACCGCCAGCGATTTCGAGAAAGTAATAATCGATCAGCTTCTTGACCTCGCCGGTCAATGACAGTCACTTCCGTCTCGCGTGTCCATCGCCCGTCTTTTAATGCGGTTGCCCCTTCTTTTTTGAATCGAGTTTGAAGCTTTAGGAGAGCGCTAACGGATATAGGGTACTTCAACGATACTCTCGCAAGAGCAGCTCTTGCGGAGAAGCCTGAGTTCATCAAGCTCAATAAGAGGGAGCGTTCAGATATTATTTCTATGTGCTTGTCGTTGAGTTCATCGTCTCTTCTTTTCTTACGTGGTGACTTATGGCCTCCGGTAATTGGTTCGATCTGCATCTCGCTTTCTTCAGCAGGGGGAAATAGAGAGGTTACAGCTAAAGAATTGATGATTTCCGGGGAAACAATTGATAAGCTCACGCTCTTTCCTCCTTTGGTCTCACGAACTCGTGTTAGTTATTTTCTTCTTGAAGCAGGCAATAAAGCTGTGTAATATGCAAACAGGGTTTAGGGACAAGAAGACCCTCTCGCCAACTGCGAGTTTCAATTTGACCTGAAGCGAAGGGCACCAACCTGTTACGCTTCAGGTCATTTCCTTTAGAAGCGCCTAAGAGCTTCTAATTTAAGCTGCTGCTGCAAAGTGATTCACAGCAGTAGTAGTTAAACCTTTACAAATCCCTCCACGAAAAAAGAAAATTCTCCGTTAACGATTCGCTCATGAGCGAACCGAGCGGAACTCCGGTTCTACTGCTTTCAGCTGCTGTATTCCAGCTAAAAACTCGCGATCTGATTACTGATTCGCGCGATTATTGTTATTTGACTTGTCCGGTCTGGGCGACTGTTTTTGCTTGCATAATTCTGTCATTTATAAATCGCTCGACATCAGTGCGAAGAAGTCGGACAGAGCGACCAAATCTAATTCGGGGCACGGCATTGGTTCCAGCTCCCCCTTGATACCAAGTTTTTAATGCCAAGCCGCTCTTCCGAGCAGCCTCACGGATTGTGCAAAAATCTGTGGTTTCTTCCATGTTCATCATGTCTTTGCTTATATCTCATTTCTCTCTTTTCCTTTGTCCAAAAGTGTCCAGAATCGAAAGGTCAAACATTGAACAGCTCAAACTAAATCAAAGGAGGCCAAGGTAAATCGAACTCATCTAAATAGGTGTAAAATGATGAGCGAGATATCCCTATCGCTCTAGCTACCGCCCCTTTTTTAGGTATGCATCCGTATTTACGAGCTACTTCCGAGTATTTCTCTTCGTACTTTCTCTTGAAAGAGTCTGGGGTAAACCGTGTGGATTTTTTAGTCTGTCCGGACACAATTTCCATGGCACCTTCATAGAACCTTTTGACTGAGATGTGTAATTCTGCCAAATGCTCTAATCCAAAAAGGTTTCTTTCTATTATGCGTTTGGGATGCCAGCGTTCTTCAAAGTATAAGACATTGGGGGATAGGGAACTGAACGGGTTTGAAGGACTTGTATGAATTAATTCAACTGGACAAGCAAACACCCTTATTCGCCAAATTTGAATAAGACGCATGTCATATTCTTGCCAGTACATAGGAGGGCATTTGTACTGAGACGGATCAGGTGTTGGCGGAAGCCATATGCCGGTAGGTAGGGGCTCGGAGAGATTAATCTTCAGACCGAAGACCTCAACTGCGTAGTTTTCAAAATTTTTGTTTGAATGGCGCTGCGCGAACTTGATGAAGTCTCTCGCCTTAAAGAGTCTTGAGAAATAAACGCTTTCCTGATCCTGAGGAAGATCCAACTCCTGAATAAGGTGTCTAACACCGGCAAATTTAGGGGTAATTACATAAGCAGGAGGGTTGTCGCTATACTTGAAGACTTGCGCGTTATGCCATCCGGGATAATATCGGCTTTCCTCTCTCTTCTTTTCTTCAAGCCTACGTATTTCTGCTCTTATTGCTCTAAAGACATCTGGGCATTTCAACTGCTTACCAGGTATAAGTAAGCCCAACGATTCAATCTCATAAAATTGGTCGTCTTTTATGTCGCTCAGGCGCATAAGATTGAAATATCCAGGCTTGCACTATGAGCCCATTGTTACTATGGAGATTCAGTGCTTTTATTCCACCGCTTGGAAATACGCTCGCTATGTTGATCCCGCTTTACTGTAATCCTTTGAACATATACTCGTGTTGTCGAGGGATTGCTGTGATCTAAAGCTTCCTGAGTGGCGATAATTGAACCGGTCTCTTCCGCCACAATACGTGCAAAGGTATGCCTAGTTCGGTGCAAATGAAAGTTGTCAATTCCTGCTGAGCGTGCATAGCGCTTCATGTTTTTAACGAAGCAATGCGACGAGAGCGGAGCACCGGGACGACCAGCATAATCATGCCTCGTCCAGATAGGGGCGTCAGTGCGGAAGACGCTCAGGCGGTGAGCTGCCGTTAGATAGTCCAGAAGCGCCTCCTTAACCATTGGATCGGATACTTCTCGCCCTACGTAATTCCCGCCTTTGACTCGATTAGTTAACACCAAGGATTTCTCTATTTTGACGTCGCGCCCGCGCAGGGAAATGATCTCTGCGCGGCGCATACCTGTCGCCATGAAAAGTAGCAGGACTGCGTAATCACGCTTACCTACAATGTCTCCCGATAGCGCCTTCTGCCTTACGATTGATACGAGAGCTTCGAGTTCGGTATCTGAAAGGGATTTGGCGCTTTCAGTTTGATACGCTTTGGGAGCTTTGGGGCGGGCAAGGCGTGCAGGATTGGTCTTGATATATGAACCGATCTCCATGTCGCGCATGACCCATGTGTAGAATGAGGAGAGGAGACAGGCGCGCTGGTAAACAGTGGCGGGACGTCGTCCCTGTTCTTTTAAAGTGGCTAGCCACTCCCGCACATCCAACGGAGTAACATCTGCCAGGTGCTTCTTAATAAAATTAAAGAAAGCTATAACTACTTGTTGCTTGTCTCGTACCAAGTCGTTACGGCGAACCCCTTCAGAAGTTGTTGCACCAGCCCAAAGCTCGACTGCATTGCAGACCGCTGTCCGGTAGTCACTTTGGGCAAGAACAAGCGTATTTTCGGGATTCTGGACGGTCATTTTGTAATTTGAGTGAGAGGGTACACTTCTAGCCTCTTTGTGTGCCCTCTATCTCCTTAGGATACCGATTTTATCTATCTATTCGGTAAAATACTATGTTGTGA